>Ga0256404_1001790_pt1 | contig 50089 bp, 36 predicted proteins | sample RumenRJG_01DNA_FD_185990 | JGI IMG/M metagenome (GOLD analysis project Ga0256404, IMG submission 185990) | Bovine rumen microbial communities from Lethbridge, Alberta, Canada - RJG_01 | ecosystem: Host-associated > Mammals > Digestive system > Stomach > Rumen | place: Canada: Alberta | collected...
AGAAAAAGTATCGAAAAGGTCGCCTAATCTTGAAAAAGACAAAAGTCAAATTTCAAAAGCCCAGTTACCGTTTTTAAAGATTTCCACTTCTTTCCCATCCTCGGTTGTGCCGACGATGTTCAAATCTTTGGAACCAATCATGAAATCAACGTGACTTAAGGAATAATTGATCCCCAAGCTGCGGATTTCCTCATCGCTCATCCTTTCAAATCCTGGGACAAGAGAGGTAAATCCTCTTCCTAACGCCAAATGACAGGCAGCATTTTCATCATACAAAGTGTTATAGAATAAAAGACCCGTGTTGTTGATTGGAGAATCATAAGGCACCAAAGCGCATTCTCCTAAATAAGCAGAACCTTCATCAAGGCTCAAAATTGAACGCAGGGCCTCTTCTCCACTTTCGGCATGGACATCCACGGCTTTTCCCTCGTGGAATTTCACCCAGAAATCAGTGATCAGGACACCATTGTACACCAACGGTTTGGCGGCATAGACAATTCCTTCCGCCTCCCCTTTCTTAGGCGAAGTAAACACTTCCTCGGATGGGATGTTTGGCTGGAAGAAACGGCCGTCTAGGGTTGTTTCGCCGCCGCCAAGGAATTTGACGCCGGGAATTAAGCCGACAGTCAAATCGGTTCCGTTGCTAGAAGTGTAATGAAGTGTCTTAAGGCGCAATTGGTTAAGGTACGTATAGCGTTTTCTCAATTCTTGGTCGTGTTTTTCCCAATTCTTGATACCATTCCCATCGGCAGCCCGAGAGGTGTAAAGAATCGCTTCCCATAGTTTTTCCATCGCTTCTTCAGGTTTTTCCTTAGGAAACACCTTTTGTGCCCATTCGGGGGCGGGGGCTCCGGCGATGCACCAAGCGATGCGATTTTCAGTCATCTCTTTGTATTTTCCATAAATCTTATATTGAGCCTGGCGGATTCTTGCGAATTTGGCAGCATCGACGCCCTTAGAGCCGTCTGGGTCATCAGAATCGATCCAAATCAAGGAAGGAAGTTCCTCTCCCCTCCATTTCCAGAAGGCCAAATCCATAGGGGTCAGTTGAGAAAGTTCTTGTTCTTCTCCGTGTAACAAGGCAATGCGTTGGACTTTTTGGGACGTCCAATTGACATAGACACGTTTCGCGCCGTTTTGATAAGCTTCTTCTACTACCATCGTGACGAAATTTTCTTGATCGACATTCGCGTTGATGACAACCTGGTCTCCTTGTTTTAAAGATATGCCGGATTTAATGATCAATTCAGCGTATTTTCTCAATAATGTTTCTTCCATGTAAAAACTCCTAAATCCTATTCATTCTAAAAGAAAAAGGTTCCCGGAGGAACCGAAATTAAGATTCGTGGTGATGATGATTGCCACAACAATGGTGTTGCTCGTCTTCTTCGTGGCAACAATGGTGTTCCTCATTTTCTTCGTGATGGCAACAATGATGTTCGTCATTATGGTCATGGTGACAGCAACAACCGTCTTCTCCGCAGCAATCTTCTTCGGGTTGGAAAGTGATCTCAACATCAAAATAATTGGCTAATTCATTTAGGCTTGGATATCTGGCTTTGATGGCGATTTTCCCATCCATCACGGTAATTGGCAAGGCGGCTAGCCCTTCTTTTTCTAAGACGGCGTTGACTGCTTCGTCCTCAAAATCCCCATCCTCATAAAAATGACGATCAACGGGGTAGCCAGCATCGTATAAGGCAAAAAGAATGTCTTCGATGTCAAAATATTCGGTGTCTTTGTTTCCGTGTCTTCTTAGTTCGTATAGTTGTAATGGTTCCATGGGACTATCTTAGGCAAAGAAAATCATCGTCTCAACCTTTATGCTTAATATTTTTGTTGTCTTAGATAAATTTGAGGGCAAAATTCTCTAAGCGTTTAGTTGTTTAAGGGAGAGAGAATGACTTTTCCTGCTTTTCTTGATGCTTTGACATCGATGATCCTTTGGTTTTCTGAGCCTCGGAAATTAAGAGAGATGTTCTTCAAAGCCAAAACGAATTTCCCATCCACAAGAATATCGATATTATCTAAAATCTCATCGGTAACTTCACAATAACGTTTGCCACCTGGGTAAAGATCAGTGTCATAGGTGAAGCCGGTATACATCCATATGGTTTTGCTGGGAAGTTCCTTGCGGAATTTTCGAATTAGAGGAATCAGCGCTTTCTGATTGGGGATTTCAAATGGTTCGCCACCGAGAATCGTAAGACCGCTGTAATAGGGTTTCTTGCATTCTTCGATGATGCCATCTTCGACACTTTCGTCATAGATTTGGCCAAAATTAAAATCCCAGGTTTCTGGTTGAAAACAGCCTAAACAAGCGTTGGTGCACCCAGAGACGAATAAAGAGACGCGGATGCCTTCTCCGTTTGCGGAATCGGCTAACATAATCTGACCAAAATGCATCGTTATTTTCCTTTCTTGAGGTTAAGAAAATCCCCCTTGTTGTTTTTATACACCATTGGGGGATTTCGTTACTAGTGGTTTTTCGCGGATTCTTTAATTTCGTCTTCGACGTTATATTCTCCGCAAGAAAGATGAAGGACGCGGTCTTGAATCTCCTGGGTTCTGCCTTGGTTCCAATATTGAGTGCCAATGTAACCGCAGGTGCGTCTTGCGACATGCATCTTAGATTGGTCACGATTCCCACATTTTGGGCATTCCCAGACGAGTTTGCCTGTATTGTCTTTGACGATCTTGATTTCGCCGTCATATCCACAGCAATCGCAAAGGTCGCTCTTGGTGTTAAGTTCGGCATACAAGATGGTCTCGTACATGTGTTTCATGATGGCCAAGACAGCAGGGATGTTGTTTTGGAGATTCGGGACTTCGACATAAGAGACGGCGCCGCCTGGAGAAAGACGCTGGAATTCGGCTTCTTTGGAAAGTTTGTCGAATGCGTTGATATTTTCACGGACGTTGATGTGGTAACTATTCGTGATGTAGTTGTGATCGGTAACACCTTCGATGATGCCGAATCTCTTCTGCAAGCATTTGGCAAATTTGTAGGTGGTTGATTCAAGAGGAGTTCCGTAAACGGAATAATCGATATTCTCCGCCTTCTTCCATTCTTGGCATTTGTCATTGAGAAGTTGCATGATTCTCAAACCGAAACGTTGTCCTTCTTCGGAAGTGTGAGATATGCCTTTCATGTAATAAACCGCCTCTGCTAAGCCAGCATAGCCAAGGGAGATGGTCGAATATCCACCATAAAGGAGTTTGTCAATGGTCTCGCCTGATTTTAAACGGGCTAAGGCGCCGTCTTGCCAGAGAATTGGGGCGACATCCGATGGAGTGCCAAGTAGACGGTTATGGCGAATTTGCAATGCTCGATGGCAAAGTTCGAGACGAGAGTTCATGATTTGCCAGAATTTCGCTTCGTCTTTGCCAGAAGAGCAGGCTGCGTCAACCAAATTAAGCGTGACGACACCTTGGTTGAAACGGCCATAATAACGATGTTTCCCAGGAACGTAATCCATCGCCCCGGAAACATTGCCTAGTCCCGCTTCAGTGAAACGATCCGGAGTCAAGAAGGAGCGGCAGCCCATGCATGGATAAACGTCGTGTTTTAATTCCAACATCTTCTTTTCTGAGATATAGTCAGGGACCATGCGTTTGGCGGTGCATTCAGCAGCCAATTTGGAAAGGTAATAATATTTTCCGCCTTCTTCAATGTTGTTTTCTTGTAAGACGTAAATCAGTTTCGGGAAGGCTGGAGTGATATAAGCTCCGGTTCTGTCCTTCACACCGAGAATACGTTGTTTCAGCATCACTTCAGTGATCAAAGCGAGGTCGTCTCTTGTTTGTCCTTCTGGGACTTCGTTGAGATAGAGGAAGACTGTGACAAATGGAGCTTGGCCATTGGTCGATTGAAGGGTGATGAGCTGATATTGAATGGTTTGGCAGCCACCTTCCACTTCTTTACGGACTTCTCTTTCGACAAGTTCAGCAAATTTCTCTTCGGTGGTTTCGATGCCAACGGCTTCAAATTCTTTTCTTAACCGTGCGGCGATTCTTTTGCGGGAAAGATCAACAAACGGGGCAAGGTGAGACATAGTGATGGTTTGTCCACCATATTGGCTAGAAGCAACTTGGGCAACAATCTGAGAGGCGACGGTACAAGCCGTGGCGAAAGAGTGAGGGCGATCGATATGGGTGCCAGAGATGCAAGTGCCATTTTGTAACATATCCGAAAGGTTGACCAAGCAGCAATTGTGCATATGTTGGGCAAAATAGTCGGCATCATGGAAATGGATCACGCCCTCTTTGTGGGCTTCTACGATATCCTCTGGCAAAAGATATTTGTTGGTGTAATAACGGCTCCATTCCCCAGCCATATAGTCTCTTTGCACAGAAAGGATGGTTGGGTTTTTATTGGAGTTTTCTTGTTTGACTTCTTCGTTATCTCTCTCCACGACCCCTGCAATTTTTTGGTCGATGTCGCTCATCTTCCGATTTTCGGCATGGCGATAACGATAAGTGATATAAAGTCTCGCCACTTTAAATTTGCCGCTCCCCATCAAAGCGTCTTCGACCTTATCCTGGATTTCTTCGACGGAGAGATCACGTCCGGCATTGATGGCGTCTTTTTGAATTCCGTAGGCAATATTAGCAATTTCCTCTGGAGAAAGACGTTCAGCAGCGATGCCTTCGTCTTCATTCGCAGAATTGATGGCATCAACGATTTTTTGGCGATCGAAGGGGACGCGTTCGCCAGAACGTTTCATAACACAAATTTTCAGTTCTTCTGTGGTCATGTTCCCATCAAGGGATTCGTCGTAGAAATTTTTCATAAGCAACACCTCAAGGGGTTCGAAAAGGAAAGTTAAGGTTCCTATTTCGTTTTAGCGAAATCCATTTTAGGTCTTAAAGGTGTCTTTTCAAGAAGAATAATAGTATTTGTTATACACTGTCAAAAAAATATGTAAAACATTCGATAAAATCTTATTTTTATTATTGTTGAATTGCTCGTTTTTTTAAATTAGGTATCAAATTTATATGTGCCCAAGTAAGGTTTTGAAAAACGGCGAATCTAAAGATTGACTGATTCAGGAATCCTTCTTTCTTTATACAATGTCTAAATCGCTCTACGGATGCCCCTAATACCCCGAATGAGAAGAGAGGCCATTAGCAACAATTCCAAGGCGACAACTCCCCAAATCGAGTTGACTGCCAAAACAAAGGCAAAGATCTCATTTCCCACCGCCCCAGCCACCTGGGATACAACGGAGACCATTGAGACGACGCCGGCTACAAGGCTTAGTGCAGAACTCACAATATCATAAGGATTGTTCTCTTTTCTGCCCGCAGTCCCCGAAATGATGGCAGCAAGAATTCTCCAAACGGCAAAGAAGCTCAAAAAAGCGATCCCAAACAAAGAATAATTTTCCCGGTTTGCGCCATTTTGCCACAAGACGATGGCCGAAGCTAAATTAAGATTGGCAACGGCGAAGAGAAACGCCGAGGCAAAGATTTCCATCTTGTGTTTCCTTCTCAGTACTTCTTCTGGTGAATAATGACGGCGGTTTTTCGATGAAAGTTTGTTCCAAACAAAGAAAAAGACAGAAGCGATGACAAAGACAAGATGAAACAAAGCTAAAAAACCAGACGGCGGATTTTGAAACATGTCTAAGAAAGCAAGCAAAGCCAAGAGAAGGCAAAAAGCCATTGCCACGAAAAAGAAGATGGATTTAGAAATCACAAAACGCCAAAAGCAAAACATGCCTTCCTTAAAGCCGAGGGGTCGTTTTTCTTTGCCAACGACCACAATCGGAGCGGAGAGCAACAGCGTGCCTAAGGTTAAAATGGCATTTAAGGCAAGCAAACCGATAAACAAACCGTCGAAGTGCCGGCCGACTTGGAATTGATCTAAGGCAATGATCAAAGCCCCGTACGCGGCGAATATCACTTCTGTGAAATCCGAAAGGCTGCGAGCAAAAGAAATGGGACTCTTCTCTTTTTGATGGACGAAAAAGAAAGAGAGGGCGCTTCCGAGACGAATCAGGCCGTAAAAGACAAAGACACCAAACATCAGCCACGTGGCGTAAGAATCTTTGGGGGTCCAGAAAATCATGAACAAAAGACCAAAATCCAAGGCAAAGACGGTACAAAACAAAGAAAGACCACGTAAAAAGATTCCGTTGTAAGGGCTGGGCTTCCACATCGTGGAGCAAAAAACGGAAACCAGTTTCGTCGCGCCGACAGAAAGACCGAGCAAGAAGAAAGTAAAGAAAAGGTAATTTCCTTTTAAAGCGGGGACCAAAGAAAGCAAGCCAAAAAGTAAAGACAAGGATGCGTCCACCACTTCATAGACGGAGTATTTGTTTTCTCTCACCATGCTCATAGATTAAGTCCAACAAAAGAGAAAATCATCTGTCAATCACCATCGATGGATTGGTTTGTTGCTTCTAACGGCCTAAGAAAAAAGATGAGTGGCTTTTTGTTTTTCTCAACAAAAAAGGCAGGCTTGAAACCTGCCTAAATCATTTTCTCTTACCAGATGCGGACGCGTTTTTCTGGGGCAAGATACATTCCGTCAGTCTCTTTGACACCGAAAGTCTCGTACCATTCCTCAAAATTCCGTGGTTGCATGTTGGCTCTTAATTCTGCCGGGGCGTGAACGTCATTGGTTAAAAGAAGTTGGATATATTGCGGATGGGCTTTAATACACCAAACCCTGGCCCAGTTTTCGAAATATTCGGCAAAATCGGCGCCTTCGGTCTGATGCATGATGCCAAGCGTGACACCCATGCCTCCGTTATCGGCGATATTTTCGGAAACGATCAATTCCCCATTCACCCTTCCGCCATAGAAGGAAATGCCGTCGAATTCCTCAATCATGCCTTTGGTAAGGGCTTTGAAAGCAGCATAATCTTCTTCGGTCCACCAATTGGCAAGGTTGCCCTTCTCATCGAAGGAAGCGCCATTGTTATCAAATGCGTGAGAGATTTCGTGACCAATGACAGCGCCGATGCCACCGAGGTTACGCGAACGGGATTGATCTAAACCGTAGAATGGCTTTTGGAGAATCGCCGCTGGGAAGGTGATGTCGTTGGCAAATGGGTTATAGCAAGCGTTGACCATGTGTCCTGGCATAGCCCATTCCCCACGATCGACTGGTTTGGTAAGTTTTTCCAACGAATGTTTGATCCGTTGGATGGAAAGTTTATGAAGGGAAGCATATAAAGAATCGTTCTCTTCCACTTTCAATTCTCCATAGAATGGGTCCACTTTGTCTGGATAACCCATTTTAATGGCAATGGTAGAAAGTTTGAGGATAGCTTTTTCTTTGGTCTCTGGCTTTAGAAAGACATTATCAGCCATTCTCGTCTTATAGGCTTCGATGATTTCTTTCACCAACGAAACCACGTCTTTTTTGGCCTCTTCGCCAAAATAAGTACGGCCATAATAAACGCCAACCGGCTCGGCATAATAAGAGCCGATCAATTGGTAAGCTTGCTTTTCTAAGACAGGGTCTTTTTGAATCCCCATAAGAGTGCGGCGATATATGGTGCTTAAAGAAGAAAGCTCTTCCGAAAGCCAACGAGAGGCACCTAGAAGGGTGTTTACATAAGTCCAATGCAAGAAGAGAGGGAACGTTTCTTCGTTGAAATAATTCGCAAAGCCATTGATTGCCTTTGGGTCATAGACAATGACGCGAGAAGGGGCGGCTTCTCCCCAGATTTCCTTTAATAGGCCTTGAATATCAAATGGGGCGACTTTCTTGGCGACTTCCTCAAGATCCATCGGATTATAATTGGCGACATAATCGGCCCACTCGAGTTGAGATTTGACGTTTTGGGCGACTTTCTTATCAAATGCCAAAGCGTCGGCCAAATATTGTTTTTGTTCCTCTCCGCTTAATGGGGTTTTGGCCAATAAAGCGGAAACCATCTGACTCCAAACTCCAAGTAACGCCTGACCTGTTTGATTGCCTTCATCATAATAAGTCGTATCTGGCAAGATGATGCTTGGCCCGACGAGAATGAGGGAATTTACTTCGGTGTTCTTCATATCTGGCTCAACGCCGAAGTTGAGCGGCAGATCGATGTTTTCGAAGGCCAATTCCTTGGCTTTTTGATTCAAATCGGCAATATCTTTAACGTTTTGGATTTTTTCTAAAAGAGGGAGCAACGGTTCGATGCCCTCTTTATTTCGGCGTTCGATATCCAACACTTTCTTATAAAGTTTGGTGGCTTCTAAAAGTTCGGGAAGAGGAGCTTCTTTCTCGCCTGAGGCGAAGGCAGCGAAATCTTTGCGCAGCAATTTCTCCACTTCTTCATTTAATTCGGCAAAACCGCCGGCGGTAGGGCGATCATCTGGGATGATGGCGGTTTTCAGCCATTCTCCATTGACAGCCTGATACAAATCGTCCTGAATTCTGATTTTTTCTGACATAGGCATCTCCTTACAGGAGACATAGTAGCAATTTTTATAATTTTTTCACTAAAATTGATCAAAAAACCATGTGATCCTCATAAAAAGAAAACGCCTCCTATCACTAGGAGGTGCCACTTTGGCTTTTTGTTTTAACGCCTTGATAAGCTTGAACTGCTGGCGGAAACCGCTTCTTTGAGGTTTACCTCGTCTAAGGATTTCGTCTAGAGACTCTTGAAGAATCAAGATCATGCCCTCGTGACCGTTTCTACCGACGGTTCGTTTGGACAATGGCTTTTGTTTTCTGGTTTACCAGTCAGAAGATTCCATATCTTCTTCTGATCGTCTCGAATTTTTCAATGGAGACGATCTTGTGTTGGATGGAAGTGTCGATCCTCAGGCATCTTCCTTTCTCGCACATCTCTCTTTCAATAGATGACCGGGAAGAGAGATCTCCTTCCTCTTATCGCTAAGAGGTCATCTAGGGCTCGAATTCTTATGTTGCGAGAACAGAAGATGGTTCGAACCGGAAGCCTTTCCAGCGGTTTACCGCACGCCTGGCTTCTTTCGGCACCCGCCTGTTATGAATTTCAGGTGGTTTTCGGATGGGTCTTTGCGGATCCATTCGGATTTTCCTTTTACGTTTTCAACGGCGGAGGAAACTTGTTGCCGCCTCATCCTAACGATTACGTTAGAACGAATATCGATTCGTTTTTCTTGGTTTAGGAGATGGTTCGAATCGAAGAAATGGGATTTTGTTTACGGAAGGCTCCATTGTCATCGCCTATCAGGTTTCCCTGATTCCTGAAGTTGCCTTCAGAGACCTTTTGTTCTGTGCTTTCTAAGCGCCAGGATCAAGTCATTCCTGCTCTCTAAGGATTTCACCTTAGCGAGTCTCTTTACGTTTCGAAGGCGTTTTCGCCAGCGGGAGCGTATCGATTCCTAGATTTAGGATGTATCCTGCAAAATAGGAGATCGCGTCAAGGCTTGCCCTTGATCTTTGGGAGGTTTCCTGCCGATTAAGGCATTTCTCCTCTCATCTTCTTTTTTCTGGTTTACCAGCGGATGGAGGTGCATCCTGGTCCCACTCTTGCAAGGGGGAACTCGATTTCCTTGAGGTTGTTGTTAACACAACAATTTTTCAGAAATCATTCGCTTCATTTTACGGTTTACCGTGTGAGGAAGCGGAGACACTGAGGCACGTCATTTGAGGATGGCGCCCTGCTTTTGGAAGTTCATCATCGCAGATTCTTCCGATCTCCCTTTTTTGCGTTTACGCTCACCAGGGTTTCTTGGTGGAGGAATCTCTTATCTTACTAAGAGGCCCGTTTCCCTTGTTTCCCCAAGCTTTCTCTTTTGAAGAAGGCTCTTTCGACAAGTTATTCCGTTTTCCGATTCATCAGGAGGGGGAAATTCCCTCGGTTCTTGTTTGATGGTAGTCTAGCAAGAACCTTTGCTCTTAGGCAGAAGCTTTATTGAGCCATTCTCTCTTTCGGGAATGCTACCGCAATCCTTGGAGGCGAGATTTTTCCTCAGCCTATCACCTAATCTCTAAGTGATTTGCCATGCCCATCCTTTGAGGGGAACACAAGGCTCCCTTTCTTGGCTGGGTGAGATAAATTCTACTCTTTTAGAATCGCCTGTCAACATCTTTTTGAAAAAATTTTTAAAAAATGAAAAATAGGCATAAATGCTGGTTTTTGAAAAAGAAAAGTGCCGTTTTAGGAGGCACTGGAAGAGAGAATTTCTTCACTCGTTGAATTTGAATCCGTGCTGGCCGGAACATAATTCTGATAATACGGGATCAAAAAAACCAAAGAGATGGCCAGAAAGACGGCCCCAACAACAATTAAGAACAAGAAAGGCGTGCGATCTTCTGCCTTCGCTTCCTGATATTCGTAATAGGTTTTCCATTTCACGCGCGTGGGGTCGCGTTTAAATAAGGTGAAGAAACGGTAAAAGCCATAAGCGAAGAATCGGAATGTCCCGGCATTGGCAAGCCAAACCAATCCTCCAAAGCCCATCAAAATGGCGCCGACAGCAAAGAAAGCATCCACCAAATAACGCCAAATCACCGTGATGGATTCGGCGGCGAAAATTCCTCGCCACCAAACAAAGAGAAACACGACGATGGCGCCGGAGACTGTCGTAATCGAATATTGGAGCAGTTTGCTCTTAAGCATGGAGATTATTTCCCAGCGATCTCTTTTTCGTAACGATCGAATTCTTCACTATTGCAAGAAACGAAATGACCTGGGGCGACTTCGCGGAAAGTTGGGCCTTCCTTGGAATAATCGTGATCGATCAAAGGACGATAGACGATGCGTTTGCGCTTTTTTTCATAACGTGGGTCTGGCAATGGGATGGCGGAAAGCAATGATTTAGTGTATGGATGGCACGGATGAGCGAAAAGCTCGTCCGAAGTGGCAAGTTCCACAATATGGCCATAATACATGACGGCAATTCGGTCGGAGAAATATTTGACGACAGAAAGGTCATGGGCGATGAATAATAAAGTCAAATTCATCTGATGACGAAGGTCATTCAAAAGGTTGATGACTTGGGCTTGAATGGAAACGTCCAAGGCAGAAACCGGTTCATCAGCAATAATAAGGTCTGGATTCAAAACGATGGCACGGGCAATGCCAATACGTTGTCTTTGACCTCCGGAGAATTCGTGCGGATAACGGGTAGCGTGCTCAGGGACAAGACCAACCAATTTCAAGACACGATAAACTTCTTCATTAATGAATTTCTTGTCACGGATGCCACGGATGATCAGGCCTTCGGCAATGATGTCATGAACCGTCATACGAGGATCCAAAGAAGCGATCGGGTCTTGGAAAATCATCTGGATTTTGTTCATGATTCGGTCGTGTTTAGCGAGACGTACCTCTTCTTTGTACTGTTTGGTAAGTTTAGCCTTTTCTTCATCAGAACGTTCTTTTTCTAACAAAGGCTCATATTTGGCGCGGACTTTTTCGACTTCGTGTCTGGTGAAATCTTTATTGCCGTGCTTATGGTCGTGTTTGGCGGATTTGATTTCCTTCGTTTTTTCCGCCACAAGAGCATTCAGCTTTTCAGAAACGGCATCCAGTTTTTCTTTTTTCTCAATTTTTAGCATCTCAAGCTGGGCTGGATTGTCTTTTGCCTTCGCTTCTTTTTCCTGATATTCGGCATGGATAGCGGCAACTTCCGCCTTGGCGTCGGCTTTGGCCTTTTTCACGTCGGCTTTGTAATTTTGCCATCCTGCGGCAATACGGGTGCCATCGAAATAAACACTGCCGCCAGTGATGTCATAGAGGCGGATGATAGAACGTCCTGTCGTGGATTTCCCACACCCCGATTCCCCAACCAGACCAAAGACTTCTCCACGATAAATGTCAAAGCTGATGTCATCGACGGCTTTTGTTGGGCCGAAATATTGTCTTAGATGTTGAACGCTCAAAAGAGGGGCCTGTTGTGTTTTGTTTTCACTCATTGGTCTTTTCCTCCTTTATTTTTCATGTTCTTTTTGGCACTGGGCTTCTTAGAAGGGGCCGTTTTCTTTGCCGGGGATTGTTCAAGGGTTGCCTTTTCTTCCTCTTTTGGCTCGGATGGTTTCTCCGGTGGCTCAAAATAGACCGGTTTCTGGCCTTCTTCTTTCTCTTTTTCTCTCATGCGGGCGATACGATCGGTAATTGTTTTTGGGGTCGGGATTTTTGGGGCGTTAGGGTGAAGCAACCAAGTGGCCGCATAATGCGTGTCACTGACTTTAAAGAAAGGAGGCTGTTGTTCGTAATCGATTTGCATCGCATATTTGTTACGGTCAGCAAAGGCATCGCCGACAGGTGGGTAAATCATATTCGGCGGGGTGCCTGGGATGGCTTCTAGTTTTTCTTTGGTATCCAAATCTGGCATGGAGCTAAGCAAAGCCCATGTGTAAGGGTGACGTGGGTCATAGAAAATATCATCCGCGGTTCCATATTCAACGATTTTGCCAGCATACATGACCGCGATACGATCAGCCATATTGGCAACGACGCCAAGGTTGTGGGTGATGAAGATAATGGAAAGGTTTCTTTCTTGTTTGATTTTGTTGATCAATTCGAGGATCTGAGCCTGGATGGTGACGTCTAAGGCAGTCGTTGGTTCATCGCAGATCAAAATCTCTGGGTTGGCGGAAAGGGCGATAGCAATAACGACACGTTGTCTCATACCTCCAGAGAATTCAAATGGGTATTGACGATAACGCATACGTGGCTCAGGTATACCGACTTCTTCAAGAAGTTTGATGGCACGGGCCTTGGCAATTCCTTTCGTGACGTGATAAGTGAGGGTCGATGCTTGTTCTTTAAAGAAATCAACGGTCTCTCTCATTTCACGTTTTGGATCAAAGACAGTACGGTCGTGACGGAAATCTTTTTCATAACGTTCTAACAAAGAATCGATGATTTGCAAGGCGTTACGTTTGCAAAGATCTAAATCAATGATATAAGGGGGGACGACTTGCCAGGTTGGGTTTTTGCCACGGGCCACTTGGGCATCCCATCTGGCTTTCTTGCGATCGTATTTTCTTTGGTTCTTTGGATTCTTCTTTAACCCGGTGAAATAACGGGCGAATTCATGTTTTAAAGAAACACCTAAAGAGAATTCGATGGAGTGCTTACGAAGATGGATCGGGTCGACAGCGGCACGAACTTCAGCGGCAACAGTTTTGACACGAGAATAAATATCTTTTTTCTCAAAATGGTCTTGAGATTCGATGTAGGAACGGAGTTTTTCGACTTCCGCCAAGGTATGTTCTTTCTTTCCTTTGATGGATTTGTTATGGGAATAGACGATGGCGTTAATTCCTAATTCAAAGAAACGATTCATGAAATTATCGTCGAGATATTTGAGTGTCATCTCATCTAAATCGGTGACTTTTTCTTTCGTGTAATCGAAATCTGGGTTGCGATAGAGATAATAACCGAGCCGGAACCAGTTTGGGGCTGGTTTGGCAATGGCTTCTTTAAGACTCAAGTCGACATTATTTAAGACACGGATGACCTCTTCTGGGTTGATTCTCTTTTTCGGGAGCTTGCTTAATTCCCGGATTTTATTGAACTGAGATTGATATTTCTCATCGTCAATAACGACATAAGGGTGCAACGTTTTTGGGAAAAGCTTAAGGAATTTCCTTAGGCTCACCACGATGTCGACTTTTTGCTTTTTGCTTAATAAGAAGGAGGTGTCCTCCACTTCTTCTTGCAATTCAACGGCAGCTGCTTGGGCATCGTCATATGCTTTTTCAAGACGTGTGGCTTCCATGCAGAAAGAATTGAAGATTTTGCAAGCTTCATCATTCTCTTCGATGGATTCAGGCATTGCTTCATTCATCGCCTGATTCATGAGTTTCAACATGGTATTGAATTCATTGCGAGCGTCACGTTGTTTGGCTTTGCCATTTAAAATCATGGCTTCGGTCAATTGTTTGCCAACACGCATGATTGGATTCAAAGACGAAAGAGGATCCTGGAAGATCATCGAAATTTTGTTTCCACGGATTTTATGGAAATGTTCTTCGTCAATCTTCAAAAGATCGTTCCCGTCATAAAGGATTTCGCCACCTTCGACGATGGAATTGCCAGCCAAGATACCGATGATGGCTTTGGACGTGACGGATTTTCCAGAACCGGATTCACCGACGATAGCAAGGGTTTCCCCTTTATTCAAATCGAAAGTGACATTACGAACTGCTTTTAAGATCCCTCCTTGAGTGCGGAAGGCAACTTGAAGGTTTTTGACTTGTAAGATTTTCTTGGCCATGGGTTAGTCCTCCGTTCCTCTCAAAGATGGGTTAAATGCGTCACGCAAACCGTTGCCGACCAAATTGAAGGACAACATCAATAAGGAGATAAATAGCGATGGCGTGAGCAAAGTGTGTGGATAGGAAGCAAGATATGGTTGACCGGCGGCAAGCAAAGTACCGACGGAGGTCATATTTCCTCCTGCTCCGAGGTTGATGATGCCCAAATAACTTAAGGAAGTCTCTGAGAAAATCATCGATGGGATAATCAAAACGCAACTGGTGATGATAGTTCCTAAAGAGTTCGGGAAAATATGTTTGAACATAATGCGTTTATCACTGGCACCTAACGTTCGTGCCGCCAAAACATATTCTTGGTTCTTAAATCGATAGAATTGCATACGCACGGTACCTGCCATGCCAATCCATCCTGTTGCAAAGAAGGAAATAAATAATAGCAAGGCGTGGTTGTTTCCGTTCGAGAAATGATATTTCAGCAAGGTAATGACAATCATAAACGGAACGGCCGATAGAATATCTGTGATACGTTCCATGATTAAGTCGGTTCTACCGCCATAATAACCAGCAATGGCACCCCAAACGGCGCCGACGGCCAAATTAACCACGGCCACGAGAATAGCAAAGACAAAAGAGAATCTTGCACCAGACGCAAGACAGGTAAATAGATCCTGCCCACTATTGGTGGTGCCAAAAAGGAAATAAGGCTCACCGATGCCATCTTTTAAGACATAGGCGTGTCGATAGACATAATATTCGTGATAATTCACACGGATTTCATAAGCTCCACCCTGCACAGGACGAGCATAGGAATAAAGCGCAGTTTCCCCTTCCATACGGACCTTGGAGGTGTAATTGTCTGCATAGAATCCGACAGGGGCGTAGATGTTTTGATAAGAAACCGTGCCATCAGCATTGATGACATAATTGGAAGGAACGGCTTTCCCCTGATCTAGCGTGGTCGTGTACCAATAATTGGCGTCACTTCTAAAGGCAGGGGCTGTTGGACGTAAGCTCAATTGGGTGATTGGGTAGATGACTTCACGTCCCGTTTCGTCTTGATATTGTTGAATCTTGGCATAATCTTCTGCCGAAACGGAAGAAAGGAAGATACAACCATTCATTTCATAAGAATCAAGGCGGAAAGTGTACATCTGGGAGGTTGAACTTTCTCCAGTCGAAGTCGTCGAGACGGTGTAATATTGGTTTTTAACGGCGTTATGGCCGGTTTCCAAACCCATGCCATAGTAATAAACGAAAGAGGCTTCGTTTAAGGTCTTTTTGCTGCAACCATCAAGGAAATTTGCATTCTCAAAACCATACCACTTGGGCAAGGTCAAAGCATAATAAGTGTCGGTATAAGAGACCGAATATTGGGATACCATCGGCGCGATAATGGCATACAAAACAAGGATGCCAATGACAATGGCGGCAACGATAGCGCCTTTGTTACGAGCAAAACGATTAAAAGCATCGTGGAAATAACCAATTGGCTTGGTGGCCAATTCTTTATCGTGAAGCGGACGATTCTCATTGACAAGTTCAAATTTCTCTTGAGGAATATTTGGGATCATTTCTTCTGCCATATTATCTCGCCCCCATTCTGATGCGTGGGTCGATGATGCCATAAGACAAATCAACCACGATGCCAGCGACTAAGCTGATCAAGATGTAGAAACCGGATAAGAACATGAAAGCGTCATAGTCTTGGGAATTGATGGCCGCTAAATACATGCCACCGACACCTGGGACGCCAAAGATGCTTTCAATGATTAAGGAACCGGACATGACGGAAATGAATTCCGCGACAATGGATGGGAAAATCGGAACCATCGCATTACGCAAAGCGTGACGGACGGTAGCTTGGGCTTTGGTTAAACCTTTGGTTCTGGCTAGCAAGAGATAATCGCTGGTCAAAACTTCAGTCAATTCAGCACGAGTGTAACGGGCATAACCAGCAATCGAACCGAAAGAAAGCGATAAAACCGCAGGGATCATCGAGCGGAACATCATTGGTGAAAAATAGTTGGTGCCCGCATTCATAGTAATTGGGAACCAACCTGCTTTAAAGCAAAGTAAATACTGAACCAAAAAGGCATAGACAAAAGAAGGAACCGAAATGAAAATCATGACACCTGTCGAAATCACTTGGTCTTGCCATTTGTTTTTCTTCAAAGCGGCTAAGATGCCTAAGACAATGCCGACAGGAACGGCAAAAAGAGTGCTGTAGATATTCAGCAAGATCGTTGGTGGAAGTTTCGTGACGAACACTTCTGCCACAGGTTTGTTACGATAGGCTGCTAAGTTGACACAGACTCCGAAATCTCCTTTGGTAAAAATACGAACAACATAATTCCAAAGCTGAACTGGAATTGGGTCGTAATACCCTCTGGCTTCGTATTGAAGTCGAATTAATTCGGCATCTTTACCAAGGGAGGCATCAATGGTCAACGGCAGAGATTTGATCAAAACAAAGCTGATTACCATGATGATTGCAAATGTCATAACTAACAACCCTAGACGCCTAAGGATGTATTTGAACAAGTACATAATCGTTTCACTCCTTTGCAAATCATATCATAAAGCATAGCTTTATAGAATAAGTTAAAGATTTACTATAAAATGTGGGACGGCATTTGGGGCCGCCCCACAAATCATGTTGATGTAGATGAGTCCGGTTAAGGATTAAGCTTTGTAATCGAAACCAGCCTTAACGTTGGCCCATTCGCCATCGGTGTACTTATAGGTTAAGTAACGGACGCCGCCATAGCCCATGAAGGTGTTATAGGTTCTGGTCGCATATTCAACCTGATAAGAGAGGATGGTTGCAGAATAGAAGTTATAGAGTGGGACCGTGTAGTAGGTTTTGAGGATTTCGCCTTCAAGAGCAGCGATGATTGCGCACTTGACCGAAGAATCCGCTGCAGTGAAGTCCACATAGTTAGCATTGGCAGAGCTTGGGTTCGCATTCAAAGAGCACCACCAATCCCAGAGGGACATCGTGTAGTTGTGTTCTTCGACATCGTCACCATACGGGTTGAGGGTCAAAGAGGCAGCAGACGTATCCCAGGCCGCAGAATACATATAATCCGGGGAGAGATAAGCCATTAACATATAGCCTGGATCCCAAGCAGCACCACTCCAACCACCGGTGCAGATTTCATATTCACCAGCGCGGAAGGATTCGGCCCATTTGTCGCCTTTTTCGACTTTGTCGAGTTCAATCTTGCCTTCCAATGGGGTGCCTTCAGCTAAGACGGAGAAGGAGGCTTGTAAGAAGTTGACAATTCGGGTGAAAGCTTCGTTATCGGCTGCAGTACCGACGGTCAAAACAACTTTATCCGTTGCTGCTTCGGCAGTGCCTTTGATATCGCCAGCAGCAAGAGCGGCGTTATAAGCGGAGACAAGTTTTTCTCTTGCTTGGGCAAGATCGAAGCCGGTGATGGAGTTAACGGCTTCGTCTAAGCTTCCGAAAGTGGTGTAATCAACGCCATAGACTTCGCAAAGAACTTTCTTAGCGACGTCGGTGTTACGATAGCAGCCTTCGGCGCCTTTGCTGACGTCATAATAGTGCATCGAATTGAAGAGACCGAAGCCGGTTTGAGAGGCGGTCGTGCAAGCTTGAGTATAGGCAGCGCGATCCACAGCAAGCGAAAGGGCGTTACGGAAATCTTTTTGGGCAAGGATGGTCTTGTTGACGCCTTCCGATTCACGATTCTTCAAAGCTTCATAAGAAGATTGAAGCTGCATGGAACCGACATAATCGTCTGGAGTGAAGACGGCACGTTGAGAATTCTTATATTCATTGGCAATCGTGACATCCATGCCGATGGCGGTCAAATCACCTTGCTGGAATTGTAACCAAGCGGTTTGCCATTTTGGGATGACATCATAGACGATGTCGGTGGTCTGGTATTGACCTTTGTATTGGTCGATGCCGAAGCCGAACCAATTTTCGTTCTTGGTTAAGGTGAATTGTTTATCGAGTTGGAAGCTCTTAAGGCTATATGGGCCCCAAGAAGCAGTCTTATCTAAAGTGGTATTGTAGGTCGTGGTCCAAAGTCCGCCTTCGCTTTCTGGCTCAACTCTGCATTGCTCATAGAGATCTTTCTTAACGAGAGGGAGGCTAGAGAGGTTATAAGCGGCAAGGTAGCTTAAACCGATATCGTTGCCTTCTTCATCATATTTTTTCAAAAGCAATGGGTTGTCTAAGACCAAGACGAATTTATAATCGCTGTCGGCTCTCTTGAAGAAACCAACTTCACTGAAATCCATTTCACGGAAATCTGCGCCGAGATAGGCCATTTCTTGCCATTCCATGTAAGCATAATCGCCAGCAGATTCAGCATAGGCAGCCAAGCTCTCCTTTCCGTGCATAGCGATGGCGATCCAGTTTTGGAGATGGACGATATTTTCAGCCGTTAACATGAGTTCGCCGGCTTTGTTGGCTGCGCTGACAAGAGCGGCACCATCGCCAGCTGGAGTATCATAACCAGCTTTAACGTAAGCGGCTAAGCCATTGCTGCCCCAGTTACCACCGCTGGTGACTTTTAATTGAACGTCATGGAAGACGTCGGTCTTATTGCCTTCGGCATCAAGCTCATAGAAGCCCCAGCCTTTGCCTTCAACGGTTTCAAAACGATCCATCGGGATATATTCATCATCGCCAAAACTCTCAGAAACGATTGGGGATACGTATCCGTGACTTCCTTGATAAACATAATCTCTGGCATTGGCGATGACAGTTGCGCCATTATAGTAGGAGTCAGCACGATAGTGTTTATAAAGAGGGTTTAATTGTTCCTTCATACTGTAGATGAAGTCTTCTGCGTTGATTGGAGTACCATCGTCCCATTTGAGATCTTCACGTAACGTGATTTCCCAAGCAAAACCAGCATGTTCACCAGCGGTTTTTGGAACGTTGTAAAGGCCTGCGAATTCAGAGGTAACATCTCTTAGATCGGTTGCCGCAGAATATTCGACACTGTAGCCGCCTTCAACGATCTTACCATCGGCATCAAATTCGAAGTTATATTCGAATAGATTGCTGTTAATCCAGTCCATGATCGAGGTGTCATTGTTATCTCTGTAGCTCAATTGGTTCCAGTTGGATGGCGAAACAGTCACATACGTGTGATAAGTATAGGTTGTCGCACCACTTCCGGAATTGCCACAAGAGGCAAGTGAGACGCCTGCTGCGAGAAGAGCCAGGACTAACAAATTTTTAGTTTGTTTTCTCATTTCGGATTCTCCTTTCCATTATTAGGGGCTCCCAAATCCTAGAGGAGCACGTTATAGACAAAATTTAAAGGGGAGTGAAAAATTGTCAATTATTTTTTTCAAAATCTGCAGAAAATTTTGTGTTTATGGGCCTTTTTGTCGGAAAGTAAGCGCTTCCAATTAGTGAATTAAAAAGATATAATCTGGCTTTTTTTCTCTTTTTGGGCAAAGAGACAATCGTTGTTCATTGTTTCCATCTAATAAGATTTAATAGCGTGCTCGTGTGCGCGAAATGGGCAATTAAAGGTGGAACGGATCATCGGAAGAAGAAAACCCGCAACCGATTGGTTTTTCGCTCTTTTTCTTCTTTTCCGTTCCTTGGGTGAAAATCGCATTAATGTAATCGCTTAAAAAAGTTATAATCTAAACAGTCAACTTCAGAGGTTCTTATGAAGAAATGTTTTAATTTGTTTTCTTTATTTGCCTTCTTTGGCGATTGGCTTCCGATGGATTCGCTGTTTGGCTACCCCAATGCAAGAAGAAGGACATACGTATCGGCATAAATGACATCCTACACAGCGCGTGCCAAGGAGTCTTGGTCTTCTCGTTTTAAGATCGAAAATAATGGCTTGATGGCCGCCATCGTAACAAGAAATCACACAACGTCCGCAGCCAATGCACTTCTCTAAGTCGAAAACAGGAAAAAGAATGGTGTCTCTTTCCAAAGAATCCAAATTGACCAGGGCATTGACCGATGCCCCTTTGAGTTGGCGGATATTTTGAAGATGATGTTCCAAAAGATAATTTCTTAACCCAGAAAGCAAATCATCGATGATTCGATAGCCATATTGCATCACGGCCGTGGTAATTTGAAGAGAACCTGACCCCAAAAGAATAAATTCTAAGGCGTTGTACCAATTCTCGATTCCCCCCATCCCGGAAATGTGCATCCCCTTTAATTCAGGAGATGAAGCCAAATCAGAAATGAAACGCAAAGCGATTGGCTTGACGGCGTTGCCAGAATAGCCTCCGAGGACAGAACTTCCTTTGACGTTTGGCTCTGGGGTGAAATCGTCTACACTGACTCCGGTGATACTCTTGATGGTGTTGATTGCGGCGATGCCATCAGCCCCACCTCTTTTCGCCGCTAAAGCCATGGGCACCATATCGGTGATATTTGGTGTCATTTTGGCTAACACAGGAATGGTGCATCCTCTTTTTGCGGCTCGGGTGAATTTCTCAATCAGGGCCTCATCTTGACCGATGGTGACACCTAAAGCCCCATCTTCCATGTTGGGGCAGGAGAAATTGCATTCGATCACATCCGCCCCTGCTTCTTGGCAAGTTCTAGCTAACATCTCCCATTCTTCTTCATTTCTCCCCATAATCGAGGCAATGATGACTTTGTTGGGATATTTTTTCTTCAAACGGCGGAAGATTTCCATATTCTCTTCCACGGTGTGATCGGAAAGCTGTTCGATATTTTTGAATCCATAGAAGGATTCCGGACGATTGCGGGTGACGGAAAAACGAGGGGAGGCTTCGTGTTGGTCAAAGGTGCAGATGGTTTTAAAACAAGCGCCGGCCCAACCCATTTCAAAAGCTTTGGCGCACATCTCGTAATTGCTGGCAACGATGGAGGAAGACAAGAGGAAAGGGTTTTCCAATTTTACCCCACAAAGGTCCATGCTAAGATCGGGCTCAGGAAAATCGTCAGGGATTTCCAGGCGATGAGCATTGACCTTCTTTAAGGCCTCCATAATCGCCTTAATCTGGACTCCTTGGCCTGCCGATTCCAAAACGCAGGCCTTTTCACTCGCTTCTAAGCACTGAAGGTCCATATCCATTGGGAAATTCTCAGCAGCTCCATAGATATTTTGAAAATACAAAGAGCGGATACGTGCATCAGGTTTTAATTCTTTGGGACATACTTTCGCGCAGGGTGCATCCTGACAAAGAACGCAATGGCTGATTTCATGCTGCAACGTCCAATCAATTGCAGTTTGGTGGGTGTCGATAACGCTTCTTTTGCTCATAACTTAAATATTTTAAACATTGATTAATCATTAGATTAAAAAATTAAAGGCTTGAGGTCAATCCGCGAAAGGGAAAAAACCATCAATTATTGGGAATCAGGGAGTATTCGACAATCAGCACGCTAATGGTGAATGCCGACCAGTGATTGATCGTGCCGGTGAAAGCGTTTTGGATGCTCACCGTTTTCTCGCCATAGGCACTTAAATCATACACAAAGCCATCATCATAGGTTCCCGAATCAAAATCAGGGTTTTCTGGCCCTTGGAAGGTTGAGTCATAATTGATTTCTTGCCCGCCAATAGTTACTTTTTTACGTCCGTTGGTGGGTGAATGAGCGAATTTCAATTTCTCCAGTTTGACGGTGTATCCTGTTTTATCTTTGACAGAGATCTCGATCGAGCCCCCATTGCCTGCGGTGGCGCCGAATAATTGGATGCCATCGCTGGAGATGGCCATTTCCGTGCCGTATACGCTGGATTCATGGAAAGCATAATTCAAGGCAACATTCTCATCCTTAAAGATGGCTGAGCCATATTCATTGCTGTCGCCGGCTGGCTGAGAGAGGTCACTCATGGTCGCGGTGGCCCTGAACTGCGTTCTTGTCGAATCGATTCTTGTCAAGGTGACGATCGCGGTATAACTGTCTTCGTCCTTTTGATAGATCTTTTCCACATCAAAGGACCAGCCAAGTTTTTCCTCGTTGTCTAAACGATCGCCATAAACGAATTGCTGGGAGAAATCAGCGACGGAGAAATGATCGTTTTCTTTGAATAAATCATTGGTGGTGATCCCCGAGGTGCAATCCAACGCGGCGTTTTCGTCGTTTCTAATGAGGTGGACGACGTCAAATTCCGAATCTTTGTCCACTGTAGAATATCTGAGAACGTTGTTCCCATTTTCATAGACGTTTTGAGAAACGGTATGGTGATTGATGTTGTCTAAGAGAGAATTGACATGCCATACCCTAAAACCGACGTCTTGAAGATTGAATGTAGGTCTGCTGGCATCAAATTGATTGAGGCCTGTTGGAGAATAGAGTTCTAAGATCAGATATTCATCGAATAAGGAATTGTATTCATTCCAATCTCGAGAAAGGATAATGTTGTTGCCAGAGGATTGGAAATCATCAACCGAAATCGTGATTTTCTCCCCCACCTCATAGTCGCTAGAAACATAGATGTCAGGTTTGGTCCAGCCAATCATGTTCGTATGGTATGGCTCATGGCCACCACTGTCGTTGTCCTGCATGGAGAAATGGCCACAAGGATAGTTCTTTTGCTGCCCGCTCGTGGCGTATTCATACAAATCCACCGCCCCAAACATATGACCAACCTCGTGGATCACATGGCAAGAGCCTCTGATGAAGCCTGAGGGGTTTACCTTCGATAGATCGGAAGAGGCGAGGACTTTTGATGTGTCTGTGGATTTGCTGAACCCATATATGCCGCCGAGGGCACAAAAACATGCCGTGTTGTAATGTCTCGCGCCGTTGGTATTCGCCCAAGCATAAGCGGTCGTTCTTTGCGTGCCGGCTTTGGTGCCGTAATAATAAGCCGAATAGAAAAGAATGACTCCATCCACGTTGCCATCGTTGTCAGCATCATAGCGGGAGCGACGATCTTCTGAATGGCTTTCAAAATACCAATTGGTTGCTTCTTCGACTAAATCATAGGTCTTGGTCGCATTGTCCATATCCGGCCAGGAAGTCGTGGTTTCATTTTTGGTGTAAAAGTCGCTGACAGTCGCTTCGATATTGATTTTCCCGCGTGATTCGGTTTCGTAAAACGATTTGAGTGACCAGTAATTCGTGTTGGTTTTTTCCTCCAGGATTTTGGAGGCCAAATCCTCTTTGATTTCTTCTTTTTGCGACTCGGCGAAGAAATCTCCCGAATTGGAGAACCAAACTGGGATGACTAGGAATCTCAGATCCCCCTGATTGCTTAGATAGTGTCTTTCTCCATTGACGTTTTTCCCATAATCAATGAAATCAAACGCGGTATCTTTCGCTTCATAATCGGCGGAAACGAAGAATTTCACCGGATAACTGACAGTCTTTGTGATGTTTTCTTTTTCCCAAGAGAAAGTTACGGTTTTCTCGCTGGAGGAGAGGTCGGAAATCTCATAATGTAAGTCGGCAGAATCACTGATTTCTTCTTCTTTGCCACTTTCATAAACCGCAAAGAGTTGTCCCAAGATATGGAGGGCTCCGTTATGAATGACAAAATCATTGCCTTCGTTAGGCGCATAAAGATGATGCAACGGATTGGCTTTGATTTTAATGAGGATAAGAAGAGATAGATTAGCAAAATTGACCGTCACGGAAGCTTCTCCGGAAGAGACCGCACGGATGGTGTTGGTGGCGTGGTCAATTTCCACCAAATCGCTTTCTGTGGATAGGACGTTGTATTTCAAGGAATTGTTATATTTGACTTGAAGGGTCAGGGACTCTCCCTGATATAGTTCGATGACGTCGTTGTCATTCAACGTTTCGTTGGTGGCGACGTTTCTCACTTCTAGAATATTTGTCGGCGTTGGCGAGGCAGAGATGTGGACCCTAAGAAAAACGGTCGCCAGGAGTTTGCTGGTCTCCGCGCTTCTGACGCGGATGATAACTTCACCGACTTTGTTTTCGGCAATATCGTTGGCCGTGGTGATCCTGCCTTCCTCAGAAACTGCCATAAACTCAGAATAGGAATCGTCCTTAAGGGCGTATTCTTTGGAAAGAGAGACGTTGCTTTTGGTGTTTAGCAAGATTTGGTAGCTGTCGCCCGCGGCGAGGGAGAGAGAATACGTTTTGGATTGGCTATCAAAATCAAGGGTTTGGTCGTTGATTCCCACTTCTGCATATTCATAATCGGCGGTGTAGATGGTGGTAATGACATAGTGCGAATTGATGATTTTAGAGGAGCCTTTCTGATACAGCCTGGCGGTAAAAGATCCCACCTGGGTCTTGGTGATATCAGAATCGGCCGTCACCAAGCCCGATGAGGAAACCTGAAAGCCTTCCGCGTCCTCGCTGGCGGTGTATTTCAATTCATATCCGTTTTTTAATTGATCGTCGATGTCGGTTTGTACTTGATACGTTTCGCCGGCATTCAAAACGAGTTTATAAAAGCTGCCATAGCTTTCTTCAACCCAGAAAAGTTTTTCGTCCTGAATCAGCGAAAAGTCCGTAATTTGATCTGCAGAAGATTCCCCTGTGCTGCTTTTGGAGGCGATAGGAAAGAATCCGCAAGAGCTTAACGTCATCGCAAACAGCCCAAGAAACCACAAATATTTTCTCATCCTGTTCATTGTTCCAATCCTTAACAATAGTGATAGATAGGTCAAAAATATCATAAACGAATTTGCCCGCATGAGAAACAATTAACGAAACAAGGGCAAACAGAGCGGATCTTTTCACAGGAGAGAAACAACGTCTTGGCTTGGCTCGTATTTTCCTATCGGGGGCAAAAGTTCTTTTATTGGATGAAGCAACGAGCAATGTGGATGCCCAAAATGAGGCTTTGATACTCAAACAGCTCACCAAAGCAAAAGAGAACCATGCGATTGTGTTGATTAGTCATCGTGAATCGACGTTGTCAATCTGCGACAGAATTTACGAAATGGAGGGAGGCGCCTTATGCTCGATTGGAGTGACCACCGCATCATCGCGTTAACTGTTTGCCTAGGAATTGTTTTAGTGTCCATTATCGCGATTCTAATCCGCTTTTTTGTCCACCGTAAAAAGAAAAGTAAACTCGAGGACGTGACGGGTGAGAAAACGGAATAGACCTTTGCCTTATTAGGTTCTTTTCGTCTTTAGTGCAATCGACTAAATTCATTATCATTTATATCTTGATTGAAACCAATTGCTTTTTTCATCGCATATCTTTAATCAATCAAAATGCATCATTGGTGACAATTTTTCTTACCCATTCTCGGATGTTTTTATATGCAGTTATGAAATTTAAAGTTCAATATCGAGCCTCTCTTCTTTAAATTGGAAACTACAGTAATTGCCGTTATTTAAAATGATTTATCCATATTATGTCTTTTTAAGTTGCCGCTAGCTGCTGAAATACAAAAGAAAAAGCCAGCCAAAGGTAATATGACTGACCTTTTTCCACATTCTCCATACACGGGTTCCTTTTAATCTTTATCCGCCTCATAAGGTTCGAGAATATAATCAAAAGCGAAAACGTCAGAAAAGCCATATACGTGTTTCTTTTGCATTATCTCGTATTTGTTCTTCTCTTTATCGTACCTTAAAAAATATGTATCAAGTTCAACCGAGCCAGTCGGATGAAGCCTTGTGTAAATGTTTTCGCATTCAAAAACAAATTTTTCGTTTTCGTAAAAACGATATTTAAAAGATTCATCTTTAAAAGCTACAAATATTTTTTGACTAAACGACTTATAGTCAACACTATAGGTAAATTCAAAATAAGAAGAAGAAACGGTGATGCAGTTGAATTCTTTGTAATACTCTAAATGATAACTTGGAAGATAGTCGTCTGGGGTTTCCATAATTAGAGCTTTATCAAGACCAAGACCGTTTAGATATAACGAATTATCAAAATTTTCAATCCAGATGGAACAGTACTCGTTTCTAAAATCGACATTTTTATAAGGTATAGCTTTTTCTATTTGGCCAAACCTATAAGAGTCAATTTCTTGCTTTTCAAAAGACAAGCAATTAAAAGAGACGGTGTCGACATTTTCTGTTCCTTTGTAATACAAATAAACTGTGTCTAAATTTGAGATATTGTAAATTGCCCGATAAGCGTTGCCGAATTCAAACGATGTCCCATCAGAAAAAGATGTATATTCCGTATTGTTTTTGTTAAGTGAAAAATAGCCAAATGAATTGATAGATTGCAGTCCGTTTTCCGAGGTAATGATCTTGGAATGGCGCAACAAATGATAAGTCAATGAGTAGTCAGTACCATTAAAATGGGTTACACAAAAAGTCGGATAATAGTTCGGTACAATGAAACGCACGCTTTCAGCAGAATATGTCTCTATTAAAAGCGCGTCATCATTCTTAATATCATAATTAATAATGGCCCACTGATTGTCGCTGTAATTATAGATACACGCGACATAGTCTTCGTAATAAAAGGTTGATATATGGTCAATATCAACAACATAATTTGTGCCTTCAATTTCAATGGAATCAAACAGGTTTTTCTTATCAGTACCGTCGCTTAAAGTTGAACTAAAACCGCTATAAAAACGATAGCCCTCGGCTTCACCAAAGTCATAATTTAGACTTTTGTTTGAGTAACAGGAACAAAGCAATCCAATTAATGTTGTTGCTACGATTGGAAACAGATTCTTTTTAAAAGTCATAACAAGTTCCTTCCGTTAGACGCGCCTCATGATAAGCATAGGAAAGCTATGCGTTTGGGTGTTTCGTTCATGATGTTTTCGTCATTAGACATCAAAGAATGTAAATTGCTGGTAGCGTTATCAGTTGAATATTCATATTCAAAAGAAAAATTAGGATAGATGTTTCCCAAAGATAGCGGACAAGCGATAATTAAAGACAAAATCGTCATAAGCCTCACCAGCCTTCCATGACACTATTATAAAACATGGAAAATTGCAGACCTCATTTTTTAGAATCCTTAATTGAAATTAAATGTAGAAATTTATATTACTTTTTAATTGATAAAACGATGATGATTGATGCTTTGTAAATGGGGTGATTAGAATCTATAAAAACACGTTCGCCCACAAATCCGTAGGGAGAAAACAAAAACTAGCACAGTAGATATATTTCCACAGCAGCCAGAGCTCATTGGCCTCAGCAATTGCTAATCTTATATAGCCTTTCCCAGTGATAGACAAAATCTATGTTTGCCAGATGCGGTTACCAAAATATAAGACAAGTGAATCTTTATACCTAAAACCACTAAGAGTTCAAACATGGTATGGATCGATTAGTAAGATGTGAACCATCGCCTTGTTAATTAAATTATTGATAAAAGCTAATGCATCAAAAATATGATTTTCATAAATAACCTCGCCTTTAAAAAGTAGTTTTGATGAGCAAGTTATCCAAAAAAGTCAAAGAACGTAGAGAAAGAGCTTTGCAATTTACAGGTGGCAAACGTAACGGTAATTCATCCTGGAGTGAAGATCTACTTAATTTGCACATGAATAACGATAAATCGCTATATCTATATGTTAAGAAAAATAAAAAAACTTCTTAATATGAAAAAAGATGAGAAAATTCGTGCTTTAAAGAAAAATGGAATTTACATCAAAGGTGATTCTTCAAACATCAAGAGCAAATTTGTAAGACGTTCTTATTTAGATAAGTGCATTCGTGATGTTTAAGCTTTATGGCATTTAAGATTTACAGGAATAGAAAGACTAGACATCCATCAATATCTATTAAAAGTGGTGATAAAAGTTCTTGGCACAATTTAGAAGTAACGCATTCGCCACGTAAGAATGATAGGTATATTGAGATTGATAGTTTGAATCCTAATGATAAAAATAAAGCTTTTGTTCGCAAATATTATCGTAAAGATAAGCATAAATTAAAGGGCTTTAGATACGTGGATTATCATGTTTCTAAAAATCTGAACGAGATATTAAAAATTATCTAAAAAAGCACAACAAAAAAAGATGATGTCAATCTGATTAATCAGTTTGCAAGTCCATTTAAGGACCAACATCATCGTTATTAATAAATCACATTCATTCGTTCATGTCATCAAAATTTTAACAGATAGTAATGATTAGAGCGGCTGAACCGCTCCTGCAGGGTGCCCCTGACACTTCTCACAGCCACCACATTCGGATAATTTGTCACAATCTTTGCAACAATCGATTCCGCAATAAGTTTTCATAGTTGCTTTACCTCCCAGTGACCATATTTCTTTCCGCCTACGCGCTCTAGTTTCCCGTCTTTTCTTAAGGCGGCAATAATGCTTTTAATCGTCCTTAACGAAACGCCTAATTCCATCGCTAGTTCGTCTGTTCTCAGAGTCGGATTACCTTTTAACAAACGGAGTAATCTAGCTTCTTTTGTCTCACTAAACACAGAAGAAAGAGGAACAATATGCAATTCTTTGTTTTCCAACCGGTTATTCTCATTGAATAACAAATTTTTGAGAAACTTAATGAGATACGTTCTATCTTCATGAATTCCTTTTTGTAAGTTTGTGTAGTTTGCCCTCACTAAAGAGTTTCTGAAATACCACGCGTTTTTAGCAAATGTATCATTGGTTACATCAAAGCCTAAACTCCTTAAATATTTAATGGTAAATACCGCAGTAGTTCTGGTATTGCCCTCTTCAAAAACGTGAATTTGCCAAAGGTTGGCAATAAAGATTGCAAGATGCTCAACGATTTCATCCATGGAAAGTTTTGAATAATCAAACCGCTTTTCGATATCAAAATCATATTGAAGCGTCGCCTCTAATTCACGATAGTCCCCATAGATGACCGATGCGCCATCAAGAACCCATTCTTTTTTTGAGAAATTGTAGGTTCTTAATTGGCCAGGGTGTTCCAAAATACCTTCAAATAAAATTCGATGAATAGAAAGTAGCTGCCCAACGGTAAAAGTGAAATAATCCTCATTGATTATTCTAGCTATTCTAATCGAGACTTTATCAGCTTCCTCGCTTCTATCCACCACGGCTGGTTTACTCTTGTAATAGGAGTTCACGATGTCATCTAATTCATCTAGCGAGATTTCGCCTTTTAAATATCTTTCGGATTCCTGAAGGAAATATGATGAATTCTTTAAATGGTCGACATCTTGAAGACCAATGCCAGTTTCCAATATGTAACGGTTTTTATAATTATTTTCCATAGGAAAATATTATCATAAAATGCTTTAAAGTGCAATCTTAAAGTGCAACTTGCACTTAAAAAGAGTCAAGACACAAGAAAAGGCCTCCGAAGAGACCTAATCTATGCTGGATAAGTCTTTTTGTCCAATTTTGAATAAGTGACTTTGGACAACGACAATTTATGTGGTTGTCTAAGTCAATCCGTCCTGAGTTGTCTAAAATCCTTCGTCCTTAGAAGGCAAAAGAAAAACCGAGATATTTCACTCGGCTTCCCCCCACTATCGAATCTCGCCAGACGCAGCTTCCCTCTCTAGCTTGATCTATCCGCCTTTTTGTCATGTTTATAGACGTTCGCGAACCTTAATTGGCGTTTATCCTATCAATCACGCTTTTCACAAGCCGCTCGTCCGTCAGTTCCGAAATCGCAAATGTTTTCCTGCCGACATAATTCAACGAAGTTCCAAGGTGATATAAAGACTTGCCGTCTATGACGACAAAGCGGTCGTGGAACGAATCGTCACTCTTAACAGTTAATGCTCCATACTGAAGGACAAATGCATCAACATCGCCCTGCGTAAGTTTGGTCTTGGATGAAACGATTATTTTTGCCGGAATCGCGTTGTCTTTGCTCGAAAGAAAACCAAGCGCCTTTGCGTCGGCATAAGGGTCGACGACCACAATGCTTGTTTTTGCCTTAGAAAACAGTTCTTTTATAAATACTCTAGCGTCTAAATATTCGCCGTCGAAGAAAACCTTTTCTAAGTCCGGGATATGTTCTTCCTCGATTTTGGTCAACCTCGTGTCGATACTTTCAACCTTATTTAGAAGGTTAATGTAATTCTCGTTGGTCACAAGAGCGCGGCTACTATCAACTACATACCCACGTAACAAATACTCTTTTAGGACAGAGTTTGCCCATTTCGAAAAGCCACCCCGTTTTTAGATTTCACGCGGTAGCCAACCGAAATGATTACATCTAGGTTATAAAACGTCACTTCATAAACCTTCCCATCTGAGGCAGTAGTTGCATTTTTTGCAACAACTCGTTTCGAGTCTAACTCCCCTTCTTTAAACACATTCTTGATATGTCTTGAAATAACCGATTTGTCGCGCCCGAACAAAAGGCACATCTCATTCAAAGAAAGCCATACAGTGTCCTCGCTTGGAGACACATTAACGTCAAGAATCAGACCGTCTTTTTCGAATCGAACCAATTCATATTTATCACTCATCCGAATGCCCTCCCATTAAACTCCGCTTAAGAACAATTTCTCCCTCGATCTTTTCGCCCGTGACTTCAAAGCCGGCCGCCTGATATAGGGATATCGCCCCCTCGTTTTTTCCATCACAGCTTGTGTATATGGCATCGGCTTCGCCTAGGGGCTTTGTAGCGCACCACCTAATGACGCTGGTAAGCAGTTCTTTGCCAAAACCTTTGCCTTGATAGTTCATATCTATCATGATTCGCCACAGACAATAGGATTTTTTCATCCACTCTTTTTCTCTTTTGGCTCCTATCGAGCCTAAGGCAATAGAAGCAAAACCAACCGGAGCGTTCTTGTGATAGGCCACAAAACACTGCGTTTTCCCACCTTCGCGTTCGGCAGCATAGGCCTCCGCGATAGCGAGCGCGTTTTCCGCAACAAAGTCACGTTGATGAGGCGCAACCTTTAAAGACAACACGTCGTCAAGTTCTGCGAAACCAATGGCCTTGAGAACAAGGTTAGCTGACTTGATCACTGCGGAATCAGCCTTAGGAGCAAGGGTCTCGATCGTTTCCCCTTCAAAATCTTCGCCGAAACGCGACAGCAAGAGCATTAGTTTTTCGTAGCTCATTTCCGCCGAATCGTTTTCCAAACGGCTGATCATTCCTTTTCCGGAATATCCTAAAATATCTGCCATTTCAGACTGGCTTAAATTCCTTTTAAGACGTATGGACCTTATTTTTCTACCAAGTTCTTTTGCCATGGTTTAATTTTAGTAAACTTTTGATTAATTCGCAATGCACCCACTTCTAAGCGAAAGGAAGCTCGGCGAGTTCGAGATACGAATAACTATCCACCGGACGATCCGGTGGTTTTTCATTTTCGGGCACTTAAGCCCTCGGATACCAGCTGCCGCAAATCGCGGCCGCGGAACGGACCAACGCTCGCATCCGCTAATGGCTATCCGTAAACGGATCCCCCTCGAAGTCGATCGTCAGCTGGACGGCCTCGCGGTCCTCCTTGAGCTGATTTCGGATGTACTCCTCGATCTTCTTCGCGTTTTTGCCCACCGTGTCCACGTAGTAGCCCCGGCACCAGAATTCTCGGTTCCGGTACTTGAACTTCGCGTTGCCCCACTTCTGGTATATCATCAAAGACGATTTTCCCTTGAGGTACCCCATGATCCCGGAGACCGAGAATTTGGGCGGCACCGAAATCAGCATGTGCACGTGGTCGGGGCACACCTCCGCCTCGTGGATGGCGATTCCCTTCCACTCGCAGAGCTTCCGGAGGATGGCCCCGATCTCCAGCCTCTTCAGGCCGTAGAACTCCTTCCTCCGGTACTTCGGGGCGAAGACGACGTGGTACTTACAGTTCCAGCACGTATGCGCTAAACTTAGGCTGTCGGATGAATTCGACATATGGCTCCTTTCAGATGGTGCGTTGGTCCGCCCCATCATGATAGGAGCCTTTTTGGGACCGGGCAAAGCTTTAAGCCATTCCGAACTCCCCGACTATCGGGGAGTTTTCACTCGCTCGATGCTTTGCATCGGCTCAAACAAAAAAGCCGCCATTCCTGACGGCTTCTATTCAAACCGCCGAGGTCGATCCGTTTTGTCCAACTGAGGACGATCGGATTTGGACGACGACAAATATATGCTTATTGGTGGAACATAACGGGATCGAACCGTCGACCTCCTCGTTGCGAACGAGGCGCTCTCCCAGCTGAGCTAATGTCCCAACGGGTTATTATTATAGTAATCCTGAAAGAAAAAGAAAACGCTTTTTCAAGAACAATTTCAATTTGCAATTGTAAAGTTTCCAAAAATTCCACGCGCGTTGCCTCGTTTTCCCGTTTGAATGCGTTTGGAAGAAGGCTTTTATCGCCATTTTCCTTTATTTGTTCAAAATATTTATTTTGGCGATGGCGTTTGATTTTTATCGCTTTCATTATGACATCGTATAAGGCCGTTTTCTTTGTAATTGTAAAGTTTTTAACCTACTTTGCCCATTGCTTCGAAACATTGAAAATTCAAGGCTTTTTCTTGTTTGAATCTCCCTTTTTAATAAGGTCCCATGACACGAACGATAGCCATCATTGACCTAAAAAGTTTCTATGCCTCCTGTGAGTGCGCAGTCCGTCATCTGGACATCTTTAAAACGCCTTTGGTTTGTTGTGACCCCTATCGCTCCGACTCTTCCATCGTGATGTCAGTCACGCCTTATTTAAAAGAAAAATATGGCTGTGGGAACGTCTGCCGAAAAAGAGATTTGCCAAACGTTCCCGGGATGATTTATGCCGTCCCCCGCATGTCTTATTATCTGACCATATCCGCGAAGGTCGTGTCGATCTTTTTAGAATATGTCGCACCAGAAGATCTCCACATTTATTCCGTGGATGAAAGTTTTTTGAATTTAGGCCCGTATCTTAAGTTATATGGCGGATCGGCTGAAACCATTGTGAAAAGGATTCAAAAAGAGATATGGGATCGGCTGGGGCTCGTCGCCACAGCAGGAATCGGCCCCAATATGTTTTTGGCAAAAACGGCGTTAGATAACGAAGGCAAAAAGAAAAAACCATTCATCGCCCACTGGGATGAACAAGACGTACCTGCGAAATTGTGGAAAATCCATCCGATGACCAAAATCTGGTCGATTGCTGAAGGCACTGCTTCTCACCTTTCAAGGATCGGTATCAATACTTTAAAGGAATTAGCTCATGCTGATGATACTTTGCTCGCCAAAGAATTTGGTATTATGGGGGCTCAATTAAAAGCCTTAGCCAATGGCAAAGACGAATCAGAAATCCCTCAAAAATACACCCCCGTATCCCCTTCTTTGTCTAATGGACAAACTTTAATCAAGCCATTGGTCCCTTCTCAATGCGAGCTTTTGCTTCGAGAGATGGTTGATGATCTTTCTTCACGATTAAGAAAAGAGAGCTTTCTGACACAGAAAATATCCGTTTGGGCTTCTTATGGAACGCTTGGTGGATATTCCCGTCAAATGCAGCTTCCCATCGCTACCGATTCCACTTATGAGTTGTTCGCCTATATCCGAGAAGCCTTCTTTTCGGGAATCAAAGAAGCACCAATATGCGCTTTGGGGATTTCCTTCGGGAAATTAAGCAATCCGAAGATGGAGCAAACTTCTTTGTTTATCGATCCAAAAGAACAAGAAGAGAGAAGGTCTTTGGATCGCACCTTAGATCAAATTCATGGAATATATGGGCGCAACAGTGTGCTTCGATGTTCCTCATTGTTGCCTAATTCCACCATTCGGAGAAGACATGAACAAATTGGAGGACACAGAGAATGAAAGATCGCGGAATGTTAAAATGGGCTCCTTACAAATCATTGGATCAACAAGCGGATTTTTTAGCTCGCATGGATTATGAAAGAAATAAACGACCTTGCCCTCAAATGTCCAGTGACAAAGCTGAGGAAATTAATGATTTGCTCACCAATTACAAAGGAGAGAAAATCGTCGCTCGTTATTGGCATGATGGCTATATCTATGCCATTCACGGCTACCTTGAAGAAGTGTCCACGATTTATGGATATTTAAGAATAGGAGGCGAGGAGATTTATTTCCGACAGTTAACAGATTTATATCCCGATGATGATTAAAGAAAAATTGCAACCGGTGGTCGCAATTTCATTATTTTTCTTTACGTACTGCTTCCATCAAATTCTCTAATAGAGCCAATCTCGTCAACAATCCGACGCCGCCTGGCACCGGAGTTTGCAGAGCAACGGGAAGATTGGGAACAAAATCGCCATGAAGATGTCCATCTTCTCCGCGATTGATTCCGACATCTACAAGATATGCCGTCGGTTTGAATTCATAAGAGGCATCCCATAAAAACATTCTCCCAATGGCAGAGACGATTAAATCGGCGTGTTTCATGTAGAAACGTTTATCCTCTTCCGTGGTTTTGCTGTGAAGCTGGACGACGTTGCAGTCCCGTTCCAATAATAATCTTGCCATTGGTTTGCCAACGATTTCCGAACGTCCCAGCACGACAGCGTTCTTTCCTCGGAATGGGAAGCCTTCTGCGGTGAGATAATTGATAATGCCTTTGGGGGTGCAAGGGTCAAACTGGCTTAAAGCGGTAAAACCATCAACATCTTTTGCCGGGGAAACCGTCAAATTGATTTTCTCGACCGAGATGTGTTTAGGGACAGGCAATTGGACGATAATCCCATCAACAGCGGGGTCGTCATTTTGCTTGCGGATAAAGGAGAGGAGCTCTTCTTCGGTGATGTTTTCTTCAAACAAGGTCTGAACCGCGTTGATTCCGATTTCAGCGGCATCCTTCTTCTTGCCTCGAACATACGCCTCTGATGCGGGATTGTGCCCGACTGTGATAATCGAAAGGGTTGGGACTTTGGGAAGAGAAGCAATTTCCTCTTTTAAAACTGCCTTGCGGGCAGCAACATATTCTTTAATCGTCATCGTTTTCACCTTGGGCTCATTTTAGCCCTTCTTGTTTATGATTGCACCAAAAGAAAAATCCCTTGCGAGAAGGGATTCAAATTCATGTTCTGCTTAGAAGCCTAATAACGGAATGATAGCCATTGCCGCTGCTGCGGAGTCGGTTGAATCTGCTGGTGCGCTGCCACGGGAATTCAGCAACATAATGAGCAACGCCATAAACAAGAAGACGACGGCAAAGCCGAAGGTCATCCATGAAATAATTTTCTCAGACCCTCTTTCCTTAGTTTTGGCGAAGACGTTGAGACCGCCGCCGGTGATGGCGCCGGAAGCACCTTCAGATTTACCGCCTTGAAGAAGGCTCAAGACGATCACGATCAGGGCTATGATGATAAAGACAATATCGTACCACTTCATATCAATAAGATGCGCTCTTTCAAAACGCTCTATAACTTTATTATAGAAACGCTTTTTTATCAATGAAAGATTATCAAGATTTTATCTTTGCGTACTCCTCTTTTAAAGCTAAATATTCTTCGATGATGTCGCGATGAATTTCTGGCCCATAGCATTTCCGAAACGCTTCAACATCCCAAGGTTTTTTCGCGACGTTCCGGAAAAATTGGGAAAATTTGATCCATTGGCAATAATGGCGAATCACCGTATCTTCATGCAAATAATGCTGGTCATTAAATCTGGGTGACATGATTTTCTTTTTGTTTTTCAAAGCGCGATTAATCGCCGTCTGATCTGGCATGAAATAAAAGTTCTTGATCAATTTTTTACGCACCAAATCGAAGTCATGGTTTTCTCTTAACCGTTTTAAATCCATTAAGATGACGCCGCTGTTGCAATAATTTTTCCCCAGCCAATGGCTTCCGACTTCATCCCTTACCATACCGACATCATTTCCTTCTAGATCGCAATCAAAAATTTGTTCTAAATCCCCAGTGACAACGACATCAATGTCCATATAAAGGACCCTGTCCCCTAATTCCGGGTGGAAATCAGCTAAAAGACGCATCATCGAGAAAGGCGAAAATCGAGTTTTGAAGCTTTTGGATTGATGTAATTTTTCAATTAATTCGTTCGTCCAATCTAGGCAAGTGATTTTAGCATTTTTGTTGTAACGCTGAAGTTGAGATTCGATGAATTTTAAGTCAGATTCAGGCAGGGCGTGATATTGTTTTTTCTTAATTTTGATCTCCCCAGTCACGAAAAAGATGTGCAGTGGGCGCTTCGTTTCTTTTTGAGCTGAAAGCAAAGTGATAAGGGCGCCATCGAAACAATGGGAGTCGGCTGAGCAAAGAATACAAATAGGGGAGGTCTCAGTCATTTAAAAGCTCCTTGAGATTATGAATGATGGGCCACTTCTCCTTAGCGTATTCATTTTTGCGGTCCAATAAAAAGCCATCGATTCCCGCATTTTTTGCACATTCTGGATCTTGCAGAGAATCTCCAATATAAAGACACGTTCCCTTTAATGGGTTGCCTGAAAGTTCCATCGCCTTCCACAAGGGATCGGCAAAAGGCTTGGGGTTTTTCGTGCTGTCGCCACCGACATAGAAATCGAAATATTGGTCCAATCCGATGATTTTTAATACACGGCCGATATGGGTGACGGAGTTGCCTGAGACCACAGCGATCTTTTTGTCGTTCTTTTTGAGGGTGGCGAGAACTTCTGAAACTTCAGGGAAGACTTCGATTTTCTTCAGATTTTCTTCGTTTTTCATTTCTTCCGAAAGAATTTGATATAACGTCAACATATCCTCTTCTTTGGTGATGCCGACTTCAAGGCAGGATTGAACCATCGCCATATGAGTAAAGTGAAGCACGTCGCTAGGGGTGAGTTGATAGCCAAAATGCCCATAAGCAACCTGGAAGGGGCGAATCAAAGATTTCCAAGTATCGACCAAAGTGCCGTCAAAATCAAAATAGTAATAGTCGTAATGTTTCATTGGTTCATGCCCGTTCTCAAATCCAAGATAATGTCACGAATCTCAGCCGCCCGTTCAAAATCATAGGCTTTGGCAGCTTCGCGCATTTCTTTCTCCAGTTTTTTGATTTGCGTTTCCAAATCTTTGCGGGAGGCTTTTTTGTTGATGTGTTTCGTGATTTCCTCTTCCTCGCTGTCGCTATTGGAAAGCGGAGGGCGGATGTCTTTGATGATCGTTGTTGGAATGATGCCGTTTTCTTCATTATATTCGTTTTGGATTCTCCGACGGCGATTCGTTTCATGGATACAGGCCGCCATTGAATCCGTGATAATATCGGCATACATGATGACTTTGCCATGGGCATTACGGGCGGCGCGTCCTGTGATTTGGATTAAGGAGGTCTTTGAACGTAAGAATCCTTCTTTGTCTGCATCTAAAATGCAAATCAAAGAAACTTCTGGAATGTCTAAGCCTTCTCTTAACAAATTGATGCCGACCAGGACATCGTATTTTCCTTTTCTTAATTGATAGATAATCTCCGTGCGTTCTAAGGTCTTGGTCTCATTTTGAAGATAAGTGACCTTAATTCCTTGTCCTTTAAGGTATGCCGTAAGATCTTCGGCCATACGGATGGTCAAAGTAACAATCATCACACGTTCGTTTTTTTCGATCCGTTGCTTGATTTCTTGCATGATGTCATCGATTTGTCCGAGCGGCTTTCTAACTTCGATGACTGGATCGAGCAAGCCGGTAGGACGAATGACTTGTTCTACCACTTCTCCATCAGCCTGATTCAATTCATAATCACCTGGCGTAGCCGAGGTGCAAATCACGTTGGCAGGCATCAGACGTTCAAATTCGTCAAAATTCAAAGGGCGATTATCCAAAGCGCTGGGAAGACGGAAGCCATATTCCACAAGAGTTTCTTTTCTAGAACGATCGCCAAAATACATGCCCCGTATTTGAGGGAAGGTAACGTGGGATTCGTCTACCAGAAGGAGATAATCTTTGGGGAAATAATCGATTAAGCAAAATGGTCTTTGCCCAGGTTTACGTTGGTCAATGTGGGCGGAGTAATTTTCAATTCCGGGACAACGGCCGAATTCTTGTAAGGATTCCATATCTTGCCTGGTTCTCATTTCGAGACGCTCAGCCTCTAAAAGTTTGCCTTCTTTCTTAAAATAGGCTAGACGTGTATCTAATTCTTTCGAAATCGACTCACAGGCAATATTGATTCTGGCACGAGTCGAGGCGTGGTCATAGGCTGGATAGATGGCATAGGTGCGGTAGGAACGATGGAATTCCCCCGTCGTTTTGTCAATCTCGGAAATTCGTTCCACTTCATCCCCAAAACAATCAATACGGATGTAATAATCGCTAGGCGCCATAGGACAGATGTCAATGATGTCACCATGAACGCGGAAATTGCCTGGATTTAGATCGAAGTTGTTCCGCGAATATTGAGAATCGACAAGGCGGGCGAAAAATTTCTTTCGATCCAAGGTTTCCCCTTCGCGAATTTCAAAAACAAGGCCACTATATTCGGCCGGATCGGTCAAACCATAAATGGCAGCAACAGAAGCTACGACAATCGTATCACGACGTTCAAGGATCGAATTGACCGCACTGGTACGTAATTGCTCAATCTCATCGTTCATCATCGCATCTTTGGCGATATAGGTGTCAGTTTTCGGAACGTAGGCTTCTGGTTGATAAAAATCGAAGTTAGAGACGAAATATTCGACGCGATTCTCAGGAAATAGTTCTTTGAATTCCCCATAAAGCTGTGAGGCTAGAGTTTTGTTATGAACCAAAACAAGAGTCGGACGATTCAGGGCCGCGACAATATTAGCGTCAGTAAAAGTCTTTCCCGTGCCCGTGGCCCCTTTGATAACTTGAAATTGTTTTCCTTTGCGCACTCCTTTAAGAATTTGTTCGATGGCTTGGGGTTGATCCCCCGTTGGCTTGAATTTTGAAACCAGTTTGAACGGATGAGAAGAATCAATCATGTTCCTTGTCTCCCGTCTTATGTTTCTTTTCTTTTTTGATTTTCGGGAGAGGCACAAAGCCTTCGCCGTTGATGGATTTGGCTTTCGTAAAGGAAACGAAGGCTGATGGATCGATTTCTGCAATCTTATTCTCTAAATCTAGTTGTTCGGATTTATTGATGACGATCCGCATCATTTTACGGTTTTCGCCTGTATAGCCGCCGACAGCATCAAATAAAGTAACACTGTGGTCTAATTCGTTATAGACGAATTTGGCAATCTCTTCATATTGGTCTGATACGACGTCGGCAATGACAAAACGATCGGCATTGATATAAACCGCTTGAATCGCCATCGAGCAAACCAAAGCGGAGATGATGCCGCCAAGAACATAGATGCCAATGCTAGGCTGATTCAAACGAGCTAAAGCAGAGATAAGAATTAAAACGCTGTCGATTAAGAAACTGGAAACATCTTCTTTCATCGCGGTGAATTTCGCCAAGATGCTGGAGACAATCGCAAAGCCTCCAGTTGAGGCGTGCCCTAAAAAGGCCATTCCCACGGCCACACCATCTAAAGCACCGCCGATTGCGGCACAAATCATTAAATTGCCAACATCGGTCGACAACAATTCATATGAACTTAACGATGCGCCCCCGACGGATGGATATAAAAGACCTAACCCAAGAACGGCGCCTAAATCTAAACGATAAAACAAAGCATAGAAAGCTGGATAGGCAATCATTGCAACTAAGGTCTTTAGAGCAAATTTTTTGCCCATAAATACCAGCCCGAGGATCCAGAGGACAACCTGAGCGACCGCAACGACGATATCTCTGATGCCGAACCCAGTCAAAGGCTCAACAAAATAGTCAACGATGATGCCAAGAGAGGAAACGCCGCCAGAAACGATGTCCCATTTATTAAGAAAAACGGCATCGCCAAAAGCGAAAAGAACGCATCCGACAAGGATCAACAAAATATCCTTAGCCCTTTGGTAATGCGGTGATCGGACCATTTTTCTCATCTGAGCATCCATGTTATCCTCCTCAACTTTGTTTTCCGGTTCTTGCGAGCATCTCTAGATAGGAATAAATGAAATCATCGATGTCGCCATCCATGACGCCGTTGACATCGGCAGTCTGGAATTCGGTGCGGTGATCTTTGACCATAGTGTAAGGGCAGAAGACATAGGAACGGATTTGAGAACCCCATTCAATATTTTTTTGCTCGCCTACGATGGATTTCATTTGGGCATCCCGTTCCTCGATTTTTCGCTGCATGAGTTTGTCGGCGAGCATCTCCATGCAGGTTTGTTTGTTAAAAAGTTGGGAACGCTCAATCTCGCAAGAGACAACGATGCCGGTTGGGATGTGGGTGATACGAACGGCAGAGGAAACTTTATTGACGTTTTGACCGCCGGCACCACCGCTGCGGAAGGTATCGACACGGAGATCTTTTGGATCAATGACGACATCTGCTACTTTGCCAAATTCTGGAACGACGTTCACTGAGGCAAAAGAGGTGTGTCTTCTGGCGTTGGCGTCAAAAGGGGAAATGCGAACCAAGCGATGAACGCCTTTCTCTCCTTTTAATAAACCATAAATATTTTTCCCGCTGATTTTGACCATCGCGGATTTCAATCCGGCTTCATCCCCGTTTTCATAAGAATAGACTTGCCATTTGAAATGATGTTTTTCTGCCCAACGGCCATACATCCTAAAAAGCATGTCAGCCCAATCTTGTGCTTCCGTGCCGCCAGCTCCTGGGTGAACTTCTAATGTGGCGTTGAGGCTATCATATTCGCCATTGAATAAGAGATCGTTGCGGAGTTCGTGGATTTTCTTTTTTAAAGAATTTTCCGTCTCTTCAATTAATTCTCGCATATCTGGCGAATCGGCGTCGGCATCTTCGAGAAGAAGGCTGACACCTTCGAAGTCGCTTTGAATGGTTGTGTAAGTGTCGACTTTATATTTGGCGTCATTGAGACGATCGACAACGGCTAAAGCAGCTTTCTGGTCATTCCAAAAATCTTCTTGGTTTTGCTCCTCTGTAAGGGAGGCAATCTCATCTTTCAGCTTTGGGAGGTCAAAGAGAACCACCGAGCTGCGAGACAAGTTTCCCGATTTCCTGGGCTTCTTGTTTTAATTCGACTAGCTCTTTCATACTATTCCTTTTCTTATTTTTTCTGAGCCGCTTCCACGGCGGCGACAGCGTCATTGTATTCTCGGATGATTTTGCCATAGGCTTCATCACCGATTAATTCGCGATTGGCACGACGTAAGTTACCTTCGGCGATTTTTAAGCGTTGCTCCGGGCTCATGTCTGGGGTTGCTTGCGGCAATGGGTCTGGTTTGGTGAGACGTGGAGCCGGAGTGGGTTCTTTTTCTGCTGGTCTAGCAACAACGATTTTTTCTGGTTTAATCGCCCCGATTGGTTTTCCTTCTTGCGGTTGAGCCTGAATGTGCTCGTGGCTTGGCTGTTTTGGCTGCTCTTGTGGTTTTGGGGCTTCAGGAGCTTTTTGGGCGATTCTGACATTCAACAAATTGAAGCAAGTATCGACCGCGGCCTTCTCATTCATTTCCGCGAAGAGGTCATAACCTTCGTTAACATAATCTTGGAGTGGGTTTTTCTGGGCATAGCTTCTCAAATTGATGCCATCACGCAAGTGGGACATTGTATCGATGTGGCCTTGCCAGTTACGATCGATGACACGCAAGGAAATGGTCCGTTCAATTTTGTCGGCATCCGCTGCTGGCCACGTCTTACGTTTTTGAAGATAGCGTGCATAAAGAATTTCGCCTAAATCTTCTCCCGCCTCTTCGATTGGCGCACCATCGTAAGCAGAGACGGCGATGCTGCCTTCGGGCAAAAATTGTGGCTCAACGATACGTTTTAAATGTTCGCCGTTGATGATGTCTAGATTGGAGTTCTTATCTTGTGCTTGTTTGCAAAGATAAAGGCCCGTCAGTTTGAAGAAGTCATGAATCATGTTGACAATGTCTTCTGCCATTAAAATCGCATCACGTTTCTTGTAAATGATGTCTCTTTGTTTGGCCAAAACATCGTCGTAATCCTTTAGATTTTTACGGATGTCGAAGTTTTTGCCTTCGATTTGTTTTTGGGCGTTGGTAACGGCGTTAGTCAACAACCGAGATTCGATCGGTTCGCCGTCGGCGTTCTTTTGGAATTGCTCACGGAGATTGTCTGGGGCAAAGCGACGGAGCAATTCATCATCGAATGAGATGAAGAAACGGGTGAAGCCTGGGTCCCCCTGACGGCCAGAACGGCCACGGAGCTGGTTATCAATACGTCGAGATTCATGACGTTCGGTCCCAAAAACGCAAAGGCCACCGAGTTCCTTAACGCCTTCGCCAAGTTTAATATCGGTGCCACGGCCTGCCATGTTAGTAGCCAAGGTTACTGCGCCTTTTTCACCAGCGTGAGAGATAATTTCCGCTTCACGGGCTTGGTTTTTCGCATTTAAAACCTCGTGTTTGATGCCTGCCGCGGTGAGCAAGGCAGAGATTTCTTCGTTAGATTCGACGGAGACCGTACCAATCAAAACCGGTTGTCCGATCTCTTGTTTTTCTTTCACTGCTTTGACCAAGGCCTCCAATTTTTCTTTGTGGGTTCCAAAAATATAATCAGAAGCGTCAATACGTTGAATCGGTCGGTTGGTCGGGATGACGATAACCTTCATGTTATAGATGGTTTCGAATTCCTCTTCTTCCGTTTTGGCGGTACCCGTCATGCCAGAAAGTTTTTCATAAAGACGGAAGAAATTCTGATAAGTGATGGTCGCCATGACGACGGTTTCTTGTTTGATTTCCACGCCTTCTTTGGCCTGGATGGCTTGTTGGAGGCCATCATTATATTCACGACCTGGCATAATACGACCGGTGAATTGATCAATCAATTGAATCGTATGTTCGGCATCGACCATATACTCAACATCACGCGTCATGATGTAGTTGGCTTTCAAGGCTTGATGGATTCTATGGACAAGATCTTGGTATTCTGGGTCATAGAGATTACGAATGCCAAACATTCTCTCCGCCTTGGTATTGCCTTCATCGGTCAAAGAGCAAGTCTTTTCTTTGATATCGATGGTGAAATCCACATCTTTCTTCAACGCTTTGACGAAACGATCGGCAACTTGGTATTGAGAGGCGGCTGTTCTTGATCCGCCGGAAATAATCAATGGAGTGCGGGATTCATCGATTAAAACGGAGTCCGCCTCATCGACGACACAGAAATAAAGGCCTCGCAAAACGCGGCCAGAAAGGTCTGGGGCCATATTGTCGCGGAGATAATCGAAACCCAACTCTGAGTTGGTCGTATAGGTGATATCGCAAGCGTAGGCTTCGCGTTTTTCGCTAGGAGATTTCGAGGCAAGGTTAACGCCGACAGTAAGTCCTAAGAAACGATAGATTTGGCCCATCCACTCGGCGTCACGGGAAGCCAAATACTCATTAACGGTGATGACGTGGACGCCTTTGCCAGTCAATGCATTAAGATAAACCGCCATGGTTTCAGTAAGGGTCTTACCTTCACCGGTTTTCATTTCGGCAATATCGCCGTTATTCAATACCAAAGAGCCAATAATCTGCACCTGGAAAGGCTTTTGGTGTAAAACACGCCAAGCAGCTTCACGAGCGACGGCATAAGCTTCGTATTTGATGTCTTCCAAAGAAGAGCCATTTTTCAGCTTTGCCTTGAATTCTTCGGTTTTCGCGCGAAGTTCATCATCACTCAACTTCTGCATCGCTTCATCAAAGGCCAAAACTTGCTCAGATTCGCGATAGTATTTGTTCAGTTCTCGTTTTTCAAGATGAAATATCTTTTCAATAATGTTAGCCACGATTATTCTCCTAAAAAGTTCTTTGAGATTTTACCATTACCATAAATGGTAAGCAAATATGAGTGTGCGTGAGCGCCGTTGCGAACTTCCTTAAACGCGCGTTATTTTCGGTGATTTTGACGTAATGGCGTCTTTGCAACAGACAAAATCCTCACTTCCTTTGCCCCATGCTTCATTAGCAAATGACAACACGCTTTTGCTGTCGCTCCGGTCGTAATAAGATCGTCGACAAAAAGAATTTTCTTGCCAACCACATTTGCCTTTGGGTTCCATGTTAAATGAGCGCCGATTTGTTGCCGTTGCTGATAATTAAGATCAGCTTGTTTAATGCCATCTATTTTCATGATGGCGTGGATATATCCTTTCCCAATGCCCGTAAAGATTTCTTCGACATGATTAAAGCCTCGTTCTATGTTTTTTGGCTCAAAGCTTGGCGCAGGCACTAAATAATAGTCCCGGAAACGATGTTTTAGATATGGTTTTTGATTGACTAAAAATACTTTCGCCATTTCATAATCGCCGCATCCTTTTAAATCAAATAGCATTCCTTTGATTTTTTCATTGTAACGATAAAGGGATATCGTCTTAATCCCCTCGAGGGTGTAGCAAAGGTTCACGGGGCCCATCTCACGAAAACACCTAGCACAGAGGCAAGGATCGCGATCAAGAATGGTTTTCAAAGATGGCGGCGAGAAGGGTTGGAAGCATACTTTACAGAAAGGTGTTGCAGAATTGGATTTCATCATGTGCGTCCTTCATAGCTTTCGATTCCACTTCTCCCAAGAAAATAACATCTCCTCCTGGGGCGTCGCTTTTTCTCCCTACCCGCCCCGCAATCTGAATTAAAGCGCTGGAGGAATAAATCGATTCCCGGTCAGCGTGGGTTACCATCACTTGGAGGTTTTTAAAAGTGACTCCCCGCTCCAAAACCGATGTGGTAATCAGGTAGAAATAACCTTTTTTCTTAAATATCCCTATTGTTTCTTGCCTGTTTTCTTTTTTCGAATGCACAAAAGAGCCTCCTTTCACAAAGCAAGAGACAAAACGATATAGCATCTCGCATTCTTCAATGGACGGGGTGAAAACGAAACAACATTTCCCTTCTTTTTTGTAATGGAGAAGTTTGGCGACAACAAATAATGGTTGCAGAAATGAGGGCATGATTTTTGTTTGGGGGAGAGGAATCTCTTGGTGGTGGAAACGCGTCCTTAATTCCAAAATCTCATGATCAGGTTTCTTGAATTCTTGGATTACATTTTCTGAAGGGGTTGCGCTCATTAAGACGCAACTCCCCCGCATAGCTCTTCGATACATGGCGATTAAAACGGGATTGTCTTTGAAAGGGAAGGCATCAATCTCATCCATCACGAGCAAATCGAAATAGTTAGGATAGCGAAAAAGCTGATGGGTGGTAAGAATGATGATATCGCCTTTTAAAACGGAGGTATGTTGACCAAAAACAGCAACCACTTTGTTTTCCGGAAATGATTCTTTCAGGCGATAAAAAAGCTCGACAACCACATCGCGTCTTGGCAAAGCAAAGCCAACCGTCATTCCTTGGGAGATGGCATAAGAAATTACGGCATAGCTGATCTCTGTTTTTCCCGCCCCACATACAGCATAGACCAAGGTATCGATTCCGTTTTTGAAGTTGGACACGATTTTTTCGCTAAGGCGGGCTTGATCTTGAGATAAACCATAATGCAGATTTAAAGGCGCTCTTTTAGGGAGGGGTTTCTCATAAGAAACGCTTTCGCCTTGGAAGGAGATGCATCTTCGGCAGTATGGCTTTCCGTTTTTAAAGCCGATATAACGCGGATCTCGATTGCCGCAACGTTCGCAGATAAAGCTCTCCAATGAAAAACCCCCTCACTTTTAATAAGGGGGTGTTTGGCAAAAATTACCAAAAATTTTTTATTTTCCTGCTTGCCCTGTTGTTCTTGCAAGGTAGTTCAAGGCCGTCTCTTCGTCCATCACTTGTATGCCCAGCTCATTCGCCTTATCCAATTTAGATCCGGCGCCAGGCCCAGCGATGACGATGTCGGTTTTCTTAGAGACGGACCCAGCGCATTTGGCTCCGATCCCCTCTAGAATTTCAGTCATCTCTTGGCGCGAATAACGCGTTAGCGTCCCAGTTAGAACAATAGTTTTCCCATAGAAATAAGAATTCACGTCAATCGTATCGGTGCCCAAGTATTCAAAATTCAATCCTTCGGCTCGAAGAGCTTCAATCCGAGCTTTGTTTTTCTCTGCCTGGAAGAAAGAGTAAATGCTATGGGCAGCCACAGGTCCAACGTCCTTAATTTTTAAAAGCTCTTCTTCGCTAGCCAAGGCAAGGGCATCAAGATTTTTATATGTTTTGGCTAAGACTTTGCCCATCTTCTCCCCCACCTCTTTGATGCCCAAGCCGAATAAAAGACGTTCTAATGATTGTTTTTTGGACGCCTCAATGGCATCGAGAAGAGAGTTCATTGATTTATCGCTCCAACCATCTAGGGCTTTGATTTCCGAGGCGTGGTCCGAGATACGGTAAATATCGGGGATGTCTTTGATGAATCCTTCCGCGAAAAATTCTTCGACGACGCGATCGCCCATGCCATCAATATCCATCGCATTGCGAGAAGCGAAATGAATCATGCCCTCGATTTTTCGGGAGCCGCATTCTGGATTAAGGCAATAATGGAGACCTTTGACCTTGGTCAGTGCTTCTCCGCAGACTGGGCAATTATCAGGCATAATCCAAGGAATTTGGGAGCCATCTCTCCGAGAAACAATCGGCCCCGTGACTTCAGGAATGACATCCGCGGCTTTGTGCAAACCAACAATATCTCCGATCATCAAGCCCTTTTCTTTGATGAAATCCTCGTTGTTGAGGGTTGCTCTTTGCACCGTTGAGCCGGCAACTCGTACTGGTTCAAGAATTGCATTGGGAGTAACTCTTCCTGTACGCCCGATGGTAATCACGATATCTAAAAGCTTGGTCGTGACCTCCTCTGGCGGGAATTTATAGGCAATTGCCCATTTTGGCACCTTAGCGGTGTAGCCTAAGGTGTCATATTCGTCGAGGTTGTTTACTTTGTAAACGATGCCATCGATATCGTAGCCAAGATTTTCTCTCTTCTCCCCGATATTTTCCACATAAGCGATCAATTCATCTGCCCCGTGTAGGATTTTTCTTTCTTTGTTGGTTCGAAAACCAAGCTCTTCGAGATAGTTCAAGGCATCTGAATGAACGTGAATTCCCAACTCTCTGGCATTGACCAAATAATACCAATATGCATCTAGTTTTCGGGAAGCAGCCACTTTAGGGTCAAGATTGCGGATCGACCCGGCGGCGGCGTTGCGACAATTGGCGAACTCAGGCTCGCCAGCAAGACGGCGTTGCACATTAGCAGCTTCCAAAGATGCTTTTGGCATGTAAACCTCGCCGCGGACTTCGAATGGTCTTTTTTCTTTGACATGCATTGGGATGGAACCGATGGTGATGACGTTGGCGGTCACATCTTCGCCCATTTCCCCATCCCCGCGGGTGACGGCATATTGGAATTCGCCATTATCGTAGATCAAGGACATTCCAAGACCATCGATTTTTAATTCGCCCATATATTCGATTTCATTGACGCCTAGAGCGGCTCTGGTCTTTTTGTCCCAATCTCTGATTTCGTCTTCATTAAAAATATCTCCTAAAGAAAGCATCAGCCTTTTATGGGGGATTTTCTTAAATTCCGATTGCACGGCCCCGCCAACTCTTTGGGTAGGAGAGGTCTTTTTGCGTAAAGTTGGATATTCTTCTTCCAAAGCCTGAAGTTCGCTCATCAAGCGGTCGAACTCTGCATCCGAAACGGAAGATTGGTTCAAAACGTAATATTCGTAATTGTATTTTTCTAGCAAAGCGGTCAGCTCCGCCACTCTTTTCTCGGCATCGATATAGGTCATGCGTCTCCTCCTAAAGATTTCACTCTCGATAACATTGGGTGGGTGCCAAGCAACGTCTTTTTGCCCTGGCTTTCAAAATCCACAACGATGATGTTGTTGTCGATGACTTCTTTGACGATGCCGTCCCCAAATTTTTCGTGGTGGGCAGTTTCGCCAACTTTCCAGTCGGTGATACCGTTGGAGGATTTTTTGGGCCGTGGTTTTGGTGCGGGTTTTTCCGGAACTTGGCTGAAAAAAGAATCGGTATGGTCATCGTCGTTAAACCAATCATCATCCCAACTGGATTGCATCCGACGGGAGCCATAACCTTGTTGGGGTCTAGGTTTGTTCCAAGCGCTGTCGCTAAAGAAAGCGCCGGCCTTGTTGAGTTTTAGTCCCGCTTCTTCGAAATATTGCGATGGGTGGGAAGAAGAGTCGGTGACATAGGAGTAGCCGTTGTTGCATGAGCAAAAGAGACGTTTCTTGGCTCTGGTCATCGCAACATAGGCAAGGCGTCTCTCTTCTTCTTCGCCATCGCGATCGCTTTCTGCGAGGGAGCGTTGTGATGGGAAGGAGCCATCGTTCATGCAAATGATGAAAACGTTGTCAAATTCCAAACCTTTTGCAACATGGATGGTCATCAAAGAGACAAAATTGCCTCCATTGATGTCATCTTGGGCGGTAAGCAAAGAGACGTTTTGCAAATATTCGGCGAAAGATGATTCTGGGTTATTGGAAACAAAGTGGTTGATGTCGTCAAATAAAGCGTTGACGTTTCCGATGCGATCTTCGTCTGGTTCCTCGTTTTCTTTGAGGTAATCGTAATAGCCAATTTCAGTCACAAAATCTTTTAAGACGGAGGAATAGACTTCTAAATTGTCCTGAAGGCGTTTCTTGACCTCTTGCATTTGGGCGATTAAGGCGGTCAAAGTCGAAATGACGCGAGAAGGAATTGTCGTTTCCCGAATATAGGTATCGATGTTTTTCAGGTAATTGTATTCCGATAAGCCGTGAGAATGGGCTTCTTTTCTAATTCTTTCGACGGAAGTGTCGCCGATTTTTCGTTTTGGAACATTTACAATACGTTCAAATGCAATGTCATCCAAAGGATTTAAAAGAAGATTAAAATAGGCCAGCAGGTCTTTGACTTCCATTCGTTCATAGAAACGTAAACCACCGAAAATCTTATAAGGGATCCCCCGATCTTTGAGAGCAGATTCAAAAGGACGCGTCATATAAGATGAACGATATAACACCGCGATATTGCTATAGATTGGTTTCCCTTCCCGATCTTTATTCTCATTGGCCAAACCGACAATCTTTCTGGCAACCCAATCTGCTTCATCTGCACTGGTGGGAGACATGTGCGTCGTGACAGGGTCACCCTCAGGCCCATTGGTGTATAAATCTTTAGGGACGCGTTTCTTATTTTTCACAATCAAATGATTCGCGGCGTTAAGAATGTTTTTCGTCGAACGGTAATTTTCATTTAAGACGATTGTTTCCGCATGAGGGAAATAGGCCTCAAAATCCAAAATGATCTTTTGATTGGCACCCCGCCAAGTGTAAATGGTCTGGTCAGGGTCGCCGACGACATAAACCGAAGTCATGGGCGTAGTCAAAAGCTTCAATAATTTATATTGAATGTCGTTGGTGTCCTGAAATTCATCTACGAGGATGTGTTGGAAACGATGACACCATTTTTCGCGGATATCCTCGTTGTTTTCCAAGATTTCGATGGTTTTTAGCATCAAATCATCAAAATCTAAAGCATAGGCATCGGTCTTTTTCCGTTCGTAATTGAGATAAATCTTGAGACATTCTCTTTCGTCTTTGAACGCCTCAACGTTAACGGTGATGTTCTCTGGATAAATGCCCTTCCCTTTTTTGCTGCGGATATATTTGGCAGCCACTTTAACAATTTCGTCGCCTTTTTTGTAACCCAGCTCTGCGGCACAATTGCGGATCAACTTATTTTGATCGTCTTCATCATAGATGGTGTATGACTGCGGATAATTCAAAGCGTGATGTTCGATGCGCAAAAAACGAGAACATAGGGCGTGGAAGGTGGAAATATGCAACATCGGGCTAATGCCTAAATTATCTTCCACCAAACGAGTGGCCCTTTCGTTCATCTCTCGAGCAACTTTGTTGGTAAAAGAAATGGCCAAGATCTTAGATGGATCTACGTGCAGATTGGAAATCAAATAGGCAATGCGGAAAGTCAAAACGCGTGTCTTTCCCGATCCTGCGCCTGCGACGATCCTGACATATTGGGCATCGGTAGTGACGGCCTCATATTGTTTATTGTTTAATAACGCTTCGTAATTCATAAATTTAACTAAAGTTAATTTTACTATTTCCCCGGGTTTTCTTCTATATTCAGGAGAGGGAAAAAGAAAAAAGTTTTCGTTTTGATTCCTCTCTTTAAAAGAGAGAGCGTTTCGTTTGATAATATAAGGGCATGAGACTTTTGAAAGAAAGAAGCACTCCAACGCAGAACATCGCTTTGATGGGAATCTCCGT
>Ga0256404_1001791_pt1 | contig 50076 bp, 42 predicted proteins | sample RumenRJG_01DNA_FD_185990 | JGI IMG/M metagenome (GOLD analysis project Ga0256404, IMG submission 185990) | Bovine rumen microbial communities from Lethbridge, Alberta, Canada - RJG_01 | ecosystem: Host-associated > Mammals > Digestive system > Stomach > Rumen | place: Canada: Alberta | collected...
TTGAGATCAGGGACATGGGGAACATCATCAGAAACAAGGACGGTTCTGAGGAATATGCCGTATATAAATTCAAGGTTAAGGGCTTGTGCAACACACTCTACCATTATAGCAAGAGCGTCGTTGTAAACCAAAAGTGGTTCAGGGATAACATCTCCGATCTTGTTGACAGGGTGTACATCAACCTCCGCTCTCCCGAGGACTTGGAAAAGGTCACTTCTGAGGCTGAGCGACTGTTCCGCGGTGCAGAGGTAAAAACAAGAGCGCAGGTAATAGCCGATCACGAGGAAGAAAGCTCCAATATTATGACCATTCTTTACAGTATGATAGGCATAGGCTGCGTACTTGCACTTCTCGGAGCAGTATCAAATGCAATAATCGGCTTTGAGCAGTCAAGGAGAAAATATGCGGTGCTGCACTCGGTAGCCGCAAGCAGAAAAAAGCTGTCAAAACTGATAGTGCTGGAAACTCTCATCTCATCAGTAACGGCAGGTGCTTTGGCATTGCTTATGGGAGTTCTGCTCACCTCGCTCATTGAAACAGCTCTTGCAAGTCTTGATATGGGCGTGGAAATAATCTTCAATGTGCCGCTGATAGCAGTATTCATAGCTGTTCTGACAGCAGCAATGCTGCTTGCAGCTATAAAGCCAATATCCTCATTGAAAAAAATGAACACAGCCGCAGAGCTGAAATATGAATAACGGAGGTACCGCTATGAGTAATGTAATTGAAATAGTTGATCTTAAAAAGCATTTCGGCTCAGGCGAAAATGAGGCTCTTATCTACAACGGAGCAAACCTGAATATCGAGAAGGGCAGCTTTGTATCGCTGACAGGTCCTTCCGGAAGCGGAAAATCTACGCTTCTGTATCTTATCGGCGGTCTTGACCGCGATTTCAGCGGAGATATACGCATAGGCGGCAGAAGCATCACGGGTATGAATGACAGCGAACTCTCAGAGATACGTTCGTTTATGCTGAGTTATGTTTTTCAGTTCTATAACCTTGTTGCAAATCTTACTGTCGAGGAGAATATCCTGCTGCCGATAGAGCTTTCCGGCAGAAAAACAAGAGACTACAAACACAAGCTCGATGATCTGCTTGAACTCACCGGACTTACTGCCAAGAGAAACAACTATCCTTCACAGCTTTCCGGCGGTCAGCAGCAGAGGTGCTCAATAGCAAGAGCTGTTCTCACAGAGCCTGAGATACTCCTTGCCGACGAGGCTACCGGAAATCTTGACAAGTCCTCCGGTGATGAGATAATGAAGCTGTTCAAGCGCCTTAACGAGGAAAAAGGCATAACGATATTGCAGGTCACACATTCGCCTGAATGTGCAGCCTATGGCAACAGGATAGTGACACTTTCGGATCATAAGCTGATAGAAGCGTAAATACAAAATCCCGGTACAACTTGTATCGGGATTGGTTATTTTTATTTCAGATAAGAGATCTGCCACTTTGCCTTTCTTGCTTTTTTATCAAGGTACATTTGTGCATCAGCTTGTTGATAAAGCTCATCGTAAACGAACTTTCCCTCACCATATTGAAGTCTGCAAGCCATATAATGAGACGTTTTTTCGCCTCTTCTGCTGTTATTCTATATTCCTTCATCGTATTCACCATTATTTCTCTCCTGAGCTTGTTCAGTTTTTTGGTACCTTCATTTCATTTACCGCAAGATCTGAATGGAGATAACCATGATTAACAAACTATAACGATATGAGTGTTATCTCTGACTTATTCCGCAGAATATTGAATGTGCTGGACTATGGCGTTCAACAATGATATTGAGTATTGCGGCGGTTCGGTACTTGATCTTTTTACGTATATAGACTTTTACCTAACAAATATGCTGCATATAATCGTAGTCTATCAGCACACTCAAAAACCGTTCCGCGTTAATCAAAACCAGCATTGTGGGATATACCATAATCAGATAATACCCTATTGGAAATGAATATCTAAACAGCCTTCAGTAATGAGGACTGTTCTTTTTAGGGCGAATTGTTCCGATTGTCAACCTGTATAAAAATAATAGTTGACAATTACGCTGCACAGTGCTATAATATTGAACGGAGGAAGTGATCGACATTAACAACATAAACAAAACAAAAGATATGATTCTGACAGCAATGTTTACCGCTCTGATAACAGCAGGCGCATATATTCGTATCCCAGTTCCTGTCTGTCCGTTCACATTGCAGTTCCTGTTTACAACTCTTGCAGGAGTAATTCTCGGAAAGAACAGAGGGGCTGCGGCAACAGCTCTGTATGTTTTTCTCGGACTTGCAGGTCTGCCAGTTTTTGCAGGCGGAGGCGGTTTAGGCTATGTGTTGCAACCGACATTCGGCTATCTTATTGGATTTATAGCAGGCTCGTACATTACCGGAGCAGTTGCCCATAGCAGAAAAGCTGACGCTAAACGTATCCTTACCGGCTGTTTTGCCGGACTTGCAGTAGTTTATACACTTGGAATGCTGTATTGTTATCTGGTAAGTGCATTATATCTGCATGAGCCGATCGGTATCAGTGCTTTGCTTCTTTACTGCTTTGTGCTTGCAGTTCCGGGAGATATAGCACTTTGCTTATTATCTACGGCTTTAGCAAGACGGCTGATGCCTGTAATCTATGCGAAAGGAACAGTATAATGAACATCAGGAATATTACCGAACAGATAATCAACGGAAAAAGGCTTACAAAAGATGATGATCTGAGTTTTCTTCTGAACAGTGGATTGGATGAGCTTACAGAATGTGCCGATAAGCTGAGAAGACATTTCAGCGGCAGCAGAGCGAATCTTTGCAGTATCATCAATGGCAGAAGTGGACGCTGTTCCGAGGACTGCAAGTTCTGTGCACAATCCGCCCATCACTGTACGGGTATCGAAGAATATGCTTTTCTTGATAAGCAGAAGATCATGGCAGAATGTCAGCATAATGAGGAACAGGGGGTTCATCGCTTTGCGATAGTAACCGCAGGGCGCAGACTGAGCGGTGATGAGTTTGAAAAGGCCCTTGACACATACCGTACCCTTTCATGCGAACATCATGTAGGTTTATGTGCTTCGTTCGGTCTGCTTGAAGAAGAACAGTTTTCCGAGCTGCGACGTGCAGGAGTTACAAGGTATCATGCGAATATAGAGACTTCGAGAGCAAATTTCCCAAACATCTGCACCACGCATACCTTTGAGGACAAGCTTGAATGTATACGCAGAGCTAAGGCTGCAGGGCTTGAAATATGTTCCGGCGGTATCATAGGTATGGGCGAAAGCTGGCAGGATCGTATCGACATGGCTCTTACACTCAGCGAGCTTGGCGTAAGTTCAATACCAATAAATGCACTGATCCCCATTAAAGGCACCCCTCTTGAAAGTATAGAACGCATTACCGAGCCTGATATACTCCGAACCGTTGCGATATTCCGCTTTATTGTTCCGGAAGCCGACATACGCCTTGCCGCAGGACGCAACCTTATGACAAACTGCGGTGAACGTGCTTTTCTTTCAGGGGCAAATTCGGCTATCACGGGTGATATGCTCACAACATCAGGCAATCGTATCCGTGAAGATATTGCTATGTTGAATCAGATCGGCTATTCTACGGGGAGGGATAACAATGCATAACGGAATATTTGTTACAGGAACGGGTACGGATATTGGAAAGACCTTTGTGACAGCTTTGCTTGTCAAGAAGCTCCATGATGCAGGCTGTAATACCGCCTATTTCAAAGCGGCTGTCAGTGGAAATGAACGTGACGAAAACGGCAGGCTCATACCGGGCGACGCTGCTTATGTAAAGAAAATATCGGGGATATCGCAGCCGCTCGATACAATGTGTCCGTATATTTATGAAACAGCTGTATCTCCGCATCTTGCCTCAAAAATAGAGGGTGATCTCGTAGAGCTTGAAAACGTTAAGGATCGTTATGAAAAACTCTGCGATGAATATGAATACGTTATCTGCGAAGGAAGCGGAGGTATTGTATGTCCCATTCGTTATGATGACCGGAAAATAATGCTTGAAGATATTATCAAAAACCTCGGACTTCCTGCGATCATAGTGGCAGATGCAGGACTTGGTACGATCAACAGCGTGGTGCTTACCTGTGAATACATGAAAGCTCACGGTATGGAGATTCGTGGTCTGATACTGAATAACTTTCATAAAGGGGACATAATGGAAGAAGATAATAAGGTCATGTGTGAAAAGCTCACTGGACTGCCTGTTATTGCCTGTGTAGGTGAAAACGATACTGATTTAGATATTTCGGCAGAACTGCTTGAACAGCTTTGCAAAGGAGGAAAACAATGATCTGGTATCCATACGCTCAGATGAAAACACTTGATGCTCCCATAAAAATAGCCCGCGCGCAGGGTGTACATCTCTATACAGAGGACGGTCACGACCTGATAGATTCGGTATCTTCGTGGTGGAGCGTTATTCATGGCTACAATCACCCTGAGATCAATTCCGCTATCAGCGGTCAGCTTGAAAAGTTTGCTCATGTTATGCTCGGCGGTATGACACATGAACCTGTTCAGAAGCTCTCCGACAAGCTGGCACAATGGCTGCCGGGCGATCTTGATTATTGCTTTTTCTCTGATTCGGGCAGCGTAGCGGTTGAAGTGGCATTGAAAATGGCTCTGCAATTCAACACGAACCGTGGCTCTGACCGAGATATGATACTTTCTCTTGAACACGCCTATCACGGAGATACCTTCAAGGCTATGGAGGTCGGTGACGATGAGGATTATCATTTTGCGTTCGGTGTGAACAGCGAGAAAAAGCGGGGCGTTATCCATATTCCCACCGAGATCACGGCACTTGAAAAGGCATTTGCGGAATATGGCGAACGCCTGACCTGCTTTATCGTTGAACCGCTGCTTCAGGGTGCAGGCGGAATGCGTATGTATGATGTCAGTTTTCTTGAAAGAGCAAGACAGCTATGTGATCAATATGACGTATTGCTGATCTTTGACGAAGTCGCAACAGGCTTCGGTCGTACCGGCAACCGCTTTGTGGCTGATCTTGTTCTGCCCGATATACTTGTACTCGGAAAGGCTTTGACAGGCGGATATATCGGTCATGCAGTTACGGTTGCAAACCGCAGGGTATGGGAGGGATTCATGAGCGATGATCCTACTCATGCTTTCATGCATGGACCGACATTCATGGGCAATGCCCTTGCTTGCCGTGCGGCTCTTAAATCCATTGAGCTGTTTGAGCGTGAGGATTACATTTCAAAAATACGGCGTATAGAGGAGATCACCCGTCGTGAAATGTCGGGCTTTACCGACCCGCGCATAAAAGAAGTACGTATCATGGGCGGCTGTGTCTGCATAGAGGTATATGACGGAAAAGTGCTTGAAGGATTCAAGAAGTTCGCATACGAACACGGAGTATTCAGCAGGACCTTCCTGAAATATATGTATGCTATGGTTCCTTATGTAATAAGCGAATCCGAGCTTATCCAGATACTTGATACCATGAAAATGTGGTTCAGGTAAACATAGCATATACCGAACTTTTATAGAATATAAGCGACTGCTCACAAGACTGATTTTTGTATCATCTTGCGAGCAGTTATATTTTTTATTTAGTGCATCAGTTTTATACTAATTGAATTATTAAACTATAATATGCAGTAAATCATCTGATTCATGAATAAAGGTGTTAATTTCAGTAATGCAACGGGAACTCGCTCAGATGTGCTCTTATAGACGGAGAAGAGTGCGAGGGCAAGGTGGAGATACCTTCAGACGTTGAGTACGTTTCACCGAGTGCTTTTTCAACAAATTCAAAGATAACATCAATAGTTTTTCGGCAAGCGTAAGTAAGATAAGCGATAACGTATGCTTCTACTGTGACGCTCTCACATCAGTTGAGATAAAGGGTGCGGAGCTCATCGACAGTATGGCGTTCGACGGCTGTAATAAGCTGACAGATCTCAAGATCTCAGGCAAGCTCAAGAAGATTGACAGTTATGCTTTTGCGGACAACAATACTTCCGCTACCATTACTTTCTATGGCAGCAAGGACGCATGGGACAAGGTCGAGAAGTCTGACAGCGATCCTTTTCTCCAGCGAGCAACTATGAAGTTCGACGAAAACCACATTGAAGAGGTCAAGGGCGATGTGAACGGTGACGGTGAGTTCAATATCTCAGACGTTCTGCTGTTCCAGAAATGGCTTCTTGGCAAACCCGGTATTGAGCTCGCAAACTGGCAGGCTGCTGATTTCACCGGCGACAAAAAGCTCAATGTATTCGATCTTTGCCTTATGAAGAGAGAATACGTTGCCAAGAAGTGAGCACTGATAATACTGAATACATATAAAGGAGCAGCTGAACTTTCAGCTGCTCCTTTTTTGCCGCCGTATTGCGGATGTTGATAATATGATTAAAATCAAATATATCATGGAATAGAAAAGAGAATTATGAACAACATTATTTCATAGCCTATTTTGATAAAAACATCGAAAAAGAATATTAGACAAACTGAACAGTGCTATTATCTTGATTATATATAGGAATTGTGGTATAATACTATTATCAAATTCAGTTATACGGTAGGGGGGGTATGGAACATGAACACACCGACTGTTCGCCGGCGTGTTCAAGACCGTTGGGGGACTGTTATTATTCAAAGTAATAATATCGCAAAATACTGATTTCAATGTAAAGATAACGACGTGTAATATACTCGTAATTCACATAATTGTAGACTATTATATAACAAAGACTATTTTATGAGGTGAAAAAATGAGCGTAGATGTACTTGTATTTGATAAAAGCAAAGCTCCGACTGAGCCTATGGAGTTTCTGAAATGGTTCTATAAAAAGAGTGAATGGAGTTCGGATAGAGATTATAATGACATTAAAGGGAAATCACAGCCTCTTGTGGATTTCTTTATGGAGCTTGTTAAGGAGTATCCCTCAATGAATGGAGAGTTTGCTCCTGATGATGAAGAATTTGAAAACGATCCCGAGTTTGAAAGCAAACTGATAGACTACACCATTGATGACGACCTGATATATATGGGAATCGCATATTCGGTTCCGGACGAAGTTTTTGATAAGATCGAAGATTTAGCCTATAAGCACGGACTCGGCTACTATGATATGGTCAATGTTCATCTTGACAGGGAAACGGTAGTAAAAATACCGCAGATAAGTCGTGATGAACTGAATAGCCCTGACAACAAAAAGAATAAAGGCTTTTTATCAAAGCTGTTTGGCAGAAAAGGATAAATGTTATGAAAAGCAAAAAACAAGGCAATAACTGGACAGCTTACTATGATAATGATACGAAACGATATTTTGCGGAAATAATGTATACCAGCCGTGAGGGGCGTGAGCAGTATGACTATGAGATCACTCAGGATATTTACACCCGCCTTGGTACATTCAGCAATGATGTCGATAACGAAAGACTTATCAAAACAGCCAAGAGCATATACTCTTTTGAGAACACGATGTATGGCACTCTCGGTCCCGAGAGAACGGTATGGGATGAAGAAGCTAATGAAACAATGAATAATTGCGTGAAGAAAAATAACGACTGATTGCTATAATTAGTCTGAGAGCATAGGTGAAATGAAAGGGCTTAGGAGAAACAATTCTTGCTCTTTCAACCATTTTTTAGATGATTAATAAAAATGAAGCATACCACATTCAACGCTTTATGGCGGCGTTTGTGGTATGCTTTTTCTTATTATTTGCGGAATACCTGCTTGTGGATCAATGTATTCTGGTGCGTACAGCGTCAGATTCCAGTTTTATCTTCACTTTCTTTGCGGCGAATGAAGCCGGAGGATCTAACTGAAAACCATCCGCACATGATAAGTATGAATGCACCAAGCAGAATCATCCAATTCTTCATTGCGTTGTTACCGGTCTGCGGAAGATCGACATCTTCATTGGCAGAATTACTGCCGCTGCCGGTAACAGGATCAATTGTATAAACGTCAACTGTATTTCCGTCCTTGTCCCTTAATGTGATCTCATATGTATCATTGGACTTTGAGGTGATTTCAGCAGATATATTTGTCTGACCGTTTTTGTTTTTGTTTTTGTAGTCATTGATTGCCCAATTACGCAGATCATCATCAGAAGCAATGTGGTTGTCATTAACTGAAGGTGTAGTAGTTATCTCAGTTGTTGGTTCTGTGGTAACAATGTAATCAGTTTTTTCGTAGATCTCGTTTTCAAAATTTTCTGTGAAGTCGATGTATTCGCCGCCAACAACGATATGAGCTGAATTCTTGAATGTTATATTTGCAAAAGGTGTGATGAGAAGTTTAACATTATCAGGTATCTCAAGATCCTTGTCGAGTGTGATGTCGCCAAACAATGAAAGTTCAACTTGATCGTAATTTTCCTCTGCGTACTCAGCAGCCTGATATACATTCTGGAACATCTGACCATCGCTGAGCATTGCATAGAATGAAGCGGGGATATGTCTTGTATTTACCGGCGTTCTGCATTCTGTACAGAGCTGAACAGCAAGACCATCGTTTCCTGATTCAGGAGCACTTGCTACATAGAAGTTACCTCCTGTACACTCGTGCTCTGGAACACTCAGGAGAGGATAGATCGTTTCGTATCCGTCATCGTCAACAAAATGAACAACGAATTTTTCTCCTGGTTTGTTGGCTTTAATTCTTAAAATAGCCTCACTTTTTACAGTGTATACACCGTCATTATACTCGTAATCTCCATCTGTAACTTCAAACTCGATTGCCGGCTCCGAAGCTGCAAGGAATTTTCTTGCAATATTCATATTTGGAGCAGGAGAAGAAGCAGGAGGTGTAACTCGATTTCCATTTGCATCGGTTATATATGCATCAACGGATGTAGAATTATCTGTTGGCTTGAATCTGTTATAAACATCTCCGCCTACTGTAATAACACCTGAAAGTGGGATATTTACACCGTTTATGTTAAAATTCACATCACCGCCAGCACTAATTAAGTTTCCGCCATTAGATAATAAGTAGTCTACGTATTGATCGTCGTATTTTAAAGAAAAATCGACAGGGGACATTTCACCTTTCAGGACCTTATTAAAATCATCCGTTTGTTCCTTGAAATGTTCGCTCATAAACTGTATATGATTATTTAGGCCTTCACTGAAATATGCCTGCTGCTGATCATCCGGATCACCGATAAGAGTAAATCCTGAATAAGCTAATGCGTGCAGACTGTCAAATTCACGTCCCTCACCAATTTCATAAAGATTATCATTTATGATTATCTGATAAGGTATTTCTGTTGTTGAGCCTTCCAGAGTTGATACAACAATACTGTCAAGAACATGAACAACAGTGATACCGCTGATTATCTGAGATACAAAAGTTGTAAGGAATTGTGCAACTGGTACTCCGGTAAGGCAAAGAGTCAGGATATCTAAAAATATCTTGCTGTTTTCAAGATCTTTCTGAAGTGGTGATTTCCAGGCATCTGTGACTTTTATATCAATTACAGCAGATTCGCCCGGCTTAAGCTCTTCAGCGCGGATAGATCCTGTACCGCTTGATTGAGGAGTTTTAAACGGAACTTTCGTTTCAATAACCTTATGTGTGCCGTCCTGATAAATATGTTTATAGGTATAATAGCCGTGTTCAACTTTAGTGATTTTGTTTTCAAGTCCATAGATAGGTCTGTCTGAAACATTTGTCATAGTGATCCTTATAGGATATTGATAACCTAAGCAGGAATAGCTCGGAACTTCAATAGTCATTTTCAAAGCATCGCCTGCGTAAACGTGGATGTCGTTCTCTGAGTAGAATGGATACTCGAACTCATCGCCGTCGTTCTTACCCTTGAAAAGAGCACTTATGGTGTAGTCGCCGGCAACGTCACCGCGCAGATACCAGTGGACATTCTTTACATCATTTGGTAAAAGATCGCCGACAAACTGTGTCTGGTCGCTGTTGCAGAGTGTAAGTCCATCCGGAACATTGAGAGTTGCAGAACAATCCTCAAGAGTTTCCTTGTCGCTGTTCATTACAATGAGCTGAACATCGTAGAATTCCTTGAGCCACTTGCATTCACCGTAGATAATGATGAACATTTCCTGCTCTTCCCATTCGTAGTATGTAGCAGTGGCGTTGATCTGAGGGATGTATACAGGCTGTCCCGGATTAACAGGTGTATTAGTAGTCGGGTAAACTATCTTAGGCTTTGGAGCAGGATGTATAACCGGTGTGCCGGACGGGCTCGGAGTGTATGAAACAGGTACAGCTTCATACTTTGTAAAGATGACAGGCTCATCGTGGAATGTCATTTCAACTGAGTATTTGTAATAGTGGTAGTTTTCCGGATCATCAACATCTATTCCGGCACTTGTGATCTCTTCCTTTGTCATAGGCTTAGCTGTCAATTCGCCTGTGATCTTCAGCTTTTCATTTTTCTCTTCATTTATCTGTTCTTCGAGCTGAGAAACATATTCAGTTGTTACCGGTGAAAAAGGTACTTTTGTAGTAGTTACAGCTGTTGTTGTAGTTGTAGTTTCTGTTGTAGTTGTGGTAGTTTCGGTCGTAGTTGTAGTAGTCGTAGTTTCTGTTGCTGGCTGAGTTTCAGCCGTCTCAACTTCAGGCATATATTCTGTATCTTCCCATTCACATACGAATGGCAGTTGTTCATCGTCTGAGCCACTATACCAAGAGCTTTTATTGCAGATCTTGATGTATTCTTCACCTTCGCCGGTATTGGAAGGCGCGCCGCTTTTCCAGTTGGTATAGGTCATAGGCTCGTCTGTTACCCATGCAAATGCATTGTCTGCATTGCGAGAACTGCCTATCCAGCAGTCAGACACGTCGTTTGACAGTAAAGACTGTACTGTTGCCTGTTCGGAAGCGGATGTTATAGTAACAAGATGACCGCCGACGCTTTCGCAGTAAGCCTTTGCCTTCTGCCATGTAAGAGGTGTTTCTATCAGCTTATATCTGGGAGCATTTTCAGTAGGTCTGAAGAACATATCACCGTTTGCATCAACAGAAGCAGAGCCGTTTACATAACAAGCCCAATCGTCACGCCATCTATAGCTTGCTGTGAAATACTTTGAGAAGTCCTTGAAGACGACCCCGGCATCTTCACAAAAGACCGAAATACCTAAATGTTTGGTCAAACCTGCAAGGGTGATGGTTTGATCCTTATGCAAATAGATACTGCCCTTTCCACCGGAAATATTAGCCCAGTCATAAAAATCCAAAGAAGTATCACCGTCTATGCGTAAACCAAAATCATTATCGCTTTGTGCCATTACGCCTAAGATTTTCAGTGTACCTTTTGAATTCTTACCATATACAGCTACACCATCAGATAAAAGATTAGTTATAAGACTATGGTTATAAAATCCTGTGGTATTTAATTCAACAGTACCTGTAAAACCTTCGCTTAACAGAAGAGCATTTCCGTTATAAGATGTATTCTTTACCTGACCTCCCAAAATAACTGCAGAACTGTTGCCTGAGTCAAGGCATACGGCCGAATCTCTGTTTGCAGAGATAAAACCCTCAGTATTTTCAAATTTACCGGTGCTGTTGACTTTTATTGCAGGCTTTGAACTGTATTCATCACATTTGTAATTACCGCTGTTTAACGTAAGTGAGCCGTCAACATTAAAGAGAGTTCCGGTTGAAGTACAATTTATTGTGCCGCCTTTATCAGCATCTCTGATTATAACGTTTCCATTACAGTTTATCGTATGGATATTAACTGTATGACCATTCAGGTCGAGATCAAGGGCTTCGTTTACAGTAATACTTTCCGCTGTAACATCGCAGTCGAGCTTATAATAACCAGCGGTAGGGAGAGAGTTCGGATCATCCCATAAATGATAATTTGCTATCGGCTCGCCGTCCTTCTCCATAATATAGCCGAAATTATACAGCCCGTAATAAGAAGAGCCTCCGAAGTCTCCGCTGTAAGCTATATCGTCCCAGCGACCGAATTCCCCATTGCTGTCATTACCGTAAAACAATACTGCATTCTGATTGCCGTCTAAATTATTAGGATTATCTGAATGCCAGTTGGTATAATCGAAAGCTTCACCTGTTATCCATTCAAATTCATTGTCAGCGTTTCTTGTAAGACCTATCCAGTAATTATTTTTTTGTGACTTGGTTTCATTTACAAGCGATTCGATCATCGCCTGTTCTCTCTGTGAAGTGATAACGGCAAGATGTGCTCCGTGTTCCTCACATTTGTTTTCGGCTTCCTGCCATGTCAAACCGGTATTGACGATCACATAGTTTGAAGGATCCGGATAATACTTCCAGTTCAAATCTTCCGTATACGGCAGATCGGATATTTCTCCTGCCTTCCATTGCAATATGATCTCTGCATCACGAAGAGAGATCTTGTTATCAATATCGACATCTGCTGCAATAGTACCAGCTATTTCATAGCCTTTTCTGACGTAGTTCTCAATAAGATCAGCATCATCGTTGTTAACGCTTCCGTTATTATCAGCATCACCGTATAATATATCTGATGAGCTTACGGGAGACGTATCAATTTCTGATGCTACCGTATTGACAGGGAGCAATGTCAGTGTCTGAGCACACCCCACCAAAGAAGCAACAAAAAAAAGACAGTGCTTTTTTTCTTACCCTTCGTATTTTATTTTTTTTCATAATACCAATCCTTTCTACTCTACCGTATAGAGCTATAAATCTCACATATATAATTATATATATTTGCAGTATAAATGTCAATACATTAGCCGGAATGTATACTTGATTTGTATTATTGCATATATTTTTTTTGAAAGTATTCATGCTTATGAAGTTTGACACGGAGCATATGCTGATGAGAAAACTAATAGAGTGTGCAAGGGCAATAAGCAAGACTGAAATATAAATCATCTCAAGGAGCATTTGTATTGATTTATAACTTGAATTGTGTTATAATATCATTGCGCTTCTTTCTGGTCTGCCGGAAACTTGATACCGGACATCAGGGATATATTGATGCAGGCTGCTTTACTATGGAGGAGATACGATGAATGTAGGTGAAAAAAAGAACTTAGGTGAAGCTATTTTAGATCATTACGATAAATACTTAGGTAAATATGCCGGAGCTGACATATATGCCGATGAAGAACGTGAGATACAATTGCTGGGCTTTCCGGAAACTATTAAAAACTGCCTTGTATTAGCTACATTCGGCGTTTCTAAATATGAAGAGTGTGAAGTGATACTTCCAATTGATGACCATTATGATGAATGTGCGGAAATATTTGCAAATTCTGTATTCTATGCATTATCAAACAGAATTAAAATCGGCAGAGGTGTTCTGATAGAAGGGGCAGATAGTATAGTTGAGGGCTTCTCTGAAAAATGCGGTAAAACGGCATTGTATTTCACAGAAGCTTATCCACTGCCTGATGATTTTGCGGCTGTCGATAATAAATGCCATATTTACATGGGCTTCTTCGTTTCAAAAAAAGAAGCAGAATTTATTAAAGCGCATGGAAGCGAACGGTTTGAGGACATTTTGGAAGAAAAGGAAGTTGACGTTATCGACCTGAACCGTAGTTCAGTGATAACATGAAATGGAGAACATAATATGATAAGAGAAATTGTACATGATCCGATCATTCTTAAAGTTAAGTCCAAAGATGCTACTGCTGATGATGTTCAGATCGCTAAAGATCTTGCAGAAACACTGGAAAAGCATAGAGACGGCTGTGTAGGTATGGCAGCAAATATGATCGGTGTATCGAAAAGGATTATAGCATTTTACGATGATAAGAAGATAGTCACAATGTTCAATCCGGAAATTACGTCTCAGAATCAACCATATGAAACAGAAGAAGGCTGTCTTTCCTTTCTCGGCGGACCTCGTTCCGTGACAAGATACAAGAGTATCAAGGTTCATTATCAGGACAAATATATGAAATCCCATGAAAAGCGTTACTCCGGTTTTGCTGCACAGATCATTCAGCATGAGATAGACCATTGTAACGGAGTTCTTATATAACAGGAGAAGAAAAATGAATATAGATATCGGAGATATGCAGATCGTTATTGACGATATACTCTTGAAATACTAAAGCCTTAATTTGATATTTCTCCGGAAGAACTTAAAAGCTGTCCTGATATCAGAAAGATCAGGACAGTATTCCTGTTTCGAAAAAAACAGCTGCACTTTGCAGAGAATTTGGAATAGATATTATGTAAGTTAATAGCTGCATAAGGCAAATTCAGCATTTCTTGTAACAAGATCCGAAGAAATGCTGCGTTTACTGCCTATGCGGCTTTTTATTTTTCTTGTGCTGCAAATATGAAACAGAAGAGGTTTTACTATTTTTAGTTATAATAATAATATTTTTATTAAGTATTGACTTGAATGTGGATAATAAGTATAATGTAACTATAAATATATAAAAATGGGGTGATTACTTGGAAAACTTTTATCCAAAACGCATATTGGCGTTGGGCGCGTCAGTATGTCTTGCAGCAACTTCCTTGCCTGCTATAAGAGCCGTTGAAGCTGAAGCTGTTTCTCTTAACGGTGTAGTCAGCAGCGTTGGTACTGCTGACGGTTTAGCACATATCCGCGGAGACGGTGCAGGAGTTATGTACGATCCTGAGCATGGCTCCAACGTGCTTAAGCTTAAAGGTGACGGTTTTGGTGAAGGCTGGCTGCAGCTGCCGGCGATGTTTGACGAGTCGTGCAGTGAAGGCTTCACATTCTCAATGAAGTATGCACTTGACGGCGATACAAATAATTATTCGAGACTGTATCAGTTTTCGACTGTACCGTTCGGCACTGGACTTACATCCTCATATTCCTCTCCTGATCTGTCGGTAGACGTTAAGAATAAGAGTGCATTCAGAGCGAGTATCTATGCCGGAAATGCCCGTACTACCGCTGACGATGATAAGCACAGGGCAATATTTGATCTTGATGCAGCTCCGGACAAGGACGTATGGCATGAGCTTTCGGTCGTGTACAAGCCCGGCGGCGTTTCTTACTTCATTGACGGCAAGCTGATCTCATACGAGGCTGAGACTGCTGATGCAGCAGTCGGGAGTCTTTTCAGCGAGGGGCTTCTTCCTTCATATTATTACAACGCGATCGGACATTCTCTTTACTCTGATGATGACCTCAGAGCAAGCATTGACGATGTAGCATTTTTCAATAAGCCTCTTTCTGCCGCTCAGGTCGCTGATCTTCCGATGAATGAAGCAAAGTATCTGTTTGACTTTGAATATGTTATGGCGGTAGATATTTCTTCGCCTGAAACTGCCAGAACTCTCGATGGCACGAGCGTAACAAGCATTCCGGAGCTTGACACTTTTTCTCCCGACGGAACGATACATACACAGTTCTGGAAGGATGCCTCCGGCGGATACTATTATTCAGTCAATAAGACTTCTTCCGCTAAAACAGAGGCTGTTGTGCAGCCCTCAAAGCTTGGACTGGTCACATCAACAGAAGATCTTTCAAAAGGTTTTGCAGCTCCGCCCTCAGCAGCTGAGATCACCCGCGATGAAGCTTATACTATGCCTTACGGTAAGCACAGCAAGTTCCGTGACTGCTGTAATGAGATCACTTTTCCTCTGCATAAAGGTGATTCGATACTTAGTGTAACTATGCGAGTGTACAACGATGGTGTCGGTTTAAGATATACTCTTGATCATGGTGCAACGATCAAGGATGAAGCTACACAGGTCATATTCCCCGATAACAGCGTTTTCTGGGGCAATATCCCGAATGCTACATATGAGTGGGATATGGTGGAGATAACTTCAAAGAAAATGAATGATGCATGGGCTGATTATTCGTTCCCGCTCACAGGCAAGCTGTCTGATACCTGCTGGGTGACGCTTTCCGAAGCCAATGTATTCAACGAGGACGAACCGTACTGTGCCGGCTGTGTGTCAACTACCGGCGGCAGCCGTGCACTCAAATGGAAGTTCGGTGTTAAGGAAACATCTGTAAGTATGTCCACATCCTTCCATACACCGTGGAGAGCGATCGTGATCGGTGATGACCTGAACGAGATGTCCTCAAGTGACCTTATCCAGAACCTCAATCCGCCGTCAGTCCTTGAAGATACAAGCTGGATAAAGCCCGGAAAAAGCGCATGGTCATGGTGGAGCAGCAGCTCCGATTCTCCGATAGAGTACCATACCCAGAAGGACTACATTGACTTTGCAGCACAGAACGGCTGGGACTTTGTATGCCTTGATTTTGGCTGGGCACTGTGGGATGACAGTGAAGCTAAAGTAAAAGAACTCTGTGAATATGCTGCTGAACGCGGTGTCGGCATCTATCTCTGGTATGGTGTAAACAACAAGGGACACAGCGGATACAAGGACAGCAAGGGCAATCCTGCATATCCTTACTATTCACTGCTTGATGAAGCTACTATCGTCCGTGAGTTTGAGCGTGTTTCAGGACTCGGTGTTAAGGGCGTGAAAGTCGATTACTATGAGAGCGACACTCAGGAAACTATGAAGCAGATGCATATGTGCGCTGAAATAGCTGCGAAGAATCATATAATGGTACTCTTCCACGGATGCACTCTTCCGCGCGGTGAGAGCCGTACATATCCGCACGTTGTTTCATACGAAGCTGTAAACGGAACAGAGTATTACAAGTGGTTCAAAAGTCCGGCGCTTGCAAACCGTGTTTCTTATACCTTTACGCGAAATGTAGCAGGTTCAGCTGATTTTACTCCTACCGGAACTCCGATAGACGGGATAGCAGCGACAGCAGGATTTGCGCTTGCTGACGTTGTTACGATAGAATCCGGTATCCAGCACTTTGCGCATTCTGTTTACACATATGAAGGTTCATCTGCTCTGCCGCTGCTTAACGATGTTCCGGTTGCGTGGGATGATATGAAGGTGCTTGACGGTTACCCGATGCAGTTCAATGTTACCGCAAGAAGAAGCGGAAACGACTGGTATATCGGAGCTTCTACGATCAGTTCGAGAACTGTCGAAATTGCACTTTCTGATCTCATAAGCGACGGTTCATGGGATGCATATATATTTGCGGATAACGAGGACGGAAGTGATCTCGAAGTAACGGTGCAGAAAGGTCTTACATCAAAAGATGTTATAACAAGGCAGCTGCTTCCTAACGGAGGTTTTGTCATCAAGCTGACTCAGAATGGTATGAAGCTGACAACTCCGTACTCGAACTATAAGAGCTATGAAGCAGAAAATGCAAAGCTCTCAGGCAAGGCTGTCGCAACTACCGGTTCTGATGCTAAGTATTGCTCGAATGACGCATTTGTTGGTTATGTCGGCGGAGATTCTAATAATACAGTTACATTCACCAATGTAAACGTGAATGAAGCAGGGAAGTACACTCTGAGGATATACTACCTTTCCGGAGAATCGCGCGAACTCATGGTCGATGTAAACGGAAAATATGTGTCAACTCTTAAGGAACTCTATGCCAACAAGGGAGACTGGAAGGGGATAAGAGCCGTTAACATTGAGGTCGAGCTTCAGAAGGGGGATAACACAGTCAAGCTGTATAATACCAGAGCGTATGGCCCTAACATAGACAGGATAGCGATAGCTATGCCGGAAACAAAGGTTGAAGGCGATGTAAATGCAGACGGCGAATTCAGCATTGCTGATCTTGTACTTCTGCAGAAGTGGGTTCTTGCAGTTCCGAATATCAGGCTTGCCGACTGGAAAGCTGGCGACCTCTGCAAAGACGATAAACTCAATGTATTTGATCTGTGTCTTATGAGACGTCTGCTTGTAAGCAGCGATAGAAAGGTATCCATATAGAATTTTTGCCCCGAAGCGTTAAAAAGCACTTCGGGGCACTGTCTTTTGATCTGTTATAATAAATCAGAAATAACCTTTCCAAAATGAATCTGGCAACTTCAACGTTTCCGTCCATTTCTAATGACTGAATATAGAATCCGCATTTTTCTGTATAGAATAAGACATTTTCGCTTTTATCTGCTGGAGTGATCAATGTGAACTTGTTCCAATCGGTGTAATATGACTTTACGAATTCCATTGCAGATGTTCCGATGCCTTTTTCCTGAAACTCCGGGATAACACACAAGCATCCGACCTCATATATTCCTTATAGATAACAACTCCTCAGGCAACGATTTGTGTTAGCAACAATTAAAGCACAGAATCGCTGTTTTATCAATAGAAACACCATAGCAGCTCTGACCGTACATCAGAACTACTATGGAGTAAGATTTCTGTATGAGCCAAAGCTTTATGTGAGGCTTCTGCGTATTAAACGTTTTTATTTCAGGAACCCGTTAATGATCTGTTCTTCGGCTTCGGCTTCAGTAAGACCGAGAGTCATGAGTTTGGTGAGCTGTTCTCCGGCGATCTTACCGATAGCAGCTTCGTGAACGAGAGCGGCATCAATGTTATTTGCTTCGAGAGAAGGAACAGCAAGAATCTTGCCGTTATCCATAATAATTGAGTCGCATTCAGTATGACCGCTGCAAGCTGCATTACCGATGATGCAGGCATCGAATTTCTGGTAGGAATTATTTCTTGCAACTGAACGTGAAACGACATCAGCGCTCGAACCTTCTTCGTTGAGAGCGACCTTATAAATGCTGTAAGCCTGCTGCTGACCGTGAGTCATGAGGCGTTCGCGTACAACGAGTTTAGCGTCTTTTTTCAGCTCAGCGATAGTTTTGCGCTGAGTTGAATCAACACCCTTGATCTGGGACATTTCCATTTCCATGGTGCTGCCCTCTTCCATGTAAACCTCGGTAACGGGATCGAGAATGCGCTTGCCAGAGCCGTCTCCGGAACCGTAGTGCTTTTCGACATAGCGTATCTTTGAATTCTTGCCTACATAGAAGCGATGTATGCCATCGTGTTCTGAATCCTGATTGCCGCAGTTATCAATACCGCAGCCGGCAACGATAAGGACATCACAGTCGTCACCGATGTGGAAATCGTTGTAAACGGTTTCCTTGATGCCGCTCTCACTGAGAACGACAGGGATGTGTATACTTTCGTTTTTAGTACCTGATTTTATATAGATGTCGATACCGCTTGCATCGGTCTTAGACTGTATGTCGATGTTAGCAGTAGTATTTCTGCCGATAGATTCACCGTTTGCGCGGAAATTATAAGCGCCCTCGGGAATGTTATGAAGATCAGCAACTTCCTGAAATAGTCTTTTCTGAACAGCGTCCATATTTTTCATCTGAGAACCCCCTTACGCCATTCTTGGACAGACATCCGAGGAATACTGAGTACCGATTATAGTCGGAAGAATCTCGTCCTTAGATCCCTGCTTTATAACTTTACCGTCAGCGATAACAACTATCTCATCGGCGATATTGAGTATCCTTTCCTGATGAGAGATAACGATGATGGTACGCTTTTTATCAGATTTACGCATATTCTCAAATATACGTATGAGGTTGTTGAAGCTCCAGAGGTCGATACCTGCTTCGGGCTCATCAAAAACAGCAAGCTTGATATTGCGGGCGAGAACGGTAGCTATTTCGATGCGTTTGAGTTCGCCGCCTGAAAGGGAAGCGTTGACCTCGCGGTTGATGTAATCTTTAGCGCAAAGACCTACCTCAGAGAGATAATCGCAGGCTTCAGAGTGGGAAAGCTCCTTGCCGGCAGCAATACGAAGAAGGTCGATAACGGTAAGACCTTTGAATCTTACAGGCTGCTGGAAAGCGAAACCAATGCCCATGCGAGCGCGTTCAGTGATGGATTTATCTGTAATATCAACGCCGTCGAGGAAGATAGAACCACTGGAGTTTTTGACAATACCGGCAATTATCTTGGCAAGGGTAGATTTGCCTCCTCCGTTCGGACCGGTGATAACAATAAACTTATTATCATCAGCTTTGAGACTGATGTCGCGGATTATACCGATATTTTCTCCGCTTTCATTCGCATTGAAAGTAATATTTTTCAATTCGAGCATTTAGACACCTCATTTCTTAAACATTAATATTATACAACATTTAACTGCAAAAAGTCTGTTGCAAATGCAACAAAAACATAATAGTACTATATTTCGTATACGCAGACAGTTTTTTGAATTATGAGAGAGACTTACTTGTAATTTTGAGCAGAAACTGATAGTGTATGTATCATATTGCTGCGCTAAACGCAATATTCGGGATTAGCGGCAAAGTTGTAAAAGAATAGATAATAAGTTAAAATATAAGTAAGTCAAAAGCGCCAAAATTTAGTCTGTTGATTTATATAAATGGTAAAAGTGTTTAAAAATGATTGACTATTAACGAGCAATATGGTAAAATATATGTGATGATAGAATAGCTTTACTATATGTAGGAACGCTGTGTTTTTCCGGCAATGGGGTGATAATTATGGATAACAACAGAAAAGCTAAGCTTGATAGTTATTTCAAGGCTTTTTCAGTGCTTTCTGACGGAAATTATGTGTTTATATGCGATATGCAGGAAGACGTCTCACGCTGGTCTAAATCAGCTGTGGACTATTATGATCTGCCTGATGAGTATATGCAAAACGCCGGAAGTATCTGGGAAGATCATATCCATCCCGATGACAGGGAAAAATACAGGAGCGACATCGCTGCGCTGTTCGCAGGTTCAAGTGAAGCTCATGTGCTTCAGTATCGTGCAAGAGCACGCGATGGCAATTACGTTGCGTGTACCTGCAAAGGAACTGTACTGAAGAACGAGAAGGGTGAACCTGAGTATTTCGGCGGTTCTATCAAGAATCATGGACTTCTCAGCTATATTGATACTGTTACAGGCCTGAGGAGTATGTATGGATTTCTGGATGATGTAAAGAGTATTTGCTGGAATTATCAGGTAAGCAATATCATTCTGATTGGTATCAGCAGTTTCTCGCAGATCAATGATATGTACGGATACAATTTCGGAAACTCTGTTCTTCGTGAACTCGGAAACACGATAGTCAATAATTTTGGTTCCAAGTGTTCGTTTTACAGAATGGATGGCCCTAAGTTTGCAGTTATCACAAATCAACTCAGTACGGATGAACTTGATGAGATCTACCGTGAATTCAAGACCTCTATCACGCAGAATTTTTATGTTGATGGAGAGAAGATAATTATTTCAATGAATGCCGGACTTGTTACAGTTGATAATTTCAGCCTTTCAAGTGATACGATAGTATCCTGCCTGAAATATGCTTACTATGAATCAAAGGAACGCAAACTCGGAGAATTGTTCCGTTTCAAGAACAGGATAAATGATGATAATAAGCATTATATTGAGAAAATAAACATCATCCGCACATCTGTCATTGAGGGGTGCAAGGGTTTTTTCCTGTGCTATCAGCCGATAATCAATGCGGAGAATGAAGAACTTAAAGGCATGGAAGCTCTGCTCCGCTGGCATAATGATGAATACGGCATAGTGCTGCCGGATCAGTTCATACACGTATTGGAACAGGATGCGCTTTTCCCTAAGCTTGGCAACTGGATACTGAAACAGGCTATGCTGGATGGAAAGGTCATTGTGGATAAGTATCCTGATTTCATAGTAAATGTAAATATATCGTATGCTCAGCTTCAGCATAAGCATTTTCTCACTAACTTGTTCCACCTTCTGAATGAAACAGGTTTTCCTTCAAAGAATCTCTGCCTTGAATTGACGGAACGCTGCCGTCTGCTTGACATAGATATGCTGAAAAGTCTCTTCTCGAAGATAAAAATGGGCGGAATAAAGGTAGCTCTTGATGATTTTGGTACAGGCTTTTCGTCGATAGGAGTATTGCGTGTTCTTGACATTGATACGATCAAGGTCGACCGTGAATACGTAAAGAATATCGAACAGAGCGAAACTGACAAGAATACTGTTAAGTGCATCTCGAATCTTGCAGGGACATTTTCTGCCGATATATGCGTAGAAGGTGTTGAAACAAGCAATATGAGAGATATACTTAAAAGCTATGATGTTAGGAGCTATCAGGGCTACTATTACTCAAAGCCGATAAGGTTCGAGGATTTTAAAAAGAAATATCTGTGATAATATGCGGACTGTGAATTAACAGTCCGCTAATAATATTGCCCTGAAATGGTCATAATAAATCATACAGCAATAAAAAATATTTAAAAAGGAGTATTAACAATGGCTAACAGTAACAAATACGCAGGAACAAAGACCGAACAGAACCTGAGAGCAGCGTTCTCCGGCGAATCAGAGGCAAGAAACAAGTATACTTATTTTGCTTCAAAGGCTAAGAAGGAAGGCTTCGAGCAGATCTCGGCATTGTTTCTGAAAACAGCTGAAAATGAAAAAGAACACGCAAAGATGTGGTTCAAAGAACTCAACGGTATCGGTAATACTGCCGAGAATCTCGGTTCAGCTGCTGATGGCGAAAACTATGAGTGGACTGATATGTATGAGGGGTTCGCTAAAACTGCCGAGGAGGAGGGCTTTCCGGAGCTTGCTGCAAAATTCCGTATGGTAGGCGAGATCGAGAAGCACCACGAAGAGCGTTACAGAGCACTTCTCAGGAACGTTGAGATGCAGGAAGTATTCAGCAAGAGCGAAGTTAAGGTTTGGGAATGCCGTAACTGCGGTCATATCGTAGTTGGTACGGAAGCTCCGGAGGTATGTCCGGTATGCGCTCATCCTCAGGCTTATTTTGAGGTCCGTGCTGAAAATTACTGATAAATAACAGTATACGGGATCCTGAAGAAAATAAACTTTGGGATCCCTTAAAATAATTCAATAATATGTTAAGAAAGCTTGAATTTGTAAGCTTGACTTTATCTTGGATATGAAGTATAATATAATTCTAAGACATAAGAATTAGTGAGGGAAGTTATATGATGAACATTGCAGTGGCACAGTCCGGCGGTCCGACTTGTGCGATAAATGCGTCACTTGTAGGAGTTTTCAAGGAATCTCTGAAGGAAACGAAAATTGATGCGATATTCGGCTCGATCAACGGCATCGAGGGAATTATCCAGAATCATCTTGTAGACATGAAAGCTATGATCAGAAGCAATGAGGATATTGAACTTCTTAAACAGACTCCTTCAACGGTGCTTGGTTCATGCCGATATAAGCTTCCGGACTGGAAAGAGGACGATTCTGTTTACCAGAAGATAGTCAAGACTCTCAAACAGCGTCAGATAGGAGCATTCTTCTACATAGGCGGAAACGATTCAATGGACACCGTCAATAAGCTTTCTGAGTATTTCAAGGAGCAGGCACTTGACATAAAAGTCATAGGCATACCTAAGACTATCGACAATGATCTTTGTATAACAGATCATACTCCGGGCTTTGGTTCGGCTGCCAAGTATGTTGCAGCAACTCTCCGTGAGATAACGCGCGATAGTACGGTATATAGCATACCTTCAGTAACGGTCGTAGAGATAATGGGACGTCATGCAGGCTGGCTCACAGCTTCGAGCGTAGTCCTTCACGCACTTGGTGAGACTGCCCCGCATCTTATATATGTGCCGGAGGTAAAGTTCTCGCTTGATAAGTTCCTCAAGGATCTACGCCGTGAAATGGCCAAGCATAAAGCAGTTATCGTAGCGGTTTCAGAGGGAATAGAAGTACCTGAGGGCGTTCAGTCGGGAGTAGTTGATAATTTCGGACACAAGTATCTTTCCGGTATCGGAAAGTATCTTGAGGATACTATCCGTCAGGAGATAGGCTGCAAGGTACGTTCTATCGAACTCAACGTAATGCAGAGATGCTCTTCGCACATATGCTCAATGACTGATATAAACGAATCTGAAAGTATCGGAGCAGCCGGAGTAAGATGTGCGCTCAACGGCGAAACAGGCAAGGTAATGGTATTCAGGAGAGTAAGTGAAACTCCGTATATGACTTCTATTGAGACTGCCGATGCTTCTGCGATTGCCAATAATGAAAAGTATCTTCCTGATGATTTTATCAATTCAGACGGCAATAATATTACCGATATAGCGATAAATTATTTCCTGCCATTGATACAGGGCGAACCTGATCTCGTAATGGAAATGGGAGTTCCGAAGCACTTCACGCTTCAGGAATCGGTACTGAAATAAAACATTAATAAACAAGCCCACTCATCGGAATGAGTGGGCTGTATTTTATGTTGCAGCTTCAGCAATGTGCCGAGCTCTTTTATTATTGTACATATTATCGTCCATTTCTTTGAGAAATTGCTCCTTATCTCCGCCGGCTTTCATATAGCTTTCACCGAGTGAAAAGAGCAGCTTGTAAGGCTTGCGCTTATTCTCATTGAACTCTTTCTCATCTTTGCGGATGCTTTCGATTATTGACGAAATATCGCTTTCTGTACCTGAAGGAATGATAATCAGGAACTCATCGCCTGCATACCGGATAGGTATAGCATTTTCCGTTAAAGAAGATGTTATGATCTTTGCAGCTTCTATGAGCGCAGCATCGCCTTCGTTATGACCGTAGTTGTCATTGATACATTTGAAGTGATCCATATCAAGCATGATACCGCGGATACTCATATGTGAATAATCAAGTATGTCCATGACATGAGTAAGATAATTGCGGTTGTAGAGCCTTGTGAGAGGATCGAGGTAGGAAAGCTCGTTCTGAAGTCCCATGTGAACACTTACAAGACCTATCGCAACAGAACACCATGCAAGTGAGATGCCATATACCAAAAACTGTGCAGTGGTACAGAAAATGATCGGGGTAAGGAAGAGCCATACCGGCACGAATCCGGTTTTTCCGTACTTTTTGCGGTGACGTCTGCGGATAAAGATACTGGATATCAGGTAGAAATAAGTCACGAAGAAGTAGAAAGAAGAGGCAGGCATTCTGTGGTAAACGTTTTCGGAATCAATGTCGAATACAAAATGCCATCTCAGATTGATAACTACTCCGATAAGACCTATAACAGCAGGCAGGCACAGCAATTTTAAGGTTTTTTTCATATGTTTCCGGCTTCTGTAAAGTCTTAGGTCAACATAAAGAGCCCACATTATAGAAACAATGATATTGGTGCTATATGTAAATGAATCGAAGAACCATGCTGACAAAGATGCGCCTTTGTATTCCTGACCGTCTACCATAAATGACAGCATATCAGCGATACAGGAAAGAGCGGTCAGTGAGCACATAGCGGTAAAAATCCTGTCACTGAGCTGACGGCGCTGTATTACAAGGTAACTGCTCATCACAAGAACTCCGAGAATGAGCACTCCCATAAGGTCGGTAATAATAATTGATTGAAGGTTCACGTTACACCTCCGTATACATTTTAATTATTATAGCACATCTGAATGTAAAATTCAAGAGCTGTTGCAGATTTTTTAAGTATAAGGAGATGAGGGTGAGAAAAGAAGAATTCAGTTTTCAGATACCGTATTTTATGTGGATGCGTTCAAGCTTTTCACCAAAAGGCTTAGCAAGCAATGAAAGAAAAAGTACATTTGAGATAACATATGAAGCTGTATATGGAACAGCGGTTGCAAGTGCAGAGAAATACAGGTTGAGTTTAAAGCCTTCTGCATACCAAAGGACCGTCCATATATCCATGATAAAGGAGTATGCAAGTCCGGCGGCAGCGCCGTAGACCAGAAGCAGTATCCTGTTTCTTTTGAGCGGATCTGCAAGTAGCCCTGCAAACATCCCTATCAAGCCCCATGCGAGCATCTGAAATGCGGTCCACGGACCTTGACCGAAGTAAAAATTTGAGAGTATAGCGGTTACAGAGCCTACAAGGAAGCCAGCCTCGCCGCCGAGGTAAATACCGGAAATGATAGTGAGTGCGGAGATTGGCTTCAGGAACGGAATGAACCTTCCGGCGAAGCAAAGAGCAGTCATAACGGCAACTATAACCATGCGTCTTGTACCTGTTGAACGTTTTTCAAATCCGGCATAAAACAGCAAGAGCGACAGTACAGCAATTGCCAGTGAAATAATAATGTGACGTTTCCGGCTGAACGCAGCTGAACCGATGATAGTAAGAGCCGGTATGATTATGAACGGTACGATAAAACGTATGGTATTACGCACATTACGGTTATGGATAACGATCACGGCAGCGCCTCTTTTCTTCCATTCATACGGCAGATCTTTACAGCATCGTCATGAGTTACAATATTGGAGTAGAAATCACGTGTTATGCGATTGACGGCAGTTGTGTAGAAATTGTTCTCCGAGAAGAAACGCTTCGATTTTTCGACAGAAACGACCTGTCCACCGAAAAACATAGCACAGCGGTCGGCACATTCAGCGGCAAATTCCACATCATGCGTAACGACGACTATCGTTACTCCGTTGTCTCTGAGATCACGCAGTATAGACGATATTTTCAGCTTTGCAGCCGCGTCCATACCTTTGGTAGGTTCATCGAGCAGCAGAAGCTTCGGAGAAGCAGCGAGGACTTTTGCCAGTGCGACAAGCTGCTGTTCTCCGCCTGAGAGATCATACGGATGCTTGTCAAGAAGGTGAGTGATGTCATATGGCAGGGCTGAAACATCCGTCCCGGAATCCTCAAGTTCCTCGCGGACTGTATTCCGCAGAAAGACAGTCTGAACATCCTGCGGAAGCATAGCAAGGCAATCGCGGTAAAGTGAGCGGTTGCGGTAGTCCTTCAGCTTTTTGTCGAACACCTTTATACTGCCGCAGTATGGCTTTATAAGACCGGCGGCAGCATTAAGTGTAGTAGTTTTTCCGGAACCGTTTCCGCCGAGGATGCAGAAGAGCTCGCCCTGATTTATCTTCAGATCAAGACCTTTGAGAACGTCCTGTGAATTCTTGGAGTATCTGAAAAACACGCCTTTGAATTCAAGGGCAGTATCGCCGGAAAGTGTATTATCGGTGTCAGGCAGTTCGCGTATATCATTTTTGAAAGCGGTGGCAATGAACTCTCTGCCCTGTCTCACTGTCAACGGACAGCTGCTGCCGCCGTCAAGCTCGGTATATAGCTTTGAAGCAGCGGGCATACCGCAGAGTATTTCCGGATGAGCTTTCAGTTCTGATATGGCAGCTTCCGGCGGAGCGTCAGCTATCAGAACACCTTTTTCGATTACAAGGAGTTTGTCGCAGATGGGCACTGTCTCTTCGAGATGATGCTCGGCTATAAGTATAGTAAGTCCAAGATCGTGATTAAGCTTTCGGAGAGTTGCGATAAAATCGGATGCAGCTATCGGATCAAGCTGAGCTGTCGGCTCATCGAGTATGAGTATCTCAGGCTTCATAACGAGTATCGCAGCGAGATTGAGCATTTGCTTCTGACCGCCTGAGAGTTCGCTGACATCTTTGTCGTACCATTCACCGATGCCGAAATAGCTTGCCATTTCAGCAACTCTTCGTGCTGCTTCGGAAGCAGGAACACCGAGGTTTTCGAGTCCGAAAGCGAGTTCGTGCCATACCTTGTCCGTTACGATCTGCTGTTCAGGACGTTGCATTACGAAACCGATTTTTGAAGCGGAGTCTATATCTGATATTTCTGCTGTCGGTTTGCCGTTGAACAAGGCTTTTCCGGATATTTCACCGTTGGGAATGAGTTCCTTTTTCAGCAGTCGCAGCAGTGTGGACTTGCCGCTTCCTGTCGCACCGCATAAGACGCAGAATTCACCTTTCCTGACAGAGAAAGAGACATTTTTCAAAGCAGGTGAGTTGCAAAGAGAATATGTAAAGCTCAGATCTTCGACATGAAGTATTTCCATTTTAAACTCACCCCCGTTTCGATAATGACCGGCATAAGCACCAGTACAGAATATGCAGATATACCGCAGATACCAAGAAGATCAGGCTTTGAATATTTTATTGCCGGATAGAAAGTGAATTCGAGTGAACCGCAGGAGAGAGCGGCACAGCAAAGAGCAAAAAGTCCGGCAGTTATTATGAGGAATATTACATCGCTTTTGTGAAACCGAAACCTTCTGAACTGCGAACGTCTTGTGCAGCCGTAGCCTCTTGCGGACATACTATCCGCTGTCGTGATACCGTTTTCGAGTGCCCATGTGATGAGGATAGAGAATATCCGCATTCTTGCACGGATGTCGTCGATTATGTTGTCGTCCTTGAAAAGTCCCATAGCGGTCTGTGAGCTTTTTATCTTCTGCGACTGTTTGTTGAACAGCGGCACGAACCTCAGGGCCATAGAAATAATGAGTGAAAGCTTAGGAGAAAGCGAACCTGTGATGTAAAGCAGCTTGTCGCTTGTCATTATCTGGGTAAATGACCTGAACCAATAAAGCACACCGACTATCATTGCAGCTGAGTTAAGACCGTAAAGCAGGGCTTCAAGCGTCACAGGATTGTCATTCATGACGAAAAGTACGGTAACTCCATTATGCGACATAAGCGGATTTGCAATAAGCAGTATCATGAACAGAATGAAGAAGAAAAGGTGTGATTTTGCGCGTGATCTGCCGTTTCTCACGATAAAGAACAGCACTCCGCCAAAGAGACTGAGAGCCATGACAGGCGGATATGAAGAAAACATTGCAATTCCTGTAACGCAGAAAAAGTACAGAGCAGCAGCAAGGGGATTAATGTCTGAGAAGCTTCTCATTTTTCATATACCTCATCAAGATCGTGACCAAGTTCGCAGGTATAGAGCCATTCTATCCTGTCACCGGGTTCGAGAACATACTCACCGCAGCCGCGTGAGGGAGTTATGCCGTTAACATGGTACACCCAGCCTGAAAGGTCACCGAAATCCATTTCGTAGATATAGTTGATGCCGGCGATATATACCATACCGTGAGCGCCGCCGGCACTTCCTTTATTCTCGACCTGTATCCTGTATGTGCGTGAAGCTTCAGTCAGGATGTCGAAAACAGTTTCGCCGTCTTCGAGATCAAATTCGGTCTCATCGAGGATAATTCCGTCATCCGGGATGTAGTCGGAATCGGACTTTCCGGCAATAGTATCGCATCTGATAGAAAGCGTAACAGTTCCTATGGCATCTTCTTTATGTATTTTTTCGCCATTGTAGTAGTCTTTGGTGGACTGAAAATTCGTAACAAGTACGAATACGATCATTAAAGCTGCACCGGTGCCTACTGCAATGAAGTTTTTGTAATTTCGCTTACCCATTGCGAATATCACAAGACAAAGTACCGAACCGGCACAAAGTATGATTATGATCGCAACAGGCTTGTAGCTGCCTTTTTTGCTGCCTGTTGAGGAGGCTTCGGAAGCGCTTGCAATGACCTCGCCGGTCGTTGTTGAAGACAGAGCTTCGGAGCCGGAAACAGCATAGGTCGTAGTAGTTGTATTTCCGGACACTGTACTGCTTTCAATCGTAGTAACAGTGACTGATAATGTCGTTGTCTGTTCGTACACAGACGGTATATCGGTATGTACAGTACCAGCAGCAGTGGTATCAGCAGTCTGAGCAGTAGAAGACTGAGTTTCAGAAGAAGTATCAACAGGATCTTGCAGAACTCCGCTGTTGTGGTGAGTAGTTTCCTGAGTATGGACGATGCTCTCGGTATGCGGCTCAGATGTTTCAAGCTGGACAGCCGGCTTGTTAGCGCGGTTATCAAGCACCAGCAGCGGACTTTTGCCTTGTTTCATCCGCAGATAAGAAACAATAGCGTAGTGAGCCTGATTAGTTGCGCTGTTGTTCTGAGGGCCGTTGAGTATGTGTGAGAAGCTGCCGTCTGGCAGTCTGAATTTAACAATTCCGTCGATAACGTTACAACCATTTTTGATGAACCTGCTGTCGGTCTGGCAGTCTATATCAAGAGCCGAGAGTGCAACGAGCACCTGTGCCGCACTTTCCGGATTAGCAGTGCCGAAGCTTACATAGCCGCCGTCACTTTCCTGTTTGCGCGATAAAAAGGCGATAGCTTTATCGACTGCCGCTCTTACATTGCTGTCGGAATCGTAGCTCGGAGCAAGTGACTGAATAGTCATGGCTGTGACATCAATATCGCCGTTTTCTCCCCAGAGTGCCCAACCGCCGTCTGAAAGCTGGAGCGAAAGAATCTCATCGCATACAGAGCCGATCGAATGTTTTGGACAGGTATAACCATTGTTGAGAATATGCAGAGCGTATATCCAGCTCATAATACCTTGTTCACCGGCAGAATCTGAAATAGTATTTGTAATGTACGGACTATTGCTGCCGGCGGCGCAAAGTGCAAGAGCATATTTTTCGCGCGAGGTCGGGGTGATCGCCTCAGCAGATGAAAGGTAATCCAGCAGCGCAGATTCGTAAGAAGAGTAGCTGCATTTATCGTAACCGCTCTGACTCAGAGTGAGAATATTCCATTCTGAAACAGTACCTGCACCATTTGTGAGTTCGCCGTTTATCCAATCCTGAACGCTGTCTGCACCGGCGTTTTTCAATCTATAACTGACTATACCGTCAGCAAGAGACTCAGCCTCGCCAACGGTATATTCTGCACAATTAGATTGTAGATCCGGAGTCAGATCAAAAGCTATTATCAGAACTGAAATAATACAGAACAGACTTGATAATAATTTGGTTTTCATGTGCTATCAGTTAAGCTTTATGATGTGGAGAATGGACTTCTGAATGAGAAGAGCGTCTACGATGTCGAGACCATAAGCGCTTCCGACATCGCCGTTTAAGATACCAGCGCTTGTGATCCTGTCATCGCTTGTTCCGTTTTCGCCGTATTTTGCAGGATTGAGACAAGCCTGAGTTACGATAACAACGTCAGCCATGTCGATATTGCCGTCGCAGTTAGCGTCACCGCTGATAATAGTGGCAGGCTTTTCGCTTACATTTACTACGCACATAGGCGGAACGAGAGTGAGGTTGTCTGATGAAGCTGTGATAATATTTTTGCCGGCTTTTTCAAACTTGACTGAAACTTTACCGGTCTCATCAGTGATAAGGTCGGTCTTTTCGCCGTTGATCAATATTTCCGCACCATTAAGCGGATTTAGAACAGGCATCCAGTTTGCATCAAAGGTGAAGTAATTTGCAGTCAGGTCGATAGTTCTACCTGTGAATATATCAGCACTTTCAATATTGAAGTAAGAGTAAGCATCGCTGTAATTCTTGGTATCGGAGTAAGCGTAGGCTCTTATGCTATCGCCGTTCTTGAGCTCGTCCGAAAGACCGGAAGACATAGTGTTGTTAACGTAATAACCGAAGCTGCCGCCGTTTTCGATGCCCCAGAGTTTTGTGAGCATAAGACCATAGGTGCTAACAGTTGAATCATAGCCTTCATCGCCGGTAGGGTAGAACTTATCATGAGCTATGTAAAGTGCATCATCAATAGTGAGTTTACCGTCGCCGTCGATGTCTGTAAGATCAATCGGCTGATGAGCAAGAACATAGCCCTCTTCGGGAGTGTGGATGCTGACATATACCTTAGTGTCGTCTGACTGAACGGGTTCATCTTCCACTATTTTGATGTAGCCGTTTTCGATGCCGTAAGTGAAGAGATATGACTGCATGAGTTTTCCAGTATCAGTATCGAACATATCAGTGAAGCAATCATTTGAGGTCGAACCGTTGTAGTACTCAATTCCTATTGGATAAAGGTCTCCGGGAGCAGCATCTGCCGGTATTGTAAAGTCTATATATGCATAGTCACCGTCTTTGCCGGTGTCTTTCGATCTATCAGTACAGAGGAAAATACAATCACTTGAAACATAGTGAAATTTTGATAGCTTTGAAACGGCGGTTCCAAAAGATAAATCATCATCACTAACAGTTAATCTGTTATCATAGTTAACGTGGAAAGAAGAAGTGCAGTATTTGCCGTCTGCACCTGAGATCGTAAGAGCAACCCTCTGCTTGGTTCCGGCTGCACTTGCAGGAACCTCAAGCTTGTCTATTTTTAAAGTAGGCTTGATATTGGAATCTTCCGGATCAACATATGCAGAACTGTTGACAAAGCTGCTGTTATCATATGGCACTTCTGCATTGTCGTATCTGCAATAATGACTTGGTGCCCACGCATTGGCTTCGATGACAGAATCCGGCGAACAGCTGTAAACTGCCGGAAGAGAGCCTCCTACGATACAAATGGACATAGCGGCTGCAATGAATTTTTTCATGTAAAAACACTCCTTAAAAAATATGACATAAAAAATGCACTTTTATCCGGAAAGACAAAAGCGCATAATAATTATTAATGCGTTTTCGTTTTTCAATGCCCAAAAACGTTAAACATTAATGTCTGACGAGCGATCCGACTCGGGTATTCCCACACGGCAGTGGCAGCTGCGACGGATTCTGACCGTACTTCCCTCAGTTTCAGACATATTATACTTATTACATTATAGCACCGGCATCAGTATTTGTCAAGAAAAATGAATAAATAAGAATTCATGTATTATCTTGACTGCTTGATACGTTGTTCTCGGCAGAGTTCTTTTTTCTGTACTGACCGGGTGACATACCGTGAACATTTCCGAAAAGCTTAACGAAATAAGAAGTGTTATGACCGTAGCCGATGTAAAGAGCAATGTCCTTTACCGGCATATTGGTAGTCGTAAGGAGTTCGGCGGCCTTATTCAGTCTGCTTGTGATTATGTCCTTGGTGACGCTTGTCCCGAAGGTTTCGCTGTAAAGATGCTGAAAACGTGAGCGGCTTAGCGACAATTCTTTTGCCATATCATTAATAGTATAATCTCTGCTTGGCCAACGGTAGATCGAATCGCGTATCCACAGGAGTTTGTCGAAGTATATGCTGCCGGAGCTTTTGGCAGGGTTCTGTTTATTGGCAGATTTTTCGCTGATCTTGTAAAGAAGTATGCGAAAATATAGGTCAGCAAGAGTCTCCTTGTGTGGGTTGGAGGAATAATGCTCATAGCACATATTGCGGACAATAGCGGAAATACTAGTCGATCCTGAAAGTTCGATAGGAGAATTGGTTCGTATCCCGAGAGACTCCATAAGCTGTATCTCTTCATCGTTAGGGACAAAGTGCATCCAGTCATCGAAGTATTCAGCTTTATCGGCGCTGTAATACTGCGGAGTTGAAGGCGTATATATAATAAGAACGTTTGCGGGAATATGAAATTCTACACCGCCATCTCTGTATACAGCAGGCGATTTGATTACAAGCATCAGCCAATCCTCAACGCCGTTCGGACGATCAATATAGAAATCTTTTTCATGTCTGTGGTTATACCCGATGTCGTCTATCTGCAAAATTATCACTCCTGTGCTATTGCTGTTAAGAATTATAATATCACCAAAGCACAAATTTGTCAAGAATTTCAGCACAATTAATATATTTTTTGGCGCATGAGTGTATTGACATAATTTGTTCATAGTTGTATAATGTATATAGCATATTATAAATTGTAATAGGTAACAATTTTTAGTTATCTTAACGAAAACGTAAATAGGCGCGTTTCCAAAGGGCGTGTTTTGTCCAGCATAATATTGCAATTAACCGCGCCGATGCGGTTAAAATTTAAGTATCTCAGTTAATTATAATGGGATACATAATGAATATAAGGGAGTGTATTAAAAATGGTTATCAAAAAAACTGTGGCGAAGCTTCTGGCGATGGCTTCTGCCGTAACAGTTCTGACTGCGGCGTATCCCGCTTCCGGAACTGTTAAGAAAAACGAGATAACAGCCAATGCTGCAAGCGCTGCTGTTATCAATATGTCCAAGACTTATCAGTCTATTGACGGTTTCGGAGGTATCAACCACCCAGAGTGGTACGGAGACCTTACTGATGCTGACCGAAAGATCGCTTTCGGAAACGGTGATGGACAGCTTGGCTGTACTATCCTTCGTGTCTTCGTAAATCCTGATAAGAACCAGTGGAACAAAGCTCTTCCGACTGCTCAGTATGCTACCAAGAACGGTATCACGGTCTTTGCTTCACCTTGGGAACCACCGTCAAATCTCGCTGAAAACGGCTCTGCTTACGGCGGTAAGCTTCATCTTCCAAAGCGAAATTATGGCGCTTATGCTGAGCACCTGAATAACTTCGGTAAATATATGAAGGACAACGGCGTTGATCTTTATTGCGTTTCAGTTCAGAACGAGCCGGACTACGCTAAGGAATGGACAGCTTGGACACCGGACGAGACTACTGACTTCATTGCCAATTACGGCGATAAGATCACAAGCACAAGGCTTATGTCACCTGAATCATTCCAGTATGGCGCATATAACAACGGTAAGGACTACTACTCAAAGATCCTTAATAATGCCAAAGCTTATGCAAACTGTGACTTATTCGGAACTCATTTATACGGCACACCAAGAAGCAAGATGGACTTCCCGGCTCTTGAAAACTGCGGCAAGAAGCTCTGGATGACTGAGGTTTATGCTCCGGACAGCAAAATTGATGCTAATAAGTGGCCTGATAACCTTGAACAGGCTGTCAATATTCACGATGCACTCGTTGTTGGTGGTATGCAGGCTTACGTAGTATGGCCTCTCCGCCGTAATTACAGTATCATCTATGAGTCAACACATTCCATTTCAAAGCGCGGATATATTTTCGGTCAGTACTCTAAGTACATTCGTCCGGGCGATGTCCGCATTGATGCAACAGAGCAGCCTAATACAAACATTCTCGTTTCTGCATACAAGCACAGCGACAGTCAGGTTCAGATCGTTGCTATCAACAAGGGCGATTCTGAGGTAACTCAGCAGTTCGATATCAGCGGAAGAAACATTGTTAACGTTGACCGTTACAGAACATCCGGATCTGAGAATCTTGCTCCAACAAAGAATATGTCAGCAAGCGGCTCAACATTCTATTCACAGCTTCCTGCAAAAAGCGTTTCAACCTATATTGTAACTCTCGATGGCGGCGAGGTTCCGACAGAGGCTCCTACTGAACCTCCGACAGAGGCTCACCCTGATAAGGACGGCTACTGGTTCCACGATACATTCGAGCAGGATACTTTCAGCTGGACAGGCAGAGGCGCTGCATCTGTTCTTACAAGCGGACGTACTGCATATGTCGGCTCTGAGGCTCTCCTCGTTCAGGACAGAACAGCTTCATGGAACGGCGGCGAAAAGCCGCTTGATACAAGCATATTCAAGCCGGGCAATTCTTACAGCTTCAGCGTTAATGCGAAGTATCTTGAGGGCGGCGACACCGAGAAATTCAAGCTCACTCTCGAATATAAGGACGCAAACGGCGATCCGCAGTACAGCGGCATCGCAGAAGGAGAGGTCGGTCCGGATGAGTGGATACAGCTCGCAAATACCTCTTATAAGATACCTGAGGATGCTACCGATATAAAGATCTATGTTGAGACTATCAACACGACCAGCAACTTCTACATTGATGAGGCTATCGGCGCTCCTGAGGGAACTGTTATCCCGGGTGCAGGAAAGCCTGTCATTAAGACTGTTATACTCGGCGATCTTAACTTCGATGGCAAGATCAACGGCTGTGACGCTATTTTAGCCCGCCGCGGTCTTATCAAAGGTATCAGCGATAAGCAGATGGAAAAGGCTGCTGACGTTGACAAAAACGGCAAATTTGAATTAGCAGACTGCATCCTTATCAACTCATTCATCCTCGGCAGGATCAAGGAATTCCCAGTTCCTGAGAAGCAGGATAATAAGTGGGACGATTATCAGGAAACAGCATCTGCTCAGTATATCAAGTTCTATCAGGACTCAATCAAGCAGATGGGCAATGTTGACAGACTTGCTGCAAAGCTTGAAGCAGCTGAAAACGGCAAGTCTCTTACACTTGCTTACCTCGGCGGTTCTATCACAGAAGGAAAGAATTATTCATCACCTTTCTCATCGTATGTAGATGATACATTCGCAAAGGGCACCTTCACTGAGATAAATGCAGGTCTTTCAGGAACATCCTCAGTAGTTGGACTTGTCCGCAGTCAGGCTGAAATATTCAGCAAGAATCCTGACATTCTCGTACTCGAATTCTCAGTTAATGACCACGAGGACATCTCTTATAAGAAGTCCTTCGAGAGCCTTGTCAAGAAGGCACTTGATCAGCCTAATGAGCCGGCAGTGATTATTCTCATCAACCGTTCAAAGGGCGGATTCTCAAGTCAGGAGCAGATGTATGCTATCGGTAAGAATTTCAATGTGCCGGTAATCAGTATGGTTGATGCTCTTACTAATGCTTTCAACAGCGGCTTACTCAAGACTGATGACTACTTCAAGGACGAATATCATCCGCACGAAAAGGGCGGTCAGCTCGTTGCAGATTGTCTCGCATACTTCTTCCGTCAGGCAATGAAGTCAGAGAACAGAGGTAACGGTACTTACACACTGCCTTCAAAGGCTGTATATGGCACTGAGTATGAAAGCTGCGAAAACGTAGACATCAGCAAGCTTTCAGGCTTCAATGCTGGTTCATGGCAGAGCACAACAGGTTATGGCAAGCTTCCTTACGGCTATAAGGCTAACGGCAGCACACCTATGACCTTTAAAACACAGGGTAAGGGCTTTATCATCGTGTTCAAGGCTAACTCATCTAACATGGGCAACATTACAGTAACTGTGAACGGCAAATCCACAACTATCAAGGGCAATAAGCAGTACACATGGGGCGGCCCGGATGCTGAAATCGGATACTATCAGGATACAACAGGCGATCTTGATGTTTCGATCAAGTCAGAAGGCGGCGAGTTCGTAATCTGGGGCGTAGGTCTCATCAAGTAAACACTATCAAGACTGTCGTAGAAGGGGAGCACCCTGAATACGGCAGTCTTTTTTTATTATTAAGATTTTTTTAAGAATTTGATTAAGTGTTATTTTAGAATTGTGTGTTATAATCTGTAATATGCAGGAAAGATTTATAATATCGCAGCTGCAGAAAAAGGAAATATTTAATGACTATTTAATAAATATGTGTTATAATACTCATTGATATGATTTTAGTCAATGATGCGGACATATGATAAATGTCTGAAAGTATTTCTGAAAAATGTAATAGGAGGAATGGAAGTGGGTGTATTTTTAAAGTACATATCCAAGAATATGTTAGAGAAAAAGGGAAGATTCTTCCTGCTGATATTCTCTATTATGATCAGCACGGCATTGTTTGTTTTCAGTTTAGGAGCGGTAGACGTTATTCTTGACGGTTATACTGATACTCTTAAACATTCAGCCGACGGAAAGGATATAAGTATCTATTCTAACACTGAGGACGTATATATCAGTGAGAATGACTTCGATCATGCAGGATTGTCTGCGATCGAGGGACAGCTTCGTATGATAGGCGTTATCAACGAGGATGACAAGATAACATACGTGAACCTTGTGGGCATGAAGAACTGTAACAGGTCGCTTTCTCAGGGCAGTATGCCGGAGACTTCAAATGAACCGATCGGTGTTATTTCTGAGAGAATAGCCGACGAAAAGAATCTTAATATCGGTGATAAGTTCACAGTTTACCTCAATGGTGAAAGGACAGATATAACGATTCAGGCAATAGCTGCACCAAGAGGAATGTTCTATCAGGATACTGAAAGCAGCTTTATAATACTTATGCCATATGAATACATGAATGAGCGTATGGGCGCAAACGGCAAGTATAATTTCATCACCGCCGTTACGGATACAGATTCTGTAAAGTTCGTGGAAGAGTTCAACGAAAATAATAAGGCAGTAAAGTCTGAGAGCCTTTCTGATCTCAGTATGTACAGATCAATGCTCGATTCAACTGAGACCACTGTATATCTTATGTTTGCGATAGTATGTATCATATGCTGCATTATCATACACGGTGCTTTCAAGCTCATAATAACTGAGCGTATGACTGTTATCGGAACGTTTATGAGTCAGGGCGCTACAAAGAATAAGATACAGAACATACTGCTTATGGAGAGTCTGCTTTATGGTATTGTCGGCGGTATCGTCGGCGTGGCTCTCGGAGAAGTTATACTTTACTTTGTTAATAAGGTAGCTTCACCTCTTTATGAATACGGTATATACATGGATTTCAATATCAGGATACCGCTCATGATACTTGGTGTTATATTTGCTGTTGGTATGTGTGTGCTTTCAGCACTTATGCCGGTAAGAAAGATAAGAAAGCTTCCTGTAAAGGATGTTATTCTCAACAGACTTGAAACAAAGCACAAGGGCGGCGAGGTACGTTTCGTTCTCGGAATCCTCCTTCTTATCCTCTCGATAGTTGGTGCTGTAAACTCAGGTGAGTGGACAGTCAAGGGATGTATGTTCTTCGGACTTGCAGGCTTCGTAGGTCTTATCATGTTCCTGAGAAAGTTCCTGAAATACGCTTCGGGCTGGCTCAGCAGAGTATTCAAGAAGAAGCCTTCGATCTTCCTTGCACTCAATAATATCAAGACATCAAAGCTTCTCAGAGGCAATATAACTCTTCTTGTAATCTCACTTTCATCAGTTCTTCTGATAGCATCAGTCGGAACGAGCCTTACAGAGACTGTAATCGGTGCTTATGATGAAATGTCATATGATTACGGCGTATACAATATCATTGATAATAATTCAGATACATCCACAACAGACCTTATACTCGATAAACTTAATTCACTTGATTGTGTTAAGAAGGATTCGATACTTCCGATATATGACGCAAATGCTCTTGTCAATAATGAATTGTTCTTTATTGAGGGCGCTGAACCTGAAAAGTATGCTAATTATAATGAATATCTCCGTCTTAACAGCGGAGAAAACGCAGAATCAATCAAGGCGCTTCAGGCTTCAACAGACGATGCAGTAATGATAAGTACCCTTGTTTCAAAGAAATCCGGAAAGAATAAGGGCGATTACCTTGACGTTGAAGTTGACGGTGAGACCTATTCACTCAGGATCGTCGGAGTATTCGATGGCAGACTTGAAAACAACGGACGTATGATGATCGTAAAGCCTGAAACTATCAGAAATACTTTCCACCACAAGGAAGCATACAACGTAGTCTTTGAGGTAAACGGCGATCATGAGGCTGCTGAAAAGCAGTTCAAGAGCTACCTTGCCGATCTTGGTGCAACATATAAGTCAAAAGAGGATCAGAAAGCTGAGAACGTTGAGGGCAACAGACAGTTTATCATGCTGCTTTCAATATTCGCATACCTTGCAATGATAGTTGCTTCGATAGGAATATTCAACAATATCGCTATCTCGTTCCAGCAGAGAAGAAGAGAATTCGCTGTAATGGCATCTGTCGGACTTAACGGCAAAAAGCGTAAGAGACTGGTATTTACAGAGAATATGTTCTGCGTATTCTGGAGTATAGCGCTTGCAGTTCCGTTTACGATACTGATGTGCAAAATTTCGTCCAAGATAATGAAGTTCATAGATCTTCCGATGGAGATAGACTTCGATTTAACACAGGTACCGCAATACTCGCTTGTACTCATTGCAGTTATCTTCATTGCTTCACTTTCAACAATGAAGAAGAGCAAGAAGCTCAATGTAGTTCAGGAACTCAAATACGAATAATAAGATGGAGGTCATTATATGAACGTTATAGAGGTAAATAAAGTAAACAGATCATTTGAAAACGGCAAGGAAGTTGCACACGTACTCAAGGATATCAACCTTACAGTAGAGGAAGGCGAATTCATATCGATCATGGGACCTTCCGGCGGCGGTAAGTCCACACTGCTCTATCTTCTCGGCGGACTTGATATGCCGTCATCAGGTTCAGTTAAGATAAACGGAGTTGATCTCAGCACACTGAAAGATAAGCAGCTCTGCAAAATGAGAAATGAGGACGTAGGCTTCGTGTTCCAGTTCTATAATCTTGTACCGAACCTCAATGTTGAGGACAATATCTCGCTTCCGCTGATGATAAGCGGAAAGAGCAGATCGGAATACAAGGATAAGCTTGATGAGTGCCTGAAGATCATAGGCATGGAGGACAAGAGAAAGCTTACTCCGCGTGAACTCTCCGGCGGACAGCAGCAGAGAGTTGCAATCGCAAGGTCGCTTGTGTTTGATCCGAAGATACTCTTCCTTGATGAGCCTATCGGTAATCTTGATACCAAGACAGGTATGAATATTATGCAGCTTTTCAAGGACATCAATCAGAAATACGGCAAGACTATCGTTCAGGTAACTCATTCTCAGGAAGCAGCAAATTACGGCTCTAAGCTTGTAAAGCTTGTTGATGGACGTATTGAGTCTGTTTCACCTATAACTCAGTGAACTGTAAGGCGGACTTGAATGCGCTGTACTCATACAGCAGTTTTATCCGCAGCTTACCAGGGCAAAGCTTTCCAAAGACTTTTATTCCGCAATAGTATAAGCTTTGGAATAAAAAAACAAAGCCGGAAGTCATTATGACTTCCGGCTATATTTATACCATTGTGAAAAAACAGACGGGAGTTTTAGGAAGAGACTACGTACATGAAAGTCCCTTTTTTTGCCGAGCATCTTGCTATTTTTTTTAATATGTGCTATAATATTACAAGTGTGAGCGTTCAGGCTCTTGTATAATTATAAATGGAGGCATTTTATGCGTATCAGACATAAACCTTGGGCAAAGCCGGAACTTGAAGCTTGCCCGTTTTATATAGCAGATCCTCAGGAGCAGAAAGGAAAGTGGTATACGCTTTTTGAGGACAGCAGCAAGCCGCTTTATGTTGAGCTTGGCTGCGGAAAGGGCGGATTCATTTCGCAGGCAGCACCTGCACATCCTGAGGTAAACTTCATAGCAATGGACATAAAAAACGAAATGCTTGTGCTCGCAAAGCGAAAACTTGAAGCAGCATACGAAGAAAAGGGGACTTCGCCGGACAATGTTCGTATCGCTATACAGAACATCGAGCGCCTTGAACTTGCATGGGACGAGAATGATCGTGCGGATCGTATTTATATAAACTTCTGCAATCCGTGGCCTAAGAAAAAGCATAAGAAGCGCCGTCTGACGCATACGCGCCAGCTTGTGAACTATAAAAAATTCCTCAAAGGACAGCTTTGGTTCAAGACCGATGACGACGAGCTTTTTGAGGAGTCATTCGAGTATTTTGCCGAGGCGGGCTATAAGATAATTTACAGCACACATGATCTTCATGCGGAATCGCCGTATGAGAATTTCGTAACAGAGCACGAAAAGATGTTCACGGATGAGGGGAAGAAAATAAAGTTCCTTATCGCAGAACCTGTCAGGGAGGGCTGAACAGTGGAGTATGAAAAGAATAGCGGAAAGTTTTCATTTGGCTTTGGAACAGCTAAGACTGCCGGTGCAGGAACACTCGATAAAGCTGTTGATGCTCCGGATGTCAGAACGAGATATGACAAAAAGGCGATAGCAAAGAATGTAGCTAAGGCAGCTGCGGTCTCTGCACTTGTGATACTAAAACATAAGTGCAGAGCTAATAGAAAATAAATATTAAGTTGTTTGACAAATAATCGCAAATATGATATTATTTCATTGTAAAGTATTAGAAAAGGGGTTGACATTATGCCGCAGTCTGCTATAATTTACAGACATACATACAGGCGGTATAGCTATGTGATCTCGCAGAATAATAGTATTTTTAGTGCATTGTGCTTTATGGGGGGCAGTGCGCTTTTTTTATATTTAAGGGGTGTTATTTATGTTGGAAGACTATGTATTTTTATTGTTATTTGGCGTTTGTACGTTCGCTTATATTGGCTCAAGAATAGCGTATCATCTGTTCAATTGGGGATTCTATATATGGATAGGAAATTTAGTTGGTTCGGTTGTCGGCTTTTTGATCCTGTATATGTCTCCGATAAACTATTCAGTTATTGCAATGATCACATCTGGGATAGTTGCTATTATAACTATGTATGTTCAGGAAAAAACAATGAATTCAGTTTCAAGCCACGGTCATTCTTCAACATCAGGTGAGAGCAAAACATCAAAATACGAAAATTCGGCGGAAAGATTCAGTCTGGAACATAGGCTTAGGGATGACAGAATGAATGATGAAATGAAACAAGTAGCATCAGGAAATATGTGGAGATGTTCAAACTGCGGAAGAGTAAATGCCAATTACGTTACTACCTGTGTTTGCTCTGGAAAGCGAAATGATCAGGAAGACAACAGCAAAGAGTTGTTGTATAAGCTTCTTACAGATGATGAGAAGAGAGAGATACAGAAGGCGGAATACAAGATGAAAACTCACGAAATTGAGGCGTATGAGTTTGAGAGCATAGAAGCAAAGTATCTTGCTAATGCACAGAAACGTGAGCAGCAGGTTTTGCAGGGGAATGCGTGGATATGCAGTAAATGTCAGAGGATTAATATGGCAAATGTAACATCTTGTCCTTGTGGCAATAATCGTAATAGTTGAAAAACGGCTGGAAGAATAACTTCCAGCCGTTAATATTACTGTGAAAGGTCGGCGACTATTTTTTCAAAGACTTCCCAGTCCTTTTCGAGAGTTTTTTCCATATCCTTGTGGGAAGCATAGAGCAGATCAACGGGAGTTCTGACGGCGATATAAAGATCGTCGGTAATGTATTTCGGATCAATGTTAACACGTTCAGCAAAAGGAGTGCCGCTGAGCATGAACTTATATCCTTTGACATGAGGATTATCCGGATAGATCTGAGAAAGGTCGATGAAAGAAGAAGCCGGATCCGGACTCATCAGCATATCAAGCTTATCGCTGCCAATAACAATAACCGAATCAGCAGACTGTAACTGAGCAGTAAGTTTTCCATCGGTGCCGGTAGCATAATTCCTGTATTCATTGTCAGAGTATCCGATATAGTATATAGAAGCTTCTGTTTTGCCGTTATCGTTGAAATCATCAACGAAGTTTTCAACGTATTCTTTGACCTCGCTCATTTCACCGAGTTCCTCATTATTTGCGATTATGAGCATGACCATATCCGGTGAAGGCTTTGTAACGAGACTGTAAACCAGAAATACCGTTATAAATGCGAAGAGAGTACCGATGCCGAGCCACCATTTGTTATGGTAAAAGAAGTTCGAGACCTTTTTTCCAAAGGACATTTTTATTTCTTCCTCTTTGACCTCATGGATAGTATCGCTTTCTTCAATGAGCCCCTGTTTTAGTCTGAGGAGTTCGAGCTTTTCTTCACGTATACGTCTGTCGTGAGCCGCAAGCTTACGTTTCTGGCGTTCAGCGATCTTGCGGTTGATGATTTCCTGCTGTTTCTCTAATTCCTGCTGACGCTTTTCACGTAGTTCACGGTTTACCTGAAAAATGCTCTTGTTAATGTCTATCCTGTCGTCATCGTTGGGGTTAATCTTATTCTCAGCAGAGGCAGGCTGATCCGGCAGTATCTGATCGTCCTTGTTTTTGTTCATATGACCTCCGAAAATATATAGGGCGGAAGAAGGGGAGTTTCCTCTGCCGGAATCGTGGCATAAAATTACCGAGCCCATACTATCAGGCTCGGTAACCCACTTTTTCCGATAAGGGAAGCTGACTAACTTCGCCCTGAAAAATTATTCTTCTGTTTCTGACTTGGCAGGTCTGCCGCTGTTAGCAGGGATAGGCTTCATAGTAGGGAAGAGGAGAACATCGCGGATAGAAGCGCTGTCAGTAAGCAGCATAACAAGTCTGTCGAGACCGAATCCGAGACCGCCCGTAGGTGGCATACCATATTCGAGAGCAGTAACGAAGTCCTCATCAACTTCAGCATTAGCACCCTGAGCGCGTTTAGCTTCAACCTGCTTTACGAAACGCTCCTTCTGATCAATAGGATCATTAAGCTCGGAGAATGCATTACCCATTTCGCGGCAATAGATGAAGTATTCAAATCTTTCTGTGAAAGCAGGATCAGACGGCTTTCTCTTTGCAAGCGGAGAATTCTCAACAGGGTAGTCGTAAATGATAGTAGGCTGGATAAGCTTTTCTTCAACGAAAGCATCAAAGAAAGCGATAAGAACGTGTCCCTTGGTTGCGGAATCACCCTCATCAACTTCAACGCCTTTTTCCTTAGCGCAGGCTCTTGCAGCAGCATCGTCTGCCCAGTCGTTGTAGTCAACTCCGGCGTATTTCTTAACAGCTTCGATCATTGTAAGACGTTCCCACGGCTTGCCGAGGTCGATCTCAATGCCCTGATATGTGATCTTGGAAGTACCGCAAACGTTTTCAGCGATAGTTCTGTACATATTTTCGATAAGATCCATCATGCCGATATAATCGGTGTAAGCCTGATACATTTCAACGGAAGTAAATTCAGGGTTGTGTGAAGTGTCCATACCTTCGTTTCTGAAAATACGTCCTACTTCGTAAACCTTTTCAAAGCCGCCTACGATAAGGCGCTTGAGGTAGAGCTCTGTTTCGATACGGAGATACATATCCATATCGAGGGTATTATGATGAGTAATGAACGGACGTGCAGAAGCACCGATCTCAAGAGTGTGGAGAACTGGTGTATCAACTTCAAGGTATCCGAGATTATCAAGGTATCTGCGAACTTCACTGAGGATACGGCTTCTCTTGACGAAGGTGTCCTTTACCTCTGGATTAACGATAAGGTCAACATAGCGCTGACGGTATCTCATATCCTGATCTTTAAGTCCGTGCCATTTTTCCGGAAGAGGAAGCAGAGACTTTGAGAGAAGCTCGATCTTGTGAGCATGAACTGAGATCTCGCCTTTTCTTGTTCTGAAAACGAAGCCCTCAACGCCGATAATATCACCGATGTCCCATTTCTTTTTGAATTCCTTGAAAACATCAGCGCCTACATCGTTAGAACGGATGTATACCTGTATACGGTCGGTAGCGTCGCGGAGATCTATGAAGTTAGCCTTGCCCATGTCCCTCCAGCTCATGATACGTCCTGCGATACGGACAGTATTGACATGAAGTGCTTCGAGTGCAGCATTTTTCTTTTCTTCATCCTCGCCGCATTCAGCGATTATCTTAGCCTCAGCAGACTCGTATTCAGTTTTTAACTGAGCAGCTCTTCCGGTAACATCATATTTTGTTACCTGATATGGATCATAGCCGTTTTCACGCAGAGCAGCTAGTTTATCGAGACGGTCTTTCTTGAGAATATTGATGTCCTGCATCTGTTCTTCAGACTGTGCAGAAGGGGTTACCTGATTTTCGCTCATTATACTACGTCCTTTCGGAAATTACTTAGAAATCTCAACTAATTCAAATCTGAGTTCACCGGCAGGTGCTTCAACGATGATTATATCGCCGACTTTTTTCTTCATAGCAGCTTTGCCGATAGGGGACTCATCTGAAATTTTTCCTTCTCTTACATTAGCATGGTTAGTGCCAACGATAGTGAAGGTTTCAACTTTGCCTGTGTCAAGACGCTTGATAGTGATCTTTGAACTCATACCGACTTCATCAACAGAAATGTTGGAGTCTTCAACTATTTCAGCGTTATCAATAGTGAACTGGAGTTCCTTGATCTGGGCTTCAAGAATAGCCTGTTCGTTTTTAGCTTCATCGTATTCAGCGTTTTCTGAAAGGTCACCGTAAGAACGTGCAACTTTAAGTCTTTCAGCAACTTCTTTACGTTTATTGATCTTAAGGTCATCAAGTTCAGCAACGAGCTTATCGTAGCTTTCTCTGGACATTTTTTTTGATGTCATATAAATACACTCCTTTACTTGATTCATAAAGCATTACGTATTATTATACTATATTTTAAAGGCAATGTCAATACGATGCGTTCATTTTTAGGAAAATCTTCTCAAAGTTGAGTATGGTTACATTGTTAAAATATAAAAATATATTTTGGGTATTGACAATTCTCTGAATTGCTGATATAATATTTATTGTTGTGATACGCTTAGGGGTATAGCTCAGTTGGTAGAGCAGCGGTCTCCAAAACCGCGTGCCGAGGGTTCGAGTCCTTCTGCCCCTGCCAAAAAATGCCGTAAACTCGTCGTTTACGGCATTTGCCATTTATGAACGGCTGTTCATTTCTAACACTTTTCTAACACTTGAATATTTTGTGCGTCCTGTGCGGAACTGTCAAAAGTTCTGTGCAGGACTTATTTTATTCGCTTATTGCAAAGCAGCTGTGCCATTTTTGCCGCCGAGCTCTCCTTGCTGGAGTAGTCCAGATGAGCATAAATGTTGGCTGTTACCTCGAATGTTGAGTGTCCCAGCCACTCCTGTATAGCCTTCATGGGTATCGTTGCAGGCGACAACCGCTATCTCTCTGCGGATCTGCTCGGTTTCCTTAAAGATTTTATACCAAAAAAGGCAAAGCGAAACACAAGTCAGCGCAACTTCTACAATGGTGCGGTGCAGAGTGAATTTGAGAAGAACGCTTTCTATGCTCCGTCAATTGCATATTCGCACAGCAATGAATGTACGCTCTTGCGAAATCCGCACATCTCCCGAAATGAAGAGGTTCAGCTGCAAGTCTATCCCGACGTTGAAAATATGAGGAAGTATTATCTCAGTCACCTCACCGATGTTGTTATGGTGAACTGGGATTCGCTTACGGCGGAGCGTCTCGGAGGTGCAGACTTCGACGGAGATATGATAAAAACTATCTCCGACCCAATTGTAAACCGCTGTGTCAAGAGAAATTCCAAGGCGGATACTCCGCTGCTGAAGATTCCAAGTGCTGAGCCTGTTATCCGTGATGCAACCGACTGGCAGGCACGCTTCGAAACGGTCAAGAGCACCTTTTCTTCCCGAGTTGGACAGATCTCCAATGCGGCGCTGAACAGAAGTATCATCGCATACAATGAGAACTCCGACGACGAGCTTCGAGACAAGTGTCGTGAGGAAACTGAGACACTTGCTATTCTCACAGGGCTTGAAATTGATTCGGCAAAGAGCGGAGTTAAGCCTGATCTGACGGAATATCTCGGCACTAAAACTGTCTCCAAGAGCAAGTTCCTGAAATACAAGAGCCTGCTCGAAAAGAGCGAGGGACGCCGTGCGTGGTACGAGCCGACCTTTGAGGAGCAGTTTGAGAAATTTTTCTCCGATACGGACTGGAACAAAGTGGACTCCAATGTGGAGCGTCTGCCATACCTTGCGTATATGCTGGGAAAGTACACGAAGACTGTCGTTGACAAGCCTGCCGCAGATGAGGAACTTTTCACATTTGCGGCTGACGAAAATTGGAAGGACAAGCTCAGCAGTGATAAAATGGAAAAGCTGTCTGCTCTTATTACTGACTATGAACGGTGTCTGTCACGCATCAGAGCCTGCGGTCAGCCTGTCAAGGACAGACAGCGCAGGAACGACATTCAGCGCATTCTGTACAGCCGTGGTCAGGACCGTGAATATGACGCAGATATGCTGTATACCCTGTTTCAGGGCACACCGCCCGAGAGGATAACTGCTATCAGGCAGGAATTACAGGCTAAGAACTGGCACCTTACTCCGAAAGAACAGCGTGAAGATTTTCTTGCAGATTTGATACCTGAGCTTGAACGGTACTATCCGCTTTTCAGCGATTTTCGTTTCGTCGGTTACCGTATTCTCATTGACCTCATAGCTGACATCGACGATGAAAACAATCTTACAGACAGAAAACGTCTTATCCGTGACGGTGATTCGCCTGAGTTCATGTGGCTTATGGAGGCTTACCTCAATAAATCAGTGAATGCGTACTACCGTGACGCTGTTGCTGCTGAGTGCCGAAAGTTGATAGAAGCTGTAATGAAGCCTGATGAAGCAGTCAGGTACATAGTGGCTCTGGGCAAAAGAAAAGTGCTCTTCGATCTGCTACTGGACAGGATCGAAAAGCACGTCAGGAGGGAGAAGTAATGCTGAACGAGATTGAAGAATTCAAGGCTTACACGGGCAAGCCTGTTTACAAATGCAGCGGCAAGCGTGACCTTTCCTTCCTCGGACGTTTCAGCTTTGAGATGATGAAGGAGTTCACAGGTCTGAACCGTGTGCTGACTATAATCGCTCGGGGATATATGTTCAGAAACGGTGCTCCCGATGTGGACTATGCACGGCGAGCTCTCTGTGCGTGGTGCAGTATTCCTGACAAAAAAACTGCCGCTCCGAAGGAGGAGTGGCAGTTCAGGACTGATTTCAGCGATCTGCATGAGGAATTCCCCGAATTGGTGGATAAGACGGGAAAAGGCTGGTTTTACAGGCACGTCCACAAGGTTGAAAGGTTCATCACAAAGAACAGTGAAAACATGAGCAAGACTACTCTCTCCAACGCTGAGCCGCTGAAAACCGGATTTGATGCCGCATGGAGAGATAAAGTGAAGCAGTATCAGGTGTCGCTCTATTCGCCCGAGACCAAAGGCGCGTGGGTTCTGCGGTTTGATGATGTGCTTGCGGACGCTCTGGAGCTCGGACCGCTGGCAGATAAGACTTTTTCCTTTTCTGATGATGAAAAAGAGCGTATAAAGGGACTGCTGCCCGACGGTCTGCCGTACTCTCGAGGCATTACTTAGCCGCGGAAGAAAGCTTAACTTGTCTGCGATCCTTGCTTCACAGGATTATACTGATAAGAAAGACCCGTTAGGACGCTTCTACGCCTACTGTGGAACTCATGTTTTTTTCCGGCCTCTTGGCGAGGAGTGTGTAAAGGCGATATCTGAACTTACCAAGCTCGATGCTAATGTTATCAGAACGCTTCCTGACTTTAACTGCGCTGTTCTCGGTCCGACTTATAGCAAGTACTATCAGAAGAACATTCAGCTCCATTCGGCTATAATCGGAGAGACGTATCGCCCAGATTATGTAGGCTCATACGATTAAAAATGAATTGGTGGGCGGCCTTGCGCCGCTCTCAAAGCACAATTAGACAGGAGGTGATGATATGGCAAAGAAGGCACAGAGGATCACGCTGCATCGCAGAATCTGGTGTAAGATCAGATACTGGCAGAACCTGAAGGATATTAGCGATGCTGAGCTCGCATCGTATCTTCAGGTCGGAGAACGTACCCTTCACGAGTACGATAAGTCCGCCGAGAACGTTACCCTCGGACGGGTTGATAACCTGCTCCATGTGACAGGCATGGAGCTCAACGACCTCATGGCACTCTAAAAATACCCTCTTTACAAAAGATGCGAAAGGTTGTATAATATTACTATTAGAACAGCCTTTCGTATTTTTATGAAAGGAAGTTGAAAATGAAGGCAACACAATTACTTTCAGGATCATATAGGGTACAGGTAGTAGTTGGCAAGGACGAAACAGGAAAGCGTATTGTTAAGTCTTTTACAGGCGATACAGCTGATGAAGCTATTTTTGAGGCGCTGAAATTCAAGAATAGTATCGGTGCAGCTGCTAATGCTAAAACAATGACTGTAGGTCAGGCGTTTACTCAGTACATAACTGCTCGGGATAATGTATTATCTCCGGCAACTATTCGGGGGTATAATATAATTAAGAACACCCGTCTCCAGAGCATTATGATGACTGAGATACATGCACTTACTATCAACGATGTTCAGTTCGCTGTAAATCAGGATGCCGCAAGACTTAGCCATAAGTCAATAAAAGAATCAGTAGCACTCCTTAAAAGCGTCCTCGGAGTACAGGGCGTTGAGCTTAATACTAAGCGAATTGCTTTACCTCCGAAGAAAAAAAAGAATATCGTTATCCCCGAAGCCGGTGAAGTCATCAAACTTATTATAGGTACTGACATCGAGCTTCCGTGCTTGCTGGCTATGTGGCTCTCTCTTAGAGTCAGCGAGGTAAGAGGACTACAGTTCAGGGACATCTCTCCCGACGGAAAGACCATCTCTATCGAAAGAGCGAGAATCTATTTTGACGGCAGTGATATCCTCAGGGACTGTAACAAGACTTATGAGAGTACACGTACAAACCTGCTGCCACCTTATATATATGACCTGATAAAGAAAGTTCCCCACAAGGAATCGACAGACTTTATAGTGAATATGAGCTATCAGACTATTAATGGTCACTTTCGGAAGATCATGGAGAAGGCTGGTTATAATATAACCTTCCACAAGCTTCGTCACGAGTTCGCTACCACTCTTAACGATCTCGGTATTCCCAGCAACTATATCCAGAAGCTTGGAGGATGGTCGACAGACAACATTATGAAGTCGGTATACACTCACACAACGTTCTCGAAGGAGAATGAGTGTCAGAACAAGATCAATGATTTCTTCATGTCAGCCATCGAATCGGCGGCTAATAATGAAGATGAGAAAGCAGTTGAAACTGCATGAAAAAAAGTCACACGCCGTCACACGGTATTTCAAAAGTGGCTAAATATAGGCTTTTGCGGGCAATTTATAGAAGTTCGAATCCCTCTCTGTCCGCTCTTTTAAAGAAGCCTGTATTTCGAGGAAAACACCGAAATACAGGCTTTTCTCATGCCTGTAGAAAACAGTTTTAAATGAAAATTTGCAGCCCCGTGTGCACAAA
>Ga0256404_1001792_pt1 | contig 50055 bp, 35 predicted proteins | sample RumenRJG_01DNA_FD_185990 | JGI IMG/M metagenome (GOLD analysis project Ga0256404, IMG submission 185990) | Bovine rumen microbial communities from Lethbridge, Alberta, Canada - RJG_01 | ecosystem: Host-associated > Mammals > Digestive system > Stomach > Rumen | place: Canada: Alberta | collected...
GTGCCGCCAGTTGCTGCTTTCTCTTCTCCGCCTCCGCGCGCCGTGCCGGGGAGAGCGCCTCCTCGGGCAGCGTCATGCCGGCCCTTTCAGCCAGATACCGCAGCGCTTCCACAAAAGTGAAGTGATTGTATTCCATCACGAAGGTAATGACGTTGCCGCCCGCGTGACAGCCGAAGCAGTAATACATCTGCTTCTGCTCACTGACGCTGAAAGAGCCGGTTTTCTCGTTGTGGAAAGGGCACAGTCCGAAATAGTTCGCGCCGCGCCGCTTCAGCGCCACATGCTCGCCGATTACGTCGACGATATTGTTCCGGGCGATAACTTCTTCTATAATTTCTTCCGAATACTGCATTCTCAGTAGACGCTCCAGGATTTCGGTATGAACAGTTCACTGAATTTCGCCTTCGAATACTGATCTGTCATGCCCGAGATGTAGTCGCAGACAACCCGTTCCTTCTCCCATCCGCCCTCGTCGATCAGGCGGATGTATTCCTCCGCCATCTTCTCGGGATGGCGGACATAGTAGGCATACATCTGCTGGATCATGGAGACAGCCTTCGTCTCCTCCCGTTTGGCCGCCGGGTTGACATAGAGGTTTTCGAACATGAAGGCTCTCATTTCCTTCATCGCCGCCGCCACCTCATCCGACATCCGGACCTCGCGGTGATCTCCGGAGGCGCTGACAATATCATGAATGAACGTATTAAGCCGCTCTCTCGTGGAATGGCCGAGCAGGTCTCTTAAATGAGCGGGAATATCCTCTTCCCGGAGAATTTTCGCCCTCTCCGCGTCGTCCATGTCATGATGAATATAGGAAACCTTGTCGCAGAGACGGACCGCCTGGCCCTCCAGCGTGGACGGATGACGCGCGGTACCGTGATTGAGCATGCCGTCGGCGACCTCAAAGGTCAGATTAAGTCCGCGCCCGTCCTTCTCGAGCACCTGAGCCACCCTGACGCTCTGTTCATAGTGACGGAAGCCGAATGGACAGACTGCGTTCAGCGCGCGTTCTCCGGCGTGGCCGAAGGGCGTATGCCCGAGGTCGTGGCCCAGCGCGATGGCCTCCACCAGATCCTCGTTGAGCCTAAGGCACTTCGCTACCGTCCGGGCCGTCTGGCTGACCTCCAGCGTATGCATCATGCGGGTGCGGTAATGATCGCCCTGAGGCGAAAGAAAGACCTGCGTCTTGTCCTTCAGCCTGCGGAACGATTTGCAGTGAACGATCCGGTCCCTGTCTCTCATATAGCAGGTTCGGATGTCACAGGGTTCTTCCTTGCGCGGACGGCCTCCGGACGCGTCGGAGAAGGATGCGGACGGATCCAGAATCCGCCGTTCATTGGCTTCCAGTTCTTCACGGATCAGCAAAGGAATCACCTCCTCGACGAAAACCTTACATTTTATTATTCCGCGTGCCCTGCCCGAATTCCTTTTTATTCTTTCGTTTCACATAGTTTTCACAGACGGATCTCCCTCGCAAAAAAACCGGCGGACGCGCAAAAGCCCTGCCGCCTCTCCGAAGAGAGACGGCAGGACCCGCGTTCCGCCGGTTCCGTCCGCCTGCTGCAGATCAGTAGACGCCCTGTGCGAGCATCGCCTCAGCCACCTTCTCGAACCCGGCGATGTTGGCGCCGGCGACATAGTTTCCGGGCATACCGTACTTCCGGGCTGCCGCATCGATCGTATCCGCGATGCCGGTCATGATGGACTTCAGCCGCGAATCGACTTCTTCCTCTGTCCAGGACAGCCGCTCGGAATTCTGGGACATCTCGAGCGCGGAGGTCGCGACACCGCCGGCGTTCGAAGCCTTGCCCGGCGTGAAGAGAACGCCGTTCTCCTGAAGATATTTTGTCGCTTCCGCCGTGGTCGGCATATTCGCGCCTTCGAACACGCCCTGGCATCCGTTGGAAACCAGCGCCTTCGCGTCGTCCAGATTCAGCTCGTTCTGCGTCGCGCACGGGAAGGCGTAATCCACCTTGACGGTCCAGACGCCTCTTCCCTCGTGATAGACGGCGTTCGGCTTCTTCGCCTTGTACTCGGTCAGTCTTGCGCGTCTGACTTCCTTGACCTCCTTCAGAAGCGCCACATCAATTCCGTCCGGATCATAGATCCAGCCTGTCGAATCGGACACCGTGACCACCTTCGCGCCCAGCTGCTCCGCCTTCTCGGCCGCATAGATCGCCACATTGCCGGCGCCGGACACAGACACGGTTTTTCCTGCCAGTGTCTGACCGTTCAGTCTGAGGATCTCCTCCGTATGATAGAGCAGGCCGTATCCGGTCGCCTGCGTACGGATCAGTGATCCGCCGAACGTCAGTCCCTTTCCGGTCAGCATTCCCTCATAGGAGCCCGTGATGCGCTTGTACTGACCGAAGAGATACCCGACCTCGCGGCCGCCGACGCCGATGTCACCGGCCGGGACATCAATATCCGCGCCGACATACTTGTACAGCTCGGTCATAAAGGACTGGCAGAAGCGCATGACCTCCGCGTCCGACTTTCCGTGCGGATCGAAATCGGAGCCGCCTTTCGCGCCGCCGATCGGCAGCGTGGTGAGCGCGTTCTTGAAGACCTGCTCGAAGCCGAGGAATTTCAGGATTCCGATATAAACGGACGGATGGAAGCGCAGGCCGCCCTTGTACGGTCCGATCGCGTTATTGAACTGGACGCGGAAGCCTCTCTGGACATGCACCTTTCCTGCATCGTCAGTCCAGGGGACACGGAACATGATCACTCTGTCCGGCTCCACCAGTCTCTCGAGCAGAGCGGCGTCACGGTACTTTTTCTCGCTTGCGTCAACGACCGGCCGGATGGATTCCAGCACCTCGGTCACAGCCTGAATAAATTCCGGCTGATCGGTGTTTTTCTCTCTGACGGATGCGAGTACTTCATCGACATATGACATTGTAAACCCTCCATTTAGACGGTTAACTCAAACGATGTCATTTTAGCATCTGCTTTACCGTGCTACAACACGAAAATTCGGACACAGAAAGAATTATTGTACTTTTTTATATGCAAAACAATCATGTTCCGAATGTTCTCCCCTTTGACAATTCCAATACCGGGCGGATAATCCGCTGTTATGTTTCTCTGTTCATACATAGATTCACCTGATGTATGCGTCCTCTTCTTTCCGCAGGAAGCGTTCTTCCCCGGACACAGGAAAGCCCCGCTTTCACCGATGTGAAGCGGGGCTTCCTGTGTCCGGGCGGTTCCGTCCGGCAGACGATCCTGTTTAAAAGCTGTATCCGCAAGCCGCGGTCCGGTCACCTTTCCTCCCGGAAATACGGCCTTCCGAGCGATGCCGGCGGCTGGTTCTCCTTCCGGTTCCGGAGACTGATCAGAATAAGAACGAAGATCGTGACCACATACGGAAGCATCTTATAGAGCTCCTTCACCGCAAGATTCGTCCCCGTGGGAATGAACAGATAGAGGATGTAGAGACTTCCGAAGAGCATGGACGCGAAGACCGCCACGTTCGGGCGCCAGACCGTGAAGATCACGAGCGCGATGGCGAGCCAGCCTCTGTCGCCGAATCCGTCGTTGGACCAGACGCCGTTCGCGTAGTCCATGATGTAATAGAGGCCGCCGAGTCCGGCGATCACGCTGCCGACACAGGTGGCGACGTACTTGTAGCGGATGACGTTGATGCCGGCCGTATCCGCCGTGGACGGATTCTCTCCAACAGCCCGGAGCTCAAGACCGGTCCGGGTTCCCCTGATGATGTGCGCGACGACAAAAGCCACCACGATCGAAATATAGGCGAGGAATCCGTAGGAAAGAAACACCTTTCCGAACCATCCTGTGTGAGCGGCGAACGGCAGTTTCTTCGCGAACAGCTTGCTGGTGGCCGAAAGCGCGATCGACGGCACCGATGAGCCTGTCAGCTTGATCAGCGACCCGCCGAAGAAGTTGCCGAAGCCGGTTCCGAATGTCGTGAGCGCAAGACCTGTTACGTTCTGATCCGCGCGCAGCGTGACCGTCAGGAAGCAGTAAAGAAGTCCCATGAGGAATGACCCGGCAACGCAGCAGAGAAGCGGGATCAGCACCCCAAGCACCGGATTGATCATGGACGGATCCTCAAAGGACCGCTCGTAGAAGAAAGAACCGATGACGCCGCTGATCGCGCCCACGTACATAATACCCGGAATCCCGAGGTTCAGGTTGCCGGATTTTTCCGTCAGAGTTTCGCCTGTGCAGCCGCAGAGAAGCGGAATGCCCTGCATGACGGCACGGGGAATGAATGTGACAAGATCAAACATAACGCTTCCCTCCTTACGCTTTCTTTCTGCTGAGCCGGTACGTCACGAAAAATTCGCTTCCGATCAGGAAGAAAATGATGATGCCTGTGAGAATCTCACTGAAGGACTGATTCAGGCTGAACGCCGTCGCGATTTCACTGGCTCCTCTCCCCATAAAGACGATCAGAAAACTGGTGAAAATCATGCCGATCGGATTGAACTTGGCCATCCACGCGACCATAACACCGGTGAATCCTTCTCCTCCGGCGATCGTGGTCGTCAGCGTATGATCCGTGCCGGCGACGAGCAGCAGTCCGCACAGGCCGCAGATCGCGCCGGAGATGCAGAGCGTCCGGACGATCACCCGGTTGACCTTGATGCCGACGTAGCGCGCCGTCTTCTCGCTCTCTCCGACGACCGCGATCTCATAGCCCTGCTTGCTGTAGCGCAGATAGATGTACATGCATACCGTGACCGCCGCCACGATCAGCACATTCAGCATATACTTGTAGCTGCCGATCGCGGGGAACCAGCCGGCATGCGTCTTCGCGTTGATGATGCCGATCTTGCCGGACCCCTTCGGAACTTCCCAGAGGATCGTAAAATATGCGACGATCTGGGTTGCCACATAGTTCATCATCAGTGTGAACAGCGTCTCGTTGGTATTCCACTTCGCCTTGCAGATCGCGGGGATCATCGCCCAGACCGCGCCCGCCGCCAGTGAGGCGACGACCATGATGACGATCAGCACCGCGTTCGGCACCCGGTCGCCGATCTTCAGCATGCAGGCAGCCGCCGCGAGGCAGCCGATCAGGACCTGCCCCTCGCCTCCGATATTCCAGAAGCGCATCTTGAAGGCCGGCGTCAGCGCAAGAGAAATACAGAGAAGAATCGCCAGCTCCTGCAGCATGATCCAGAATTTTCTCTGCGTGCCGAAATTGCCGTACAGCATGGTCTTGAAGACCTCGCCCGGATTGTCTCCCGTCAGCGCCATCGTCACAATGGCGCAGACCACAAGCGAAAGAACAAGGGCGAGTCCGCGGATGCCCCATGCGCGGTACCAGGGGAGCGCGTCTCTCTTTACGATATGAAATTTACCCGAACTTTTTCCCGTCGTCATCGTTTCCGCCCTCCTCACTGCCTCACCGGCTTGTCCGGCATGCTGGTCATAAGAAGTCCGACTTCGTTTTTGTTCGTCTTCCGCGCGTCGAGGACGCCGCTGACCTTTCCCTCGCACAGTACCAGAATCCGGTCGCAGAGCTCCAGCAGCACGTCCAGATCCTCGCCTACATAGAGAACGGCTACACCGGCTTCCTTCTGCTTATTGATCAGATCATAGATCGTATAGGAAGAATTGATGTCGAGTCCGCGGACCGCATAGGCCGTGAGCAGCACTTTCGGCGCCGACGAGATCTCCCGTCCCACCAGCACCTTCTGGACGTTCCCGCCCGAAAGACGCCGTACCGGAGTGGAGACGGAGGGCGTCACCACATCCAGCTCATCCACAATGTGCTCGGCCAACTGATGAGGACGCTTCCGGTCGGTGAAGGCCGAACGCCCGCTGCGGAAGCTTCTGAGCATCATATTGTCCGAAAGGTCCATATTCCCGACCAGTCCCATACCAAGCCGGTCTTCAGGGACGAAGGACAGCGTGACGCCCATCCTCGCGATATCGAGCGGATCCTTCCCGACCAGTTCCTCCCGTTTTCCGTCGTCGTCCACGTAGGCGATGCTGCCCTGTTCCGTCGGCTGAAGACCTGCGACGGATTCGAGCAGCTCCTTCTGCCCGCTGCCCGAGATACCGGCGATACCGAGGATCTCTCCGCTCCGCGCGCTGAATGTCACGTCATCCAGCTTCAGTACGCCGTCCACACTGCGCACGGTCAGTCCCTTCACCTCAAGGCGTGTCTTCGGGTTGACCGGCTCCGCACGGTGAATGTGCAGCTCCACCTGATGACCGACCATCATGTTGGTCATCTCCTGCGTCGTCGTGTCCTTCGTCACCAGATCGCCGATAAACTTCCCGCGCCGGAGTATGTCGACCCGGTCCGAGATTTCCTTCACCTCGTTCAGCTTATGAGTGATGATGATGACCGCCTTGCCGCTTTTGCGCATATTGCGGAGCACGTCGAAGAGCTTCTCGGTCTCCTGCGGCGTCAGCACGGCTGTCGGTTCGTCAAGAATCAGAATGTCCGCCTTCCGGTAGAGAACTTTGATGATCTCGACCGTCTGCTTCTGGGAGACGGACATGTCGTAGATCTTCTGGTCCGGATCCAGCTCAAAGCCGTACTCGCCGCAGATAGCCCGGATTCGTTCGGCAGCCGCCTTCAGGTCAAGCCTTCCCGGCTCCTTCAGGCCCAGAATGATGTTCTCCGTCGCCGTCAGTACGTCCACCAGCTTGTAATGCTGGTGAATCATGCCGATGCCGAGGTCGTAGGCGTCCTTCGGCGAACGGATGGTAGCCGGCTTTCCGTTGACATAGATTTCCCCGGCATCCGGATAGTAGATGCCGGCCAGCATGTTCATCAGCGTCGTCTTTCCGCTTCCGTTCTCTCCGAGGAGGGCCAGAATCTCTCCCCGGTTGATATCGATGGACACATGATCGTTCGCAACAACCTTACCGAAGGTTTTTGTGATGTTCCTCATCTGGACTGCCGCTGTGTCGCTCAAATCATTCACCTCCCGTCAGTTCTCGCCTGCTCTGTCAGACAGGTCAGCGCCCCGTTCCCGGGCCTGCTCACATCTCCGGCAGAATCCGCCGGTCTCTGAAACGAAACGTCCTGACGCAAGAACGCCAGGACGTTTCCAAGCTTCGTTTCGTTCTCAGGGACATGCAGCCGCAGGCGGTCAGAAGCTGGTATCCAGCAGCTTGATCCCGTCGATCTGAATGTCGAAATACGGCGCGCTGCGGTATTCGGATTCATGGAAGTATCCGTCGGAAACCGCTTCCGTGTCGCCCTCGTAGTTGGCGTCCGTATCCACATCCGCCATATAGCTGGTCAGATGGCCGTCGCTGTCAACCTTGGCGTTCTTGTTCTTGTCGTCAGAGACCGTCACGGTGAAGGCGGACGTGTCAAAGACATGCAGAGAGCCGTCCTCCAGCTTCTTCATCGTATCGTCAAGGACCTGCTGCGTACCGTCAGCGGCCACCTTGGTGTTGAGCTCGGTGAGCTGCACGGACTTGGTGGACAGCGTTCCGGTCCAGTCTGTGTCGATCGGCTTGCCTTCCGCAACGCAGGAGATCGCATACTCATAGTACGGAGCCCAGTCGATGCGGGAGCTGATGATGTAGGTGTTCGGACCGACATCGATGGTGGAGCCGTTGTAGGAGACATCCGGGACGCCCGCCGTCTCGCAGGCCGTCGGCGCGCCCATCGAATCCGCGTGCTGGCTGATCAGAGCGCAGCCGTCGGCGATCAGCTTGTTCGCCGCTTCCTTCTCAGCCGTCTCATCGTACCAGGAACCCGTGAAGGTGACCTCCATCGTCGCGGACGGGCACTCGGAACGGGCGCCGAGGAAGAAGGAGGTGTAGCCGGAGATCACTTCCGCGTAGGTGTACGCGCCGACATAGCCGATCTTCGCCTGATCCTCTGTGATCTTGCCGTCCTTGATCATCTGGTTCAGCTTGAGGCCCGCGGCCACGCCTGCCAGATAACGGCCTTCATAGATGGAAGCGAACGCATTGTGATAGTTGTCGAGGCCTTCGGTGTGCGCCTTGGTGCCGGTGGAATGACAGAACTGAACGTCCGGATACTCCTGGGCGGCCTGAATCATGAAGTCCTCGTGGCCGAAGCTGTCCGCGAAGACGATGTTGCAGCCGCTGTCCGCCAGATCCGCCGCCGTATCGTAGCATTCCTGCCCTTCCGGTACGTTGGTCTTCAGGACGATCTGGTCATCTGAAAGACCGAGGTCGGACGCAGCCTGCTTGGCCGCGTTGATGAAGTTGAGGTCGTAGGTGGAGTTCTCGTCGTGAAGGAAGATGAATCCGACCTTCAGTCCGCTGACATCCGCCTTGGTCAAAGGCTCCGCTGATGCGGTTGTACTGGCTGCCGCCTCCGCCGACGCCGTGCTGTCGGCAGCCGCAACGCTGGATACCATCGACGCCCCGAGAATCACTGCTGTTGCCATTGCGATTGCTTTTTTCATTTGCAGCTCCTCCTTGTTCTGTCACCCGGGCCGAATCCGCTCCGGCCTTTAACTGGCAGAAAAACGGTTCCTCCGCCGGGAAAAGGATCGTTTCATCCGGTCCGGAAAGTTTTTCTGCTGCTCTAACGCGTGTACAGACTGATTATATCCTGTCAAGAAAAATCTGTCCACAAATAAGACACAATTTGATCAAAGTGCCCGAACCCGCCTCCTGAGCCGGCTGAAACCGCGGATTTTTTGGACAATCTGCGCAGAAGAACGAACTCGTCTGACAGTCGGCCGGGCTCTTTCGTAAAAGACCCGGCTTTCCCAGAGAGCGGGTGAACGCTCTGTCCGAAAAGCTTCCTTTTGCGGAGGTTTCTCGAACCCTCCGCCGGACACCGCTGCTTGTCTTTCCATAAAATCATCAGACGCAGTACTGCACGAAAATAAAAACAGGGGAAGGCTCTTCTCCTCCTTCCCCTGTGTGAACTGCGGGATCTGGCTGCTCCGGCCGTTTACTCCGTATCCTCCTGAACGTAATGCTCGAAAAAGCGGGCCATCTTGCCGGCGGCCTCTTTCAGCGTCGTCATCATCGGCAGATAGACTATCCGGAAGTGATCCGGCTCCGGCCAGTTAAAGCCCGTGCCCTGGACGATCAGCACATGCTCCTGACGGAGAAGGTCATAGGCGAACTTCATGTCGTCATGGATATGGAAGCGCTCCTTATCCATCTTCGGGAAGCAGTAGAAGGCCGCCTTCGGCTTCACTACGCTGAGTCCCGGAATAGCGTTGATGGCGTCGTAAATGAAATCACGCTGTTTTGTCACCCGTCCCTCCGGCGAGACATAGCTCCGGACGCTCTGGTGGCCGCCGAGCGCGGTCTGAACGATGGACTGCGCCGGTACATTCGAGCAGAGCCGCATGGAGGAAAGCATCTTGATGCCTTCGATGTAGTCCTTCGCGATCGCCTTGTTGCCGGACAGGATCATCCAGCCGACCCGGAAGCCCGCGATCATATGGGACTTCGACAGTCCGGAAAAAGTGACACAGAACAGATCCGGCGCCAGAGAGGCGATGGAGGTATGCGTACAGCCGTCCATCAGGAGCCGGTCGTAAATCTCATCCGAAAAGATGATCAGCTGATGTCTCCGCGCGATCTCGACGATCTGCTCAAGAATCTCCTTCGGGTAGACGGCGCCTGTCGGATTGTTGGGATTGATGATGACAAGAGCCTTCGTCCGGTCCGTGATCTTGGACTCCATATCCTGAAGATCCGGATTCCAGTCGCTCTGCTCATCGCAGAGGTAGTGCACCACCTTTCCCCCTGCGAGCGTAGCGCATGCCGTCCACAGCGGATAATCGGGAGCGGGAATCAGGATTTCGTCCCCGTCGTCAAGCAGGGCCTGCATCACCAGATTGATCAGCTCGGATACGCCGTTTCCGGTGTAGATGTCATCCATTTCCACATTGGGGATGCCCCGGAGCTGGGCGTACTGCATGATCGCTTTCCGGGCGGACCAGATTCCCTTCGAATTGGAATAACCCTGGCTGTCCCGGAGATTCCGGGCCATATCACGGATCACCTCTTCCGGCGCGTTGAAGCCGAAAGGCGCCGGATTCCCGATATTCAGCTTGAGAACTTCGATGCCGTCGCTGATCATCCGGTCGGCTTCCTCCACCACCGGACCGCGGACATCGTAGAGGACATTGTCAAGTTTTGTCGATTTGCTGAAAGTGCGCATGATATACCTCCCTGCCGGAACCGTCGGATAAAAGAAGTCCGGCGTATCGGCGCGAATGATGTGCGAATCAAATCCGGAACTTATACTAACTTAATACTCTTTTCCGGCTCCGTCAAGAAACCGCCCGCAGCCTTCCGTTCATATTCCGCCCCAAATTGTTCAGATTTCATTTACAGAACGACAATCAGTTCTTCACATCCGTTCTCTATCCTTTTATTGAAAGCTGATGAGACATCATAATAACCTTTTTCTTTTTCATACCTGCCCGCTGAGGGCGGGACTCCTTCCTGAAAAGACAGTCCGCAGGGGCTGTCTTTTTTCATGTCCTCCCGCGGTTTTCCTTTTCTCTCCCCTGTGGTAAGATAAAAAAGAAAAACGGGCCGTCCGGACTGCCCGTTCTCATTAATCTCATTATGAAAGGCTGGAATCGGTATGCCAAACGATCAGCAGTATCATATCCGTGTCCGCAGAGGACATCACCAGAGACTCCGCTTCTGGTTCGCTCCGGTCGACGACCGGATCATGAACGCACGGGCCGACTGGCTGGACGACGCTGAGCTCTCCTGCGACAATCTCTGCACCAAAGAACTCTTCTATCCGTTTATCCGAAAATACTATCCGGGAAAATTCGAGTGGAAGAACGAGCTGAATCTGATGCCGTTCGACAGCGTGCTCGCGATGACAAACGAGTGCCGTCATGTCGCGAAGCTTCTGAAGAAAAACTATCATGATCCCCGGCTTAAGGCGTACAAGCGCCACTACTCCATCGATCTGCTCGTCACAGAGGACGAATATGAGCGGCTCTACGCAAACGCCCCGGCTGCCGCGAAAGAAAAGGCGGTGGAAGACCATGCAGACGTCATCATCGAATTCTACAAGACTGTCTGCGATTATCTTGAGGAAACGGTGAAGGAATACGCCCCTAAGGGCTTCCACTCCATCGCGATCTACGCGCCTCACTGACGGCTCCGCACCGCACGCCCGGAGCCGGATTCGTCTCCCGGGGGCGGATCCGGCTTATCCGGCGCGCACAGACCTTACCCGCCCGCGGCCGTCGCTCTTTTTTTCCGGACAGGCGGTTAAAGCCGTTCCAGCAGAACATCGATCACGCCGCCGCAGGCCATTCCCGCGTTTTCCTCCGCGTCCGGGCGGAGATCCACGGTCATCACTTCCGGCTCCGTAAGTCCGAGCTGCATTCTCTGCAGCGCGCGCCGCTTCACTTCGGCCTCGAAGCAGCCGCCCCCTATGGTGCCCGAGGCGGTTCCGTCGCGGAACACGATCATCTTCGTTCCGATCGACCGCGGCGAAGGTCCGCGTCTTCGGACAATCATCGCCAGCGTCCTCTCCCCGTCCGCTCTCAGCGCGTCCAGAACCGCCGGTTCATCGCCGTCCCCGGGACGCTTCGGCTGGGCGATCAGTTCAGCCGCGACAGAAACCGCGATTTCCGCCGGTGTGGCCGCGCCGATCGGAAGCCCGATCGGCGAGTGCAGCCGGTCATACGCCTCCGGGGAAACGCCCCGGGCGATCATCTCTTCCCGGGCATGGGCCGCCCTCATGTGGCTGCTCATCATGCCCGCATACCGGAACGGCCGCCGGAGGATCACATCGAGACAGTCCATGTCGAAGCGATGGCCTCTCGTCATCACGATGTAAGACACGTCCGGGTCGTCAGGCAGTGAGCGCAGGCTTTCCGCGAAAGGCCCGATCAGCACCCGGTCCGCGCCCGCCTTCCGTGCCTCTTCCCCGAAAGACGGCCTGTCCTCGAGGACGACGATCCGGTACCCGGTCATCCGCAAAATCCGGATCAGCGCTGACGCCACAAAGCCAGCTCCGCAGACCACCGCGGTCTTGGCGGAAGATCTCTGCTCATAGTACGCCGTCAGTCCGGGACGGAGGCCGATGCGGCCCCGCCCCGTCAGCTGACGGATCCGGTTCTTCTCCTCTTCCGCGAGCGGGATGGATGTCTCGATCCGTCCGTCCTCCGCGAGGAGGCAATGCTGTCCGACAAAAGGACCGGTTTCCTCTCCGTCCGTTTCCGTAACCGTCAGAAGCACCGACCGGCTGCCTTCCTCCGGCTCAAAAAAGCGCCGGACCATCCGCTTCTCTGCTTCTCTGTCAAGTCTGCTTTCTGAACTGCTCATCCCGTTCCCTTTCACTCATCAGCCGGTACCGTCTCGGCGTCACACCGTAATGTTTCCGGAACGTCCGGCAGAAATAAGAGGAATAGCGATATCCGACACGGTGCGCAATTTCCTCTGTCAGCGTGTTCTCCGTCACAAGAAGATAGGCGGCGCGCTCGATGCGCTGCTGCTCAACGAACTGCTGGATCGACATGCCCTCGACCCGCCGGAAGATCACGCAGAGATAATTCGGAGAGAGGTTCACCTGTCTCGCGATCACCGCAAGACTCAGGTCCTCCTGAAGATGCAGGCGGATATACATCTTGACGAAGGCGACCTCATCTCTTGTATTTCCCCGGAGATCCTGCGGACACTCCTGTTCGCCGTATGCCGGAAGGACAGACGGCAGCGTCTGTGCGACAATCGTGTGAGCGTCCTCGTCCGTGAGCAGAATCCCGGTTCCGTCGAATTCGTTCAGCATCGCAAGCGCCTCCGGAAAGCTGCCTGCCTTCTGAACCGTCACCTTCGGATTTCTGATTCTGACCGTCTCCCTCACATGGTCAAACAGTCTGTCATGACGTGTCACCACCACATACTTCTTCTCTTTCATGTGTCTGTCCCCCTCTGTTCGATCACAGAATTGTTCGATTTGCATATGCAAATCAGTGACGATAGACACAATATAGACATATTTTTCTCACAATGCAAGTCATTATTGAAATTCGATTGCATTTTAACATAATTAATCGTATTGGCAATACAATTTTTCTATCTTTCCCGTCTGTTCATATCATAGATCAGGCTGAGGCCGCGCAGCATCAGCTCACTGTCCAGAAGGATCCTGTGCCGGCAGAACGGAATGATCCCCGGCGCCAGTCCGCCCGTCGCGACGGCCCGGATTTCGCTTCCGATTTCGCCGGCAAACCGGTCCAGCATCCCGTCGATCATCGCCGCCTGCCCATAGACGATGCCGCTTCTCATGCAGTCCACCGTGTTGGTGCCGATTGCTTTTCCCGGATCCGCAAGGCTCAGATTCGGCAGAAGAGATGCGGAGGAAACCAGTGCAGAAAGAGAAACATGGACGCCCGGCATCACCGCGCCGCCTCGGAAAGCGCCCTCGCGGTCAATGACGGAGATCGTCGTCGCCGTTCCCATGTCAATGACGGCCAGCGGCGCGCCGTAGAGATGGATGCCTCCGACCGCATCCACCACGAGATCCGCGCCCAGCGTCTTCGGGTCGTCGATCCGGATCTTGAGACCGTTCTTCACGCCCGGCCCGACGACCAGGGTTTTGAGTCCGGTCACCTTTTTCACCGCTTCCTCAAGCACCCTCGTCAGCGGAGGCACCACGCTCGAGAGGATCGCCCCCTCGATATCAGCCGGATCAATGGAACGGATCTGAAGCACCGTATGGAGCAGCACCGCGTACTCTGTCGCCGTCTTTCTCGGATCCGTGGCGAAGCGCTCGGTCAACAGCACGCGTTCTCCGTCCATAAGCCCGGTCTCGATGTGCGAATTGCCCATATCGATCGCCAGTATCATCGCTCTCTCCTCCATGTCAGGCTTTCTGCGTCATTGTCTGTCGTGAAGACGCCGTGTACTTCTCCGCTGCCAAGACAGGCAGCCGGACCGCTTTTTGAGCGGCCGGCTGCCTGTCCATGTCTCTTATCCGCCTGCGTCCGTCAGCCCGAAGAATCCGCTGTCCCGCGAATGTCCGGCCGTCAGCTCATTGTAGATAAGACACTTGTAGTTTTCAAATTCCTCGCCCTCTCCGCTCCCGACATCATCGGTATTCCACTCATGCATCCTGCCGTCCGTGCCGAGATAACCGTAGGCGTTCATCGCCGGAATGGACTTCATCTGCCCGAGAAGATAGCGGTTGTATCCCGTCATCTGAAGGCCGGTGAGACTGAGCAGATAGCTGCTCAGATCGTTCGCTGACAGAAGCTGGTCCTGCTTCTCCGGAATATCATAGTTCGCCCAGATGAAGAACTTCGACTGGTACTCCAGCTGCTGCTCGTCGAAGTTCAGCGAGGACTGATCCTTGCCGAGGCAGTACTCCCAGAAGTCATCTCCGATCTCCGGCTGATGATCGCCCCAGAAGCAGATCAGCGTCTTCTCATCGCTCCTGCTGAAATAATCGATCAGCGTCTGAACCGCCTGGTCGGTCATCGTCACCAGAGTCAGATACTGATCCGCCTGGCTTTTGTACATACCGCTGTAGCCGACTGTATGAGCCGTGCTGGTCAGTGTCGGGTCGTTGTAGGAACTGTGATTCTGCATCGTGACGTTGAAGAGGAAGAGTTTCTCTCCCTTCTTCTTGTTTTTCACCTGATCGATGACGGACTCGAAATCCGCCTGATCGCTGACAAAGCCGCGTACGGTATCGGTGCCCGCGAAGCTGCTGCTGTTGTCCAGCGAGAGGAACTCATCGAAGCCCATCCGCGGGTAGACGAGCGTTCGCGACCAGCCGCTGGCGAGATACGGATGCATGGCCACCGCACGGTATCCCTGGGCCTTCAGCGTCCGCGCAAGGGAGTACTGATTGTCCTTGATGAAGGACGTGTAAACCACCGTAGAAGGCGACAGCGCGCAGGAATTGCCGGTCAGGAACTCATATTCGGTGTTGGCCGTCGTACCGCCTTTCACCGAAACCAGCAGATGGCCGCTCTGCGTGTTCTCCTTCAGAGAGTCGATTGTCGGCATCAGATCTGTGTCCGCCCTGAAGTTCGGGTAGACCGTCAGATCCGAGAACGCCTCATCCATGATGCAGATGATGTTCTCAGGCTGGACGAGGGATGCGTCCTGCCCGAGGGAGGCATTCTTTTTTTCCGAGGTGCTGATGATACTTTTCACCTTGTCTGACGAGTAAGTGTCCGGTTCCTTCGGCATCGAATTCTTTGTAAATGCGAGAAAGCCCGATTCCATCCCGAACAGCCGGTAGGTGTACCAGGGCTGCCAGTCACGAAGCCAGATCCCGGTGCTGCTCAGATAGTCGGTCCTGAATATGACGATGTAGAAAGCCGCAAACAGCGCCACCGCAATCCCGCGGGAGAGCACCTTCAGCGGAATCCGGCGGAAATTGCAGGCCAGATGGAAATGACCGTAAAAACCGAAGACGGCGAAGGTGAGCACCGTACAGGCGACCACTTCCCAGTTCGGATTGTAGCGGTAATTTCCGGCCACATTGGAAGCGGTCCGGATCGAATACAGATCCACCCACTGAAACGGCGAGCCGCGAAAGCTCTGCACAAAATAATTGGCGATGCCCCAGCAGAGGAAGAAGACGTTTCCGATCCTCATCCCGGTCGGAAGCGAGTTGGTGAGGAACACGATCACGAGGTAAAGAACAAAGGTGATCCAGACATTCAGCCAGACATACTTCGGCTCCATGCGGGCAATATAGTAGTTGTTGATCAGCTCGATCTCATAGAACGAAAGCACCGCGTTGCCGAAAATCAGCGCCAGCGAAGCCAGCATCGTCAGCGGATTGGAAAATGCATGCCGCTTCGTTCCCGTTCCCCTGCCGTATGCCGCCCGGAGCCCGTCCAGGCACGAGAAAGCCAGAAGCGCGATCAGGAAGAAAAAGATGAAGGACCTTGCGTTCTCGAACGGAATATCGACGGCCTTATTCATCACCGAAGTCGTCCGGATCACCCTCGGCGCGCAGAAAAACAGATTTCTGTACCAGAAGAGTATCACAAGACCGACGGCCGTCCCGGCGAATTTCATGGCGAATGCCAGTTTGCCGCGGACGCCCCGGGCCTCAAAATTCGGAAAAACAGAATGTAACACCAGATGCCTCCTGTACTGCAGAACCCGTGGAGTCCCTTCCTCTCTGCGGGATTCTCTCACGTCCGGCTGACCGGACGGGTCGCCTCCTCAAGCCAGCGTCTCTCGTCCTCTTCCAGATAGGGAGAAACTGCCTCTCTCACGCGGCGATGGTAGTCGTTGAGCCGCTCGATGTCGATCGGTTCCATATAACGCGTATCGATGGCATCCAGATCGATGGGGGCCAGCGTCAGCGGTTCGGATCTCAGGAAGTCTCCGAATTCCGTTGTCTCGTCCTCAACCGTGAGCATAATGCTTTCCGTCCGGATCCCGTAGCGGCCTTCGCGGTAGAGCCCCGGCTCATCCGATGTAATCATGCCCGGTTCCATCGCGATCTCCGTTCCGCCTGATACGCCGCGGCTGATACGCTGCGGTCCTTCATGTACGTTGAGAATATAGCCGACTCCGTGACCGGTTCCGTGGTTAAAATTCAGTCCGTGCCGGTACAGCGGTTCCCTTGCAAGCAGATCCAGCTGACCTCCGGTCGTGCCGCGCGCGAATTTTGCGTACATCAGCGCCAGATTGGAGACCGCGACCAGCGTAAAGTCCCGCTTCATCTCGTCGGTCAGAGCGCCCAGCGCGATGGTCCGCGTCTCGTCCGTCGTCGCGCCCTGATAGTGGGCCCCGGAGTCAACCAGCAGAAAGCCTTCCTCTCCCAGCGGGCTCGCGGTCTCCTCATCCGGTGCGTAGTGAGCCATCGCCGCGTGAGCCCCCACCGCGGAGATCGTCGGGAACGATAGGTCGATATAGCCCGGAATTTCACTTCTGAGCGAGTCCATCAGCTTCGCGGCCGTCACCTCATTCAGCGGACCTGCGAGACGGTTCTTCACCCGGTAGATGAAACGGCAGACCGCCACGGAATCAAGAAGATAAAAACGGCGGCTGCTGCGGATCTCCGTCTCGTTCTTGACGGCCTTCATCAGGGTCGTCGGGTTCGGAGCGTCCACAACGTCACTCTTGTCGCGGAGCAGTGTCGCCATCGCGTCCGAGGACTGTCTGCTGTCGAACAGCACGGCCCCCTCAAAATGATAGTCCCGGATGTATTTGAAGATATCTCCGTAGGGGTGAAGCTTGACATGATGTTCTCTGGCGTAGGAAGAAAAAGCCTCCGTCACCGCCTCATCCTGGATGAAGAGGTCCGCCGTGTCCTCACCGACCAGGAGGTAGCTGAGCACCACCGGGTTATACGCGACATCCGATCCGCGGATGTTCAGCAGCCACATGATATCGTCCAGTTTTGAGAGCACGAAGGATGTGCAGCCCAGTTCCTTCATCTTCGCACGCACGCCCGTCAGCTTTTCGTCGCAGTTCCGTCCTGCCAGCGTATCCGGAAGGATCCAGGCCTTGCCTGACGGAAGCGCCGGGCGTCCGACCCAGACCTCGTTGATGATATCCTGCGTGGATTCGATTCTCGCACCGCGTGCCTTCACAACCTTCCTGAGGTGCTCACCGTTCTGCGCACTGACACAGGTTCCGTCACAGCCGAGCACCTGACCTGCCTGCAGCACAGTCCCGAGATAAGCGTAGGGAGTCGGAACGCCCGGCTCGCCCTCCTTCATCAGCTCGACGCCGGTGCCTTCGAGCTCGCCGGCCGCGGAGATGAAGAAACGGCCGTCCGTCCAGAGCTTCGCGTTTTCCTGTTCAATGACAAGGACCACATTGTCGCTCGTGCAGCCCGTGAGATACTCGGTGACCTTATAGTAATCGCTGACATATTCGGACGCGTGGGAGTCGGTGGAATAAGCGACATAGACGTCAACGCCCGCATGCAGCATCTCCGTCCGCAGCATCTTGAGCCGGCGGCGGATCTCATCCTTTGAATTCATGAAGAGAAACCTTCCTTTCCTGCTGTTTTTTGTCCGTTCCGTTCCGCACAAAGCATATCCGAAAACGGTAGAAACACGCCTATTATACCAAAACGAAAAGCAAAAAGAAATCCCTGACTGCCGGAGCAGTCAGGGACGCAGCAAATACCCCCGCTTTGGCCGGGGGCATTCGCGTTCACACAGGGCGGATACGGCTGCATTGCGAGCCGTTTACCGCCGCCGCGTTTGAATTATTTTCCCTGCTTCAGTGAAGCCTGAGCCGCCGCGAGGCGTGCAATCGGAACACGGAACGGGCTGCAGGAGACATAGTCGAGGCCGATGCTGTTGACGAACTCGATGGACGCCGGGTCGCCGCCATGCTCTCCGCAGATACCGCAGTGCAGGTACGGATTGGTCTTGCGTCCGCCCTCAACAGCGATCCGCATCAGCTTGCCGACACCGGTCTGATCCAGCTTTGCGAACGGATCGGACTCAAGAATCTTGGCGTTCAGATACGCGTCAAGGAACTTGCCGGAATCGTCTCTGGAGAAGCCGTAGGTCATCTGGGTCAGATCGTTTGTTCCGAAGCAGAAGAAATCAGCCTCGGTTGCGATCTCATCCGCGATCAGGGCCGCTCTCGGGATCTCGATCATCGTACCGATCGTATACTTGAGTACCACATTGGCCGCTGCGATTTCCTCATCCGCCGTGGTCTTGACGATCTTTCTGACGTACCGGAGCTCACGCTTCGAGGAGGTCAGCGGGATCATGATTTCCGGAGCGATCTGCCATTCCGGATGACGTCTGGAGACGTTGATCGCGGCGCGGATGACGGCTCTGGTCTGCATCTGGGCGATTTCCGGATACATAACATCAAGACGGCAGCCGCGGAGGCCCATCATCGGGTTGACTTCCTTGAGGCCCGCGATCACATTCTTGACTTCCTCGACCGTCTTGCCCTTGGAATCAGCCAGCTTCTTGATATCCTCTTCCGTGGTCGGAACAAACTCGTGAAGCGGCGGATCCAGGAAGCGGATCGTAACCGGCTTGCCCTCAAGCACTTCGTACAGCTGCTCGAAGTCGCCCTGCTGAAGCGGAAGGATCTTGGCCAGCGCGGCCTTTCTCTCATCCACGGTGTCGGAGCAGATCATCTCGCGGATCGCGTCGATCCGGTTGCCGCTGAAGAACATATGCTCCGTACGGCACAGGCCGATTCCCTCGGCGCCCAGCTCGACCGCCTTCTTGGCGTCAGCCGGCGTATCCGCGTTGGTGCGTACCTTCATTCTTCTGAACTCATCCGCCCAGGACATGATGGTCTTGAAGTCCTCGTCCTCGATGGCGCCCGCCACGACCGGAAGATCACCGTCGTAGATGTTGCCGGTAGAACCGTCGAAGGAGATCCAGTCGCCCTCATGATAGGTGTGGCCGCCCAGCTGGATGGTCTTGTTGTCGGAATCGACAATCAGTTCCTTGCATCCGGAAACGCAGCAGGAACCCATGCCGCGCGCAACGACCGCCGCGTGAGAGGTCATGCCGCCGCGGGCTGTCAGGATACCCTGAGCGGACTTCATGCCTTCGATATCCTCCGGAGAAGTCTCGAGACGGACAAGAACAACCTTCTCGCCCTTCGCAGCCCATTCCTTGGAATCCTCCGCCGTGAAGACGATCTTGCCGCTCGCGGCGCCCGGCGCTGCCGGAAGGCCCTTGCCGATCAGCTCCGCACTCTTCAGCGCCGCCTTGTCAAAGGAGCCGTGAAGCAGCGTGTCAAGGTTTCTCGGATCAATGGCGAGGACGGCCGTCTTCTTGTCGATCTTGCCCTCCTTCACCAGATCATTGGCGATCTTCAGCGCCGCGCGGGCCGTTCTCTTGCCGTTGCGGGTCTGCAGCATATACAGCTTGCCATGCTCGATGGTGAACTCCATATCCTGCATGTCATGATAGTGATCCTCCAGCTTCTTCGCGATGGAGGTCAGCTGCTTGTAGATGTCCGGAAGCGTCTTCTTGATCTCATCGATCTCCATCGGCGTACGGACACCGGAGACCACGTCTTCGCCCTGCGCGTTCATCAGAATCTCAGCGTAGAACTTATTCTCACCGGTAGCCGGGTTTCTCGTGAACGCAACGCCGGAACCAGAATCATCGCCCATGTTGCCGAATGCCATCATCTGGACGTTGACAGCCGTGCCCCAGGAATACGGGATGTCGTTGTCGCGGCGATAGACGTTCGCGCGCGGGTTGTCCCAGGAACGGAATACGGCCTTGACCGCCTCGATCAGCTGTACCTTCGGATCGGTCGGGAAGTCCTTTCCGATGGTCTTCTTGTACATCGCCTTGAACTGATCCGCCAGATCCTTGAGATCCTCCGCGGTCAGATCCACGTCCTGCGTCACGCCCCGCTCGACCTTCTTCTTGTCGATCAGCTTCTCAAACTCGCTCTTCGAGACTTCCATGACGACATCGGAGAACATCTGGATGAACCGTCTGTAGCAGTCCCATGCCCAGCGCGGATTTCCGGACTGTGCGCTCAGGGACTCGACGACATCTTCATTAAGACCAAGGTTGAGGATCGTGTCCATCATGCCCGGCATGGAAGCTCTCGCGCCCGAACGAACGGAAACAAGAAGCGGATTCTCCTTATCACCGAATTTCTTGCCCGTGATCTCCTCGAGCTTTCTCATATACTCGGAAATCTGAGAGGAGATCTCGTCGTTGATGACCTTCCCGTCCTCGTAGTACTGCGTGCATGCTTCCGTTGTGATCGTGAAGCCCTGCGGAACCGGAAGACCCAGGTTGGTCATCTCGGCCAGGTTCGCACCCTTACCGCCGAGGAGCTCGCGCATGTTGGCATTGCCCTCGGTGAACAGATACACCCATTTCCTTGCCATTAGATTTATTCCTCCTGTGAAAAATACAGATTATTTGAATAGGCATTAGTATTGTAGCAAGTATTTCGCTGCCATTCAATAGAAGAAATGCGCGAAACCCGTACGATTTCGCGCATTCTGTCTCTCCGTGAATGCAGACGGCTCACTCAGGCGCTCCGCGCGCCGCCGCCCCTGCCTTCACGGAAGGATGGATGATTCGTCTTTTTCTCATCGGGCCGGCCGGATCACAGCAGTTCCTGATAGCCCGGCTTATACAGATGTCTCGGAATCCCGTCCACCATAATCGGCGCCACGTCGCCCTGAATCAGAGGCCGGACGTAGGTGATGAACTCATTTGTGACGTAAGTGCCCTCCTCGTTCACCCACTCTCTTGGAACAAGCCGTTCATCGTTGGCGATCTTATGAACGTCCTTCACTTCGGTTCCCATCTGGTACGGGTCGTCAGACAGACGCTTCATGACGACCATCTTCCCGCTGTCGCCTTCGTCCGCCGCCTTCATCGCGGCGCCGCCGACCTCATAGGCTTCCAGAATGTCCACCCTGGACGAGCAGTGGCTGGCCGAACGCTGCAGAGTGGAAAGTTCGATGGCTCTTGTCTTGCAGCCGATGCGCTGCGCAAGAATCTCGCAGAGCACACGCGCCGTACCGGTCAGCTGCTTGTGCCCGAAGGCGTCCGTGTACTCGGTCGACTCGCCGAGCTCCATCACATATTTACCGTCCGCTGTGCGGATTCCTTCCGACACGCAGATCACGACGGAGTTTTTCTTCTTCAGCAGATTGGCGCATTTCTCGACAAAACGGTCTACGTCAAACGGAAGCTCCGGAAGATAGATCGCATCCGGTCCGTCACAGTCCTCGCCTTTGGAAAGAGCCGAGGCGCCGGTAAGCCAGCCGGCGTTCCGTCCCATGATCTCCACTACAATGACCTGTCCGTTCTTGTTCCGCATCGACCAGCCGTCACGAATAATCTCCTTGACAGATGTACCGATGTACTTTGCAGCCGACCCGTAGCCCGGTGTATGATCCGTCAGCGCCAGATCGTTGTCGATCGTCTTGGGGCAGCCGACAAAGCGGATCTCCGATCCGGTGATGATCGCGTAGTCGGAAAGCTTCTTGATCGTATCCATGGAGTCGTTTCCGCCGATGTAGATGAAACAGTCAATCTCAAGATCGTGAAGGATCCCGAAAATTTTCTCGTAGAGCGCCTGATCCTCGTGGATCTCCGGCAGCTTGTAGCGGCAGGAACCGAGGTAGGATGCGGGGGTGCGTTTCAGGAGCTCCGCGTCCAGTCCGTTGGTGATATGCTCAGACAGATCCACATAGCGTTCCTCCATCAGTCCCTGAATCCCGTTGAGCATGCCGTAGACCTTCTTGTAGCCGCGGTCTCTGGCGGTTCTGTAGACGCCCGCGAGGGATGAATTGATGGCAGCCGTCGGTCCGCCGGACTGGCCTACAATCACATTTCTTTTCTCTGCATGAAGCATAATGGATGTACCTCCTTTACGCGCGGGTGTCTCGTTTCTTGCCTGTCCGTCTCCCGCTTAATTGGTTATTCTACAGGAAGCCGTCATGTTTTTCAATAGAACTCACATAATTGAAGCATATTTTTTGTATTTTATGATCATTATAACCAATTACGGCGGACACCATCTCATCCGGTGTCCGCCGTATTGCACAATTTCGCTCTGTTTTTGGAATTTCTTTCTTCCGCGTGCCGCCTTAACGGATCGGATGTCCGCAGTTCGGGCAGAACTTCGGCGCCTGTGCCGGATCATACTTCGTCCCGCAATTCGGACAGAATCCGCCCGTCCGGGCTGGCTTCGGCTGCCCGCAGTTCGTGCAGAACTTTCCGCTGTTCTGCGTGCCGCAGTTCGGGCATGTCCAACCGGCCGAATCGGCCCGGACCGCCTGCGCCTCCTCCACGGCTTTCCGCTGCTGCTCGCCCTGTCTCATCAGGTCCTGTACGCCGGAGGCTCCCGCTCCTCCCATCATGCCGATCCCCGCGAAGCCGGTCATGGCTCCGGCGGCATTTGAAGCGGCGGACTGCATCGCTTCTGTCTGACCCATTCCCATATACGCGCCCAGCATGGAGGGATCGGTATAGCCTCTGGTTTCCTGATACCTTTCGATTTTTGCCTTTGAATTGGGATCCGCGTCCATCATGCCGATGGCGATCTGGAAGATGGAGATGCCGCGGGCCGCGTTCCAGGTCTGATCAAGAAGACGGTTCACATCTTCCGTCAGCTGCGCCTCATGGGAGGCGATATCCGTATAGGGAATATGAAGCTTGGAGAGCTGTCCCACGCCCTGGCGGATCGCCGCGATTGCCTCCGTCTTGATCTGCGGTTCGATATCCTCCTTCGTCAGCAGTCCGTCCCCGTCGGCGCCCGCCTTCTGGGATCCCAAAACCTGGAAGAAACGGGCGGGATCCGTAATATGGATCGAATACATGCCGTTGCCCATCAGCGTCGCGGCGATATGCCAGACCGGACTGCCTGTCTGAAGATCCGACTCCCAGTGATCGAAGACAATATTGCCCGATCCCCACTTGAAGCCCTGAATCTCCCCGAGGTTGATGTAGAAAACCCGCTGCGTGCTGGTACGGGTTCCTCCGGCGAGAAACTGCTTTCCCACCGAATCGAGGAGCGCCTTCAGCCCCTTGTTGTTTCCGGTCATCATGGACGGTGCCTGGGAGGCGTCAAAGGTGTACCGTCCCGGCTCAGCGCAGAAATCGACGATCCGTCCGTTTTCAACCAGAACCATGCACTGATTCGGCTGAACGTCAATGCCCGATCCGGACGTGATGATGTTCGCGTCTCCGCGTCTGCTGGCCGATCCTTTTCCTGTGATTTTCTCGCCGCGCTTCATCAGCACGCCGCCCGAGAGATCGCCGCTCTCGAAGTAGTCAGTCCACATCCCCGCGCCGGTCGTGCTGACCGCGCTGTTAAGCGAGCCGAGCGCGTCTGCTGCCAGTCGTATCAGTCCCATATCTGTCTCCTTTCATCTGCCGCGGCGCATTTATGCGTCCGCCGCTGTGATTGCCGTTTTGCTGCCGCGCGCCGTCCGTACGGATCCGGCTGGCGTTCCGTGAAGTTCCGTATGCTTCCCGCCGCCATCTCCTCCTGACGGTGGACGGCCGGAAATAGTTCAGAAGTGGCCTCCCCCGCCGCTGAAGTTTCCGCCGCTGTCCGAAAAGCCTCCGGAAGACGTGCCTCCGAAGCCCTCTCCTCCGCCTCCGCCGCTGCTGTCCGTATGGACACGCCGCCTGACCACAGTTGTTCCGAGATACGTCTCGTCGTGATCCAGCGTCCGGTAATGCTCCACCGGCACCTTCGGCGTGTTCGCCTTCGACGGCTGCGTCCTTGAATGGCGCAGTACAAATCCGAGCACCGCGAGCACCGCCGCGGCCGCGCTGATCAGAACAGAGGATCCTGTCGGGACGAGTGCCCGCGGCACGTTTCCGATCCGGTCCAGCCGGTCGGCCGCGATCCGGGCAACCTGGTAATAGTCTCCGTCCCGCGCCGCCTTCAGCGCGTCATCGCGGATCCGGTCGCCCATCTTCGAATAGCGGTCCGTTGCGAACCGGCCGTGCCCGGCGAGCCAGAGAACCCGGTTGTTGAGGTCGATCAGAAAGATCAGACCGTCCTCGCCGAACTGATTGTCGATGTAAAACTGCCGGCAGTAGCGCATCGACGTCTCCGTGCTGTAGGACGCGTCCGTCGGAACCCCGTCGGTCACGAGCAGCACGGCATCGCCCCGGATACGGCTGCTGATTTTTTCAAGCTCAGCCTCAAGCGTCTTCTCCTGCTCGACCGTGAACGTGCCGGAAAAGTCATAGACATGCTTCGATGAATCCTCCGCTCTCGGGATCCTGAACACGGTTCCGTCGTTGGAAATATAGGTGTCGTCCCCGTCGTTGTTCTCCTCCCAGACGCTGTCGGAGGAGCCGTCGGCAGTCTCCGCCTCCGACGAAGCGAAGCCATCCCCGTCCGCTGAAGCCGCCGCACGCAGGGGAGAGACGATCAGAAGCACGGCAAGGACCAGAATACCCAGAAGTCTGTTTCGATACCTCATATCACACCCCCAGCACCCGGATCAGCATCAGGATCAGCTGCACGATGACAAAGGCGGCCGCTCCCACCTCCGCAAGCCGCCCCGGATCGGTGGGAATCGTTCCCATCATCTTTCCGGTCTGTCCGTTCATGCCGAACACATACGGCTTTCCTCTGTACTCGGTGTACATCATCCACACGGGAATCATGACCTGCTCGATGGACTGGTTCTTCCACTCATAATTCTCGCTCTCGGTCATCGTCGTGGTAAATGGACCCACGTGGCTCATCAGCTCTTCCGTGAGCGCCGTCTTCGCCCTGGCCTTCGCCCGCGGCTCGTTGGCGGAGGAGCTCTCATCCCACTGCTGCGCGTAGAAGCCGGCCAGATACGCGGGATTGAACGGAACCAGGCGGCTGAAGTCGAACGGCTCGATGGAATCCATCATCTCATTGTCGATCTCCTTCATGGCATCAGCGGGAATTCTCTGAAAATGGCCGGATCCCTTCTCATGCACCAGATAGCGGGATGTCTCCGTCACTTCATCGTCTCCGGACATATGAACTCTCACCCGCTCCGCACGGATCCGCGCGTCCGCCTCGCCGTCAAAGGTATAGAGCCAGTAGGGAATGTACATGCCCTTGATCTTTTTGATCTGATTTTCCGATGTGAAGAGACGCGGCGTGAGGAACGAACGGCGGCAGAGATCGCGGTACGCCCCCTCGACCTCCTTTCTCTCCTTCACGAACGGCAGAAGGGCGTCGGGCCGGAACGTCCCGCTGACATTGCCGGTCAGCGTGATCGCCCGATTGCAGTACACGCAGGTCGTCGCCACTGTCTTTTTCGAGGTGATCACTTCCGCTCCGCAGTTCGGGCATCGGTATACCACCAGATCATCGGTGGAGACGGAATCATCCGTGGCGCTCTCTCCCTCCGCCGGCGCGGAAGCTTCTCCGGTCTCCGCATCGGATTCCTGCTGGATCGCAGCGTCTCCCCGCTTCTCCTCTTCCGGCGTGAAGTCATATTCTGACGGATCGTATTCCGAACCGCAGTAATCGCAGTGCAGCCTGCCGCTTTTCGGGTCGAAATATAGTTCGGCGCCGCAGTTTTTGCAGCTGTATTTCTTCGCCATCTCTTTCCTTTCCGCATGTCCGTCTGACCGGCCGGACAAGTCCGTTCTCCGTGACGTAATCACTATATCATGCCGAAGAGCGGCTCGCAATTACGGATTTTGCGTGCACTATTCTGATTATTTTTTCATTATGAAATCGCTTGCGGAAATCGAACGCCGAAAAAAGAGGCCGCGCATCAGAACGGACCGCGTCCGGTATCGATTTCCTTTCGGAAATTCGCACCGGAACAGGTCCGAAGCTCATGCGCAGCCTCCTTACAGGTCCGTATTCAGTTTACATCCCGCATCCGCGTTCAGAACGTGAAGCGGTCACGGAAATAATCGCGAAGCTCTTCGACGGGCACACGCACCTGCTTCATCGAGTCACGGTCGCGGATCGTCACGGCGTGATCCGTCTCGGAATCGAAGTCATACGTGACGCAGTACGGCGTGCCGATCTCATCCTCTCTGCGGTAGCGCTTCCCGATCGCGCCGCGGTCATCGAAATCGACGTTCCAGTCCTTCGAAAGCTCGGCGCAGATTTTCCGGGCCGGATCCGACAGCTTCTTCGACAGCGGAAGCACGGCGATCTTCACCGGCGCGAGAGCCGGATGAAAATGAAGCACCGTCCTGACGTCGTTCTTCGCCTCGTCCAGCACTTCCTCATCATACGCGCTGCAGAGGAAGGCCAGCACCATACGGTCGGCGCCCAGAGACGGCTCGATGACATACGGGATGTACTTCTCGTTTGTCTCGTCGTCGAAATAGGTCATATCCTGACCGGATACCTCCTGATGACGTCCAAGGTCGTAATCCGTACGGTCCGCAATACCCCAGAGCTCGCCCCAGCCGAATGGGAATGTGAACTCGACGTCCGTCGTCGCCTTGCTGTAGAAGGAAAGCTCCGCCTTGTCATGATCGCGGAAACGGAGTTCTTCTTCCTTCAGTCCGAGAGAAAGAAGCCACTTTTTCATGAAATCCTTCCAGTAGGCGAACCACTCAAGGTCCGTGCCCGGACGGCAGAAGAATTCAAGTTCCATCTGCTCGAACTCACGGGTGCGGAATGTGAAGTTGCCGGGCGTGATCTCGTTGCGGAAGGACTTTCCGATCTGGCCGATTCCGAAAGGAATCTTCCGGCGTGATGTCCGCTGCACATTCTTGAAATTGACAAAAATGCCCTGTGCGGTCTCCGGTCTCAGATAGACGGTATTCTTCGCATCCTCGGTGACGCCCTGGAACGTCTTGAACATCAGATTGAACTGGCGGATCGGCGTGAAATTATGCTTTCCGCAGGACGGGCAGGGGATCTGATTCTCCTCAATGAACTGCTCCATCTTCTCATTGGACCAGCCGTCCACCGAGGAATCGAGCGTGATGCCCTTCTCTGCCGCGTAGTCCTCAATCAGCTTGTCCGCACGGAAGCGTTCGTGGCACTCCCTGCAGTCCATCAGCGGGTCCGAAAAGCTGCCGAGATGGCCGGACGCGATCCAGGTCTTCGGGTTCATGAGGATCGCGCAGTCGAGACCGACGTTATAAGGACTCTCCTGAACGAACTTCTGCCACCAGGCCTTCTTCACGTTGTTCTTCAGCTCCACGCCGAGCGGGCCGTAATCCCAGGTATTGGCCAGGCCGCCGTAGATCTCGGAGCCCGGATAGATGAATCCTCTGGACTTTGCGAGACCGACGATTTTGTCCATCGTTTTTTCCATGTCACTTCTCCTCATCCGATCCTGTTTCGTCTGTTTTCACGCGCAGTCCGGCGGACGCGCGCCGCTCCGGTCCGGTCCGCGGACGGAACGGGCTGAGCCTTAACGATTCTACTTCATTTCGTCGATCACGGCAAGTGTCTTGAACGGTTTGTCCACGACCCGCCGCATCGCCTTCCTCACGGCGGCGCTGAACTCCTCCGCTGCCGGTTCCGAAAGAGCGAAGGAATAGAGACGCCCGTACCCGGCCTCCGAGGCGAAGCGGAGCGCGTACCATGCGGACCGCGAAAGATTCCCCTGCTCCTCAGGCGGCGCGTACTCCCCGTTTTCCGTCAGCATCCGAAGCTCATAGACACGCCGGATCAGCTTTACCGGCATCTGTTCCTTCTCGATCGCGCGAAGCGTGACGAAGAGCAGATTGACGATACCGGCGGCTTCCACTCCCTCCCGTGTGAACCAGGATGCGAGCTCCAGGCAGTAAAACGCATAGAGGACGCCGGGCATCCGGCCTGTCAGCCCGGAAAAATATTCCTTCACGTCCGCCTCAGCCAGGGTGTACGCGTCGCGTCCCTCGTAGAGAGAAAACGTCGCGAATACGAACGGGCTGGACGCCGCGATCAGCGGGCTCTTCGGACGCCGCGCACCATGGGCGAACGCCGTGATCCGTCCGCGTTCTCCGGTCAGAATCACAAGACGCCTGTCAAACTCCCCGACAGGACGGGCCTCCAGCACCACACCGGTCAGCTCGACCGCTTCTCTCATAAGTCCTTCCTGCTGTAGCCGAAATGCTTCAGCATCAGCTCATTGTCCCTCCAGTCCTTACGCACCTTGACAAACAGCTTCAGGTACGCGCGTCCGCCGGTCAGCTCCTCAAGCTCCCGGCGTGAAAGCGTGCCGATCCGTTTGAGCATGCTGCCGCCCCGTCCGATGATGATGCCCTTGTGACTGTCTTTTTCGCAGATCAGGGACGCCTCGATCTCCGTAAGGCCGTCTTCCCTTTCATGATACCGTTCCACCGTAACGGCGATACCGTGCGGCACCTCCTCGCGAAGGCAGATGAGCGCTTTCTCCCGGATGATCTCGGCCGCAATTTCCCGCACCGGCTGGTCGGTCAGCGTGTCGGGATCATAGAGCATCGGACCGGCCGGAAGGTATTTGAAAATGCAGTCGGTCAGATCGTCAAGATTCGTACCCCGGAGGCCGGATACCGGGATAATCTCAGCGAAATCATAACAGGACTTCCAGGCCGCGATGATCGTTAGCACCTGTTCCTTCGGTATTGTGTCCACCTTGCTGATCACAAGCAGCACCGGCTTTTTCAGGCCCTTCAGCCGTTCGCAGATGTCCCGGTCGCCCTCTCCGATGTAGGCGGACGGTTCAACCAGCCAGAGAACCACGTCCGCGTCGCCGACCGAGCCCGCGGAAGCTTCCATCATATATTCCCCGAGCTTATTTCCCGCTTTGCGCAGCATGCCCGGGGTATCGACGAAAATGATCTGGCCGCGTTCGTCCGTCAGCACAGTCCGGATCCGGTTTCTCGTGGTCTGGGGTCTGTCCGAAGTAATCGAAATTTTCTGTCCGACCAGATGGTTCATCAGCGTCGATTTTCCCACATTCGGCCGTCCGATCAGCGCGGCAAAGCCGCATCTCGTCTCGCTCATACTCTCCTCCGCCATCTTCCCGGCTGAAGCCGCCGCGCCTCTTACAGCAGCGGCTCCACCGTCCCGAATAAATCCTTTGCTCTCCCGATTGCCTGCTCTCCTCCGATCACGCAGAAGCATCCGTCACGGATAACGGCCTGAGCCGCTCCGGCGAGCGAGCGGACGTCCTCCTCCCGTGCATCGAGAATCTGGCTGCGCGACCGCTGCCTCTCCTCGTCCGAAAGACGCATCATCCACGCCCGCATGGAAGCCAGGCCAAAGGTCGCCGGCGTCATCGGCTGGTCAACTCCGCTCATCGTACCGATGATATATTTCGTCATGGTTTTCTCATCCGCGCGGAAGGAGGCCAGATAGTCGGGTATCTTCTCGAATACTTCCCTTGTCCGGCGCACATGGGGATCCCGGAAGCTGGTGAAGACCGTATCCCCGGTCCGGCGGAACGAACCGCCGCAGCCGTACGCGCCGCCCTTTACGCGGACATTCTGCCACAGATAATCAAAGCTCAGTATCTGACGGACGATCTGCATGACTCCGCTGAAGGCGTATCCGTGGCGCATATAATTGCCTGCCATCGCGACGAACTGAACCTGTCCGGCCGTTGTGAAGCCCTCACAGCGTTTTCCGAGAGGTTTCATGGTCTGCTTTTCGCGGGCACCTTCCGCCGATCCTTCCAGCGCACGACCCAGCAGGCCGCTCATCCGCCCATCCTCATCCTGCTCCGCCGTGACGCTGACCAGAATGCCCTCCGGAACGAAAATATCCGCCGCAAGCCGCGTCAGCGACGCGGTAATCTCCCCGCTCCGCTCATCGAAATGATCCGCCAGATCCGACAGAAAGCGCTCGAACCCGATGCCTGATACCGCGTCCTGAAGGGCATACACCGGCATCTCATAGGCACAGGCCCGATTCGCCGCTGCTGTGTGTCCGGCCTGCTGCAGCGCCGCCTGAAGCTGGCTGAGCGTCTGGGTGATGATCTCGCGGATCCGCTTGCTGTCGTCAAAGCGGGAATGACGCGTGACCTCGCGGATCAGATCCATCAGCCGTTCCGTCTTCCCGTGCAGCGCCTTGCCCTGCACGCCGAAATACACCTGATAGCCGTCCGGGTCGTCCGGATCTCCGGATGTGACCACGCCGCAGCTGATCCCTCCCGTTTCGGCATTGATCTCATTGTTGAGCGCAAGATAACTGTACGGTCCGGCGTCCACATTGAGCAGAACGCTCTTCAGAAGGCCGAGATACGGCACCTCCTCCGCCTTAATATGGTGCACATCAAAGAGAAGCTCAACGTAGTCAATGCCGTTGGTTTCCGCATCGTGAAAGACCGTCTTCACCTGATGCTTCCGTCCGTCCGCGGCTGTCACGGCCAGGTTCGTCTCCCTGTTCGACATCGGACGGATCTCTCTCTTCAGATCCGAACGCTTCAGAACAGGGAGAGACGCGACGTGTTCCGGCGTCTCCGGCGTCTCCTGCCACTCCTTCAGCTCCCTTGTCTCTCTCACCACGCGCTTTATCTCATCCGCGCTCATCGCGGCTTTTCGTTTCTCAAGCGCAGATGCCGTCTCCTCCTCCATCTGCTTCATCAGTCCGCGTTTCGGGCGGAGAATGACCAGCGCGCTGTGCGGGTTGTCCAGCAGCGATTTTCTGATCAGTTCCTCGAAGTAGCCGGTGCCGGCCGCCTTTTTCAGAAAGTCGAAGGCGTCCAGCTGACGAAGCGCGTCAAAGGGATGCGCATCGTCATACAGCCATGTATCCATCACATCCATCCCGTACATCAGTCCTCTCGGATAAGATCCGAAATCCGCTTCACGGAACTGGAATTCAAGATAATTGATTCCTGCATTCAGAGACTCACGGTCGATGCCCTTTTCCGCCTCCCGCGCAAGCGTTTCCCGGATCACGGACAGGAAGCGGTCCGCATCCTCCTCCTTCGCATGCTTCGCCACCACGGAGAAGTACGGCTGACGGATTCCGTCCTCAAACTCGCCGTAGACGTCCGTTCCGATTCCGGCGTCAAGCAGCGCCTGTCGGACCGGCGCGCCCGGAGCCGAAAACAGGGCGTAATCGAGCACATCGAAGGCGATCATCTCCCGCATATCGAGGAAATCGCCCGCAACCGCGCTGTAGGACAGATAAGCCTCTCCCTCAGTCGGATCCTCATCCGTCACCGGATACTCCTTTACGATACGTCTCATCTCCGGAAACGGCTTCTGAAGCGGAATCCCGGAATCCACCGGCTGCCGTTCATAGTCCGCGAGATAATGGCGGTCAATGAAGCGCAGCTCCTTCTCCATATCGACGTCACCGTAAAGATAGAGATAGCTGTTCGACGGATGATAGTAGCGCCTGTGGAAATCAAGATACCGGCTGTAGGACAGCTTCGGAATATCCTTCGGATCCCCGCCGGATTCGACGCCGTACGGCACTTCCGGAAACAGCGCGTTCATCGTCTCCCTCTCCAGAACGGAGTCCGGCGACGAGAATACCCCCTTCATCTCGTTATAAACGACGCCGTTCACCGTCAGAGGCGACGAGGCATCCTCCATCTCATAGTGCCATCCTTCCTGACGGAAGATATTTTCCTCGCGGTAGATATTCGGATGGAACACCGCGTCCAGATAGACGTGCATGAGATTGTGAAAATCCGCCGCGTTGGTGCTGGCGACCGGATACATCGTCTTGTCCGGATAGGTGAGCGCGTTAAGAAACGTGTTGAGAGAGCCTTTGATCAGCTCAACGAACGGATCCTTCAGCGGAAATTCCCTCGATCCGCAGAGCACGGTGTGCTCGATAATATGGGCGACGCCGGTTGAGTCAGCCGGCGGGGTGCGGAAGGCGATGCTGAAAACCTTATTCTCGTCACCGCATGGAATCAGTACCACGCGGGCGCCGCTTTTTTTATGCCTGAGCAGCACGCCCTCCGCGTGAATGTCGGGCAGCTCCTCCCGGCTGATCAGTTCATACGCATCCAGCGCTTCCAGTGTCTCTTTGTCCAAGGACAGCCTCCTTTTCGTTATGTCCATTTTCTGTCCGTGATCCGGGCGGCGTACCAGAGGTCCCATCCGTCCTTCCGGCTTATGAGCCGGGTTCCTTTCTTCGAGGCAAGGGTTTCTTCTGTTCCGCTTGCCGTACGGATCAGCAGGTAGTTGCAGTGATAGTACTTCATGATCCTGTATATCTTCTGCTGTGAATCAGGGATGGCTCCCTCCAGCAGCAGCAGCCCGTAGCCGTAGCTCGTATCAGCCTCAATTTTCCCCGGCTGACCCAGACTGAGATCGCGCCCGATGGCGGACAGGATTGTGGCGTCCACCTGACGGATTTCCGACCGGACCGTCTGCGGTGCCAGCACCCGCCTGTAAGAATTGCCTGTCTGCTCTGCATTGGCGTTGATCAGGTTTGCGGTCTCAATCGTAAGCCGATCCAGCTTTTCCCTGTTCTCCGCTTTTTGGAAGGTGCCCGGCTGATAGACGCAGCGGCCGGCCAGGACCAGGATGGCGCACACAGCAGGCAGTGCCAGAATCCGTCCCGCCCGGAGTTTCGGATGAGCGGCCGCTTCCGTGCCAAGCAGAGCTGTCAGCTGAATCGAAGGCACTGTCCACAGAAACCGCCAGTAGACCTGCCCTCCTCTCATAAAACGGGCCAGCACAGCCGCAGCAGGCGGAAAGACGAACAGGGCGGTCAGGACCAGAGAGGCCGCGCCGAGCATCCGCTGCGCCTTGTTTTTTCCGCGGAAGGCAGCATAAACGGAGGAAAGAAGCGCAAAAACCAGCAGGCCTCCCTTCGGATCCACCCTTCTCAATGTATCGATTATCATATGAAATGCATCCGTCATCGATTATGCTCCGGCTCAGATCTTCAGGTATAGAAACAGTGCCGCCGCCGGTACGGCGAAGGCCGGCAGCATCGGAAGCACGCGGCGCACTCTGCGGCCTTGAACCGCCTTCACGGTAAGAAGCGCCGCGGCGAAAATCGCGGCAAGAAGCCCTCCCATGGATGTCAGAAGGCAGCCCGCTGTCAGAATCAGCGAAAGTTCCGCAGCCCCGGTCCGCAGTCCGCGTGCATCAGCATCAGATCCTGACAGACAGACGAAAACCATCGGCATAATCAGCCCGACTGCCTGGGCTTTGCCCTGCCAGGAACGCACCATCAGGAAATCACCCGCCGTGTAGATCGAGACGGCGGAAAACGCGCAGACCGCAAAGACCAGAAAACAGAAGCAGTCCGTCTTCCGCCGTTCTCCTTCAAACAGAGACACACCGCAGAGCGCGAAAGCTCCGAAGAACAGCAGCGTAAAGAACGGAGGAAGAAACGTATGCGCCAGCGGAGCCGGCCGAATCCCCGTCAGAAGCGAGACAGCGGCATACCACGCGAACTGAGGCGCTGTCACAAGACGGTCCATGTCATTCTTGCCCAGATCCCGGATCGGATTTCCGGTCAGGGCGTCATACCGCATCAGCGTATCCGTGTCCACCGACGTGGTCGCCGCTCCGATGTAAGCGCTGTCGTCATCATCGATATGAACAGTGGCAAACGTGAGCGCTGCATGCGACACGACAAGAACCAGCGCCAGCCATCCGGGAAACGTCGTCTCCCGGATGAAGCGGCGGACGCCCCGGAAGGGATGGTCACGTCTCTTCAGCATGATCGTCAGGGACATGACGGAAAGGCCGGTGATAACGGCCGTCCATACCGCCGTCAGCACATGCAGGGTCCAGTGAAGCCCGATTCCCGCCAGTGCCAGAGGAAACATCACCGCGTACTGAACAATCCATCCCATACACCAGGTACGGATCAGCCGAAACCCCTCCCGGACCGGCCTGCCCGGATAAGGACTGCCGAGGAGCAGCGGAAAAACCAGTACAACCAGAAGCAGCAGGATCAGTTTCAATCGGACACCTCAAATCTGTGAAAAGCGGTACCGCCTACCGCTGTTTTGTACGAAGCCTTCCGGGCAGATGGACTGAATCAGGCAGCGCGGCGCCCGGATGAATGCCCTCATTCTAGCACAAAAGCAGGCAGGGCACAATCGACCCTGCCTGCTTCTTCTCTCACAGCTTCCCGCGCGCATCACGCGGATAAGCTTTTTACGCTTTGTAGAAATCGACCAGCTTGACGAGATTCTCGTATCTCTCCTTCGCTTCCTGCTCGGACTTCGCGAACAGCTTTCTGGCGCGTTCCGGATTGGCTCTCTTCAGCGAGCTGTACCGGACCTCGCCCATGATGAAGTCCTCATAGGAGGCTGACGGAGCCTTGGAATCCAGCGAGAAGCAGTCCTTGCCCTCAGCCTTGAGCGCCGGATTGAAGCGGAAATTGAACCAGTAGCCCGCATCCACAGCCAGCTTCTCCTCGGTGATGGACTTGCCCATGCCCTTACGAATACCATGGTTGATGCACGGCGCGTAGCAGATGATCAGAGACGGTCCCTCGTAAGCTTCCGCCTCGGCGATCGCCCTGACGGCCTGATTGTAATCCGCACCGATGGCGACCTGTGCAACATAGACGTAACCGTATGTCATCGCCATACCCGGAAGATCCTTCTTCTTGGTCTCCTTGCCGGCAGCCGCGAACTGGGCAACCGCACCGGTCGGCGTGGACTTGGAGGACTGTCCGCCTGTGTTGGAATAGACCTCGGTATCGAAGACGAGGACGTTGATGTCATGGCCGGAAGCCAGAACATGATCGAGTCCGCCGTATCCGATATCGTAAGCCCAGCCATCGCCGCCGAAGATCCACTGGCTCTTCTTGGAAAGGAAGTCCTTCTTCTCGAGGATCTCCTTCGCGTCCGGATCATCGACACCCTTGAGGGCCTCGACCAGCGCATCCGTCGCCTCGCCGTTCAGCGCGCCGCTCTTGAAGGTATCCAGATACTTCTGGCCTTCCTCCTTCGCGATGCCGTTCTCGACGAGCTTCTCGACCTTCGTCTTCAGGCCGGCACGAATCGCCTTCTGGGCAAGTTCCATGCCGTAGCCGAACTCAGCCGCGTCCTCAAAAAGGGAGTTGTCCCACGCCGGGCCATGACCCTTGGCATTGACCGTGTACGGCGTGGACGGCGAGCTGTTGCCCCAGATAGAAGAGCATCCGGTCGCGTTCGCGATGTACATCCTGTCGCCGAACAGCTGCGTGACCAGCTTTGCGTACGGTGTCTCACCGCAGCCGGGGCATGCGCCCGAGAACTCAAGCAGCGGCTTTTTGAACTGGCTTCCCTTGACCGTATTGACCTTGTATTTGGCGATGACGTCTTCCTTCTCCGGGGTCTTGACGGCCACATCGAAGATCGGCTGATTGATCTCGGTCGCCTGGGCAGCCGGGACCATCGTCAGCGCCTTCTCCACCTCTCCGGTCTCCTTGTTCTTCTTGCCCGGGCAGACATTCGCGCAGGAGCCGCAGCCCGTGCAGTCCAGAGCCGACACGGCGATCAGATATCGCTTGTCCGGGAACTGCATCAGCGGCAGTGTCTCGGTGCCTTCCGGAAGAGAGGCGGCCTCGTCCGCGGTCAGAGCGAACGGACGGATGACGCCGTGCGGGCAGACATAGGAGCATCTTGTGCACTGGATGCACTTCGTCGAATCCCACTGCGGAACCATGACGGCGATGCCGCGCTTCTCGTAGGCAGCGGTGCCGCTCGGCGTGGAGCCGTCCACATAGTCCTTGAAAGCGGAAACCGGAAGGTTGTTGCCTTCCTGAGCGGAAACCGCGTTCTGAATGTTGTTCACGAAATCGATGACCGGGCCGGAGCCTTCATGCTTCTTGAATGACAGTCCCTCGTCCCCGCAGTTCTTCCAGTCCGCCGGAACCTGGAACTCGCGAACCTGCTTCGCGCCTTCCTCGATCGCGGCCCAGTTTTTCTCGACGATATCCTGACCCTTGCGTCCGTAGGTCTTCTGCGCCGCGTCCTTCATCAGCTGGATCGCGTGTTCCTCCGGAATGATGCCGGAAAGCTTGAAGAAAGCGGACTGCAGGATCGTGTTGATACGGGTCGGGCCCATTCCGGTCGCGATGCCGATCTTCACGCCGTCGATAACATAGAATTTGATATTGTGATCCGCGATGAACTTCTTCATCTGGCCCGGAAGGTGATCGCCGATCTCCTCATCCGGCCACGGGCAGTTCAGAAGGAATGTGCCGCCGTCAACCAGTTCCTGCACCATATTGAACTTGGTGACGTAGGCCGGGTTATGACATGCGACGAAATTCGCCTTGCGGATCAGATAGGTGGACTTGATCGGCTTCTTGCCGAAGCGGAGGTGAGACATCGTCACACCGCCCGACTTCTTGGAGTCGTAATCGAAGTACGCCTGAGCATACATATCGGTGTTGTCGCCGATAATCTTGATGGAGTTCTTGTTCGCGCCGACCGTGCCGTCTGCGCCGATTCCCCAGAACTTGCAGTTGATCGTGCCGTCCGGCGTGCAGACCAGCGGCTCGCCGACCTTCAGGCTGAGACCGGTCACATCGTCCTCGATGCCGATCGTGAAGACCTTCTTGTCCGTGTTTTCAAAAACAGCCTTGATCTGATTCGGTGCGGTGTCCTTGGAACCGAGACCGTAGCGGCCTCCGTTGACCCGGACATCCTTGAACTTCGAATCGCGGAGAGCGGCGATGACGTCAAGATACAGCGGCTCGCCCTCGGCGCCCGGCTCCTTCGTGCGGTCGAGCACGTTGATCACCTTTACGGTATCCGGGATCGCGTCGATCAGCGCCTTCGCGGAGAACGGACGGTACAGGCGGACCTTCACCACGCCGACCTTCGCGCCTTCCTTCTGCATCAGATAGTCGATGGTTTCCTCGATCGTGTCGTTGACGGAGCCCATCGCGATGATGACGGAAGTCGCGTCCGGAGCGCCGTAGTAATTGAACAGCTTGTAGTCGGTGCCGATCTTGGCGTTGACCTTGTCCATGTATTCCTGAACGATCGCCGGCATCGCCTCATAAGCGGTGTTGGATGCTTCGCGGACCTGGAAAAAGATATCCGGGTTCTGTGCGGAGCCTCTCTCGACCGGGTGGTTCGGGTTCAGCGCGTGCTCACGGAACTTCCGGATCGCTTCGGGATCAGCCATGTCGGCAAGATCTGCGTAATCCCATGTCTCGATCTTCTGGATCTCGTGGGATGTACGGAAGCCGTCGAAGAAATTGATGAACGGAAGGCTGCCCTTCAGCGCCGCAAGATGGGCGACCGGGGTCAGATCCATCACTTCCTGGACGGAGGATTCGCAGAGCATGCAGCAGCCTGTCTGGCGGCACGCATAGATGTCGGAATGATCGCCGAAGATGCTCAGCGCATGGCTGGCGACCGCACGGGCGGAAACATCGAACACGCCCGGAAGCTGCTCGCCCGCCACCTTGTACAGATTCGGGATCATCAGCAGAAGGCCCTGGGACGCCGTGAAGGTGGTCGTCAGAGCGCCCGCCGCCAGAGAGCCGTGATAGGCGCCCGCGGCGCCCGCCTCGGACTGCATCTCGGTGACCTGGACTTCCTGACCGAAGATATTCTTGCGGCCTGCCGTCGCCCATTCATCCACGTGCTCAGGCATGACAGATGACGGCGTGATCGGGTAGATCGTAGCAACTTCCGTAAACGCATACGATGCGTGAGCGGCTGCTTCGTTGCCATCCATGGTTAACATTTTTCTCTTCGCCATGATTTCAGAATTCCTCCTTATCAATTTGAAAAAGCACGACTTATGCACACCTTTTCATCATGAAAAAATTATAGCACCGCGGGCGGGGACTGTCCACGATGCTTCGATATGTTGTGAAAAAAGGACACCGGACCGGCCTTTATTCGGCCTTATGCACATAGATCAGGTGCTCGTCCGTGTAGGCCGCGGCCCGGTATCCGAGCTCCTTGAGGACATCAGCGGACGAACTGCCCTTTGCAAGCACAATGTAGTCGGGCTTCTGCTTCCGGAGCGCATCGGCCGTCAACTCCTCACCTGCGTCCTCAGCCTCCGTGAAAACAGATGAGATCCGGATCGCGGGATCATACTCCCTGACGCGCTCACTCATGTTCTTCTCCTCAAACGCGACCGTCGGTTCATCCGCGCCCGCCTCGTCGCGGAAATATCCGCATACGGCCATCAGCTCTCCGTCTGCCATCCCGATATCAGCCGGCACGCTGATCAGCGATGGGATCTGTGCGATCACCGGAGCCGTGACAGCGAGAAGGCCGGCGGCTGTGATGAATACACAGACCATTCGGACAGCCGGGCGGCCGGACAGCCGCGCAAGAAGAGAGGCGAAACCGAACACCATGATCAGCGTCATCGGCAGAAGCCACAGCAGCCGGAATGTCTCGGTCCGGAATGAAGGGACCAGTCGGGAAAGCTGCGGAAAGACCAGCGGATTCAGCAGGCAGGCAAAGACGAAGACCGACGGCCAGATGAAGGCGGTCCGGCCCGTCCGTTTTCCGAACAGCAGAACCAGAAGCAGAGCGGCGGCCAGAAAAAGCAGCCAGTGCCCCGGCGTCTCAAAGCGCCGGAACACTTCGGCCACAGCGCTCACACCGGAACGGACGGCATCAGAATATTCACCCATCTCTTCTCTCCTCTCACAGCGAAAACGCCGGCCCGATCAGTCCGATCAGCACACAGACCGACGGCACGATCAGGGACAGCAGCATGTGAGGCAGCAGACTCCAGCGTTTCCGGATCAGAATGGCCGGGAGAAATGTGACGAGAATCGCGGCCGGCGTCAGGTAGATCGCCGTCTCCGACAGCGAGACGGCGGCCACTCCCGTCAGAAACAGCAGGCATTTCGCCCGGAAACTCTCCGGGTGATCAGTCAGACTCAGCATCAGGAGAATCAGATAAGGAAAAACGATCCCTGTTAGGGCGGCATTTCCCGTCCAGCCCGTACGCAGCAGAACAGCCTGCGCAGTTTCCCCCGTGGCAGTGAGAAGAAGCACGGACGTCATAAAAAGCGTGGCCCAGCCTGCGCGCCGCTTGCTCCTCCCGAGAAGCCTGAAAAAGATCCGGTAACCCGCCATCAGGGAAAGAATCACCGTCAGACCCTGACGCACCAGCTTCATCTGGGTGAGCACGGGGATCCCGAAAAGCCTCGCGCAGAAAGCGTCTGCCAGATGGTACCGTGTGATCAGAACGGTGACCGGCATCGTCTCCAGAGCCGCGCCGGTCAGACCGTCCGTCCTCCCGATGGTATCCGTGTAGAGATCTGTGGCTGTCTGACTGATCACATGCGACGTATCGGCATCTCCGGCGGTCAGTACCGAAAACGCGGCGAGAGAAGCTGCTCCGATAACCATCATCATCGTGGCAGGCGTAAACCGGAAATTTCTCGCGTGCCACGCCGTCGCGCGGAAGAAGCCCCGGTAATGAAGCACACAGGAAGCGGCGATGAGCAGGGACAGTGACGCGGCCCAGATCATGAAGAAGGCGGAAAGCGTGATTCCCGCCGCAGTGGAAGGCAGCGCGGCCGCTTCCAGCGCCGCGAGCATCGTCACAAAGCCGGAAAGGATTGTCTCGCATACGGACGTCTCCCCGTCGTCCGCGGCCGGCTGCAGAAGCCCGCCGATCACAAACAGAACCAGCAGCTCCACCGCTGCGGCCAGTCCCGTCCGAAGATACAGATCCATGATGCTCCCCCGTTATCCGCTTTCCCTGTCAGTCGTCCTGTTCCTCGTCTTCGCTGGTTACATAAACCTGACGCTTTCTTGCCATTACGTCAGAGGCAAGATACTCATCATACGTTCCGACCTTATCGATGATCGATCCGTCAGGAAGGAATTCGATGATCCGGTTCGCCGTCGTCTCGACTATCTGATGGTCATGAGAGGCGAAGAGAATCACACCCGGGAACTTCGTCATCCCGTTGTTGAGAGCCGTGATCGCCTCCATATCCAGGTGATTGGTCGGCTCATCGAAAATCAGGACGTTCGCGCCGGAGATCATCATCTTCGACAGCATGCAGCGGACCTTCTCCCCTCCGGAGAGGACCCGCACGCGCTTCACCCCGTCCTCACCGGCAAACAGCATGCGGCCGAGGAAGCTCCGCACATACGTGGTGTCCTTGTTCTCGGAATACTGGGTCAGCCAGTCCGCAATCGTCAGGTCATTGTCGAACTCATCGTTGTAATCCTTGGGGAAGTACGCCTGCGACGTGGTAATGCCCCACTTGTAGTATCCCTCGTCCGGCTCCATCCTTCCTGCCAGAATCTGGAAGAGGACGGTCCTCGCTCTCTCATTGCCTCCGACGAAAGCGATCTTGTCCGTACGGTTCACGGTGAAGTTCAGATCCTTAAAGATCGTCTCTCCGTCGATGGTCTTGGTCAGATGCTCCACGAAGAGCACGTCGTTGCCGATCTCCCGGTCCGGACGAAAATCGATGTAGGGATACTTTCTCGAGGAAGGGACCATGGTATCAAGCTGAATCTTCTCCAGAGCTCTCTTTCTCGAGGTCGCCTGCTTCGATTTTGAGGCGTTGGCCGAGAACCGGGCGATGAACTCCTTCAGTTCCCTGATCTGCTCTTCCTTCTTCCGGTTCTGCTCCTTCATCTGGCGGATCAGAAGCTGAGAGGATTCGAACCAGAAGTCATAGTTTCCGGCATAGAGCCGGATCTTCCCGTAATCGATATCGGCCGTCTGCGTGCAGACCTTGTTCAGAAAATAGCGGTCATGGGACACAACGATCACGGTGTTCTCGAAACCGATCAGGAACTCCTCAAGCCAGTCGATGGCATCCATATCCAGATGGTTCGTCGGTTCATCCAGCAGCAGGATATCCGGATTGCCGAAGAGAGCCTGCGCAAGAAGGACCTTGACCTTCTGCGGACCGTCAAGAGTTCCCATCTGTCTGTGATGCAGCTCCCCGTCGATGCCGAGTCCGTTCAGCAGAGACTCTGCGTCGGCCTCCGCCTCCCAGCCGTTCATCTCGGCGAATTCTCCCTCCAGCTCAGACGCACGGATTCCGTCCTCATCCGAAAAGTCCTCCTTCGCGTAGATCGCGTCCTTCTCCTTCATGATCTCGTAGAGGCGGCGGTTTCCCATAATGACAGTGTCAAGCACATCGTAGTCATCGTATTTGAAATGGTCCTGCTCCAGAAAGGAGATCCGGTCACCGGGTGTCACAACGATGCTGCCGCTTGTCGTCTCGAGTCTTCCCGAAAGAATTTTCAGGAAGGTGGACTTTCCCGCTCCGTTGGCTCCGATCAGCCCGTAGCAGTTTCCCTCCGTGAATTTGATGTTGACGTCCTCGAATAAAGCCTTTTTGCCGACTCTGTAGGTGACATTGACTGCTTCGATCATGAAACTCTCCTATCGTGGCGGCGGCGCCTGCGGCACCGCGCGGTGTTCGTCCTGACGGACGGATGATAAAGATGCAATTCGTCTGGTCTGAGGATATAATAGCATAAAGATTCCGTACAAAGGAGGTTCCCCATGCTGAAAAAACTAAGAAACCGAAAGAGCCGGAAGGATGCGCGCCGCGATCTGTACCTCGGCGCCCTCGCGCTCCTGATCATGTTCGCGCTTGCGCTGATCGGACGTCTGTCCGACGGTCTCGCGGCCAGGCGGATCCGGGCCTGAAATCATCCGGACAGAAGGCGGGCGGAACGGAGGAACATATCAGCCGTTCCGCCCGCCTTTCTTCACCTGCTCCGTTCAGGCCGCTTTGAGACGGCGCCGGCGCGTCAGTCCGATCCAGATCGCCGCGGCGGTCAGACTCACCGCTGAAACGGCTGCGCCGGCCCGAAGACCCGGAACCGTATACGAAAAAACGATCGTGTTGTCGCCGGCGGAGATCCGTACGGCCATAAATCCGTTGATATCGACGATCTCCGTCTTCCGGCCGTTCACCGTCGCGCTCCAGCCCGAATCATCCGGAATCGAGAAGAAGGCGTAGGTTTCTGCGGCCGCGTGAAGCTCCGCCGTATAAGTGGAGGTCGTACGGACCGCGGAGGAAGTGCACTCCGCGAGATGCAAACGGCTGATCTCGGTGAGATCCGCCTCCGTGGCGCTTCCGTCCGCCGCCTCATCGTAATGGCGCAGCACCTGACTGACCTCGGCTTCCTGGTCATCGGGGATGACCAGCGTCTTCAGCATCAGGATCGCCCGCGTCGCGGTCGCCGTTTCCGAGAATTCAGACGCAGTCATATAGGTGTCATAAGTGAAGCCGATCGGCGGTATATCTTCGTTTTCATAGAGATAATACGTCCGGCTCCTGCCCTTCACCGTCCGTACCGGCTTCTCCCCTTCCTCCGGCCTCGATGTTTCGTAAGAGTAGCGGGCCGAGATCAGATTGTTAAAGCCGACCGGCGCCTCCGGTGATTTCACGTCCCTCGACAGCCCGAGTGCCTCATACAGACGGAAGATGGATCCGGACACCGTGCTGCAGAAATTCGCGCTGGCGGAATATCCGTGGGTCAGTGTCTCCGGATTGTCGCGGTTTGAATACCGGTACGACGTGGTATCAAGACCGAAGTCAGCCGATGTCACAAGCCGGTCCTCGAGTCCGTCGGCCTCCTCCCCGTTCGCGACATGATAGAGATGGATCAGTGACGCCAGCGTGCCGATGCTGAAAGCAAGAATGCCGATCTCGATCAGCAGCCGCCGGTGCCTGCGGACCTGCGTGGACAGGACCCATGTCAGGATGACGCCGGCCACCGCGACCATAGACCACGCGAAGAACACGTCATCGCGGTAAATCTTGCTCTTCTCACTTGAGCTCCAAGGCACAAAGACGAGGAAGACAAGGAATCCGGCCACAATGACGGCCCAGATAACAGAGCCCGCGTGCACAGCCCGTTCCGCCGGAGTCGGGGAGGCCCATACGCCGTCCTCCATCTCCAGCTGCTCCAGCACATACGCGCCGGAGAGAGCAAAAAGAAGCACCGGCATATAGTACCAGCGGTGATACAGGCCTGCGAACATCGAGAAGCTCGCATTCAGAATCGGCACTACCGCCATCACCAGACACCACTTCAGCATCCGCGTGAGCCAGTGCTTCCGGTTCATCCGGAGAAAGGCGATCGTGTAAATCAGACCGATCATCGGAATGTAGGCCGCGCAGGAAGAGAAATTGTGGTTGATCACCGCGCTCTGGTCTGACATCACCTCGCCGGGAAAGATCAGCGCCTTCAGAATAAACAGATATCGCTCCAGGCCGAAGACCAGCGAATTGCTTCCCACATAATCAAAGCTGACCCTCGGATTCTGCAGAACAAAAATCGCCGCCGGCAGCATGAGTACCATCGTGATCCCGCAGCCGAGCGCACCGTCCAGCAGAATCTCCGGAAGCCGCCTCCACGCCTTCTTCCCGTCCAGCACAACATAGCGAAGAATATAGTAGGCGCCGAGGAAAAGCACGTCTCCCGGGAAGAAGAAATAGTTCACCAGAAGATTGAGTACCACAGCCCCGATAAAGAAGCCGTGTTTCCGTTTTTCCATCAGCTCGTCGAAGCCGATGAGCAGAAGGGGAAACAGAACGACCACATCGTGAAAGTGGTAGAAAAGCAGGTTCTCGTTCATGAATCCGCTGAACGCGTACATCGTGGAGGCGATCACCGCGTTGGAAGGATGCTTCACGAACCGGCGGATCCAGAGATAAGAGGTAAGTCCCGCCAGGCCGTATTTCAGAACATACAGCCAGCCTACAATGTAGATAAATGCCTTTGAAGGAAACAGGAGGGAAATCCAGAAGGATGGGTTGCCCAGAAGATAGAACGTCATCCCGCCGATGAAGTTCGATCCGAGATCAAGGCTCCAGTCCCAGACTACATTCCCGGACTTGATCGCGTCGTTGGCATACATCGCGAACGGGATCTGCTGCACGTTGAAATCACCCGCAACGCTGAACAGTCCGCGGTAATAGATGATATAGCCGCCGAATGCAATCGCCGCTGCCGCAAGATTAATCAGAAAGGCATACAGCGCGTACCTTCCGGCGTCCTCCGTCAGGCCTGTCCGTCTGCGCCGGGCGCCGGATCCGGTCCGGCGCACCGGTTCCGTATTTACTTCCACCTGATCCGTCATTTTCCTCACACTCCAACAAACAGTATCCAGCAAAGGACAAACAGAACAAACAGAATATCCGCTACCAGGACGGCGATGATAATCCGTTTCGCACTGCCGGAGGAACCGGATCGGACCTCCGCCGGCTTCTTTTCCCGCGCCTCGCCTGACTCCGGAAGGTGTCCGTCCGCTCCGCTGTCCTTCTCCTTCCCTTCAGGCTTCTCCTCCGCGTCTTCCTCCGGACTCGGGAACCCGTCAGCGCTCTCCTCCTCCGGCAGCCGGCCGTTCAGCAGGTCCGCCATCTCCTCCTCTGAGATTGTTTCGATTCCGATGCCGCACTCGCCTGCCAGCTCATCGATATCCCGGATCCGGTCCTCGCTCTGATGCTCAAGGATCCGCAGCAGAATCAGCCGGTACGTCTCGTCATACCAGTGCTCCAGCTCATCCGCGCTCATCAGCGCGACCCGTTCGATCCGGTCGTCCCCCTCCGACTGGTCGTGCCGGATCTGGACATGGTTCAGCATGAACTCGATCCGGCTGAAGAGAACAGCATGTTCACTCTTCAGGTTGTCGGGGTAGGATTCGATCGTTTTTCCGAGTTCAGCCAGAATCTTTCTTTTTCCTGCGAGGTTGCCGGCGAAGGATGTGCTGCGGTACTCGGTGACCGCCTGGGACACGGGATCGGTTTCATCCGCGGAGACAGCCTCCGCCGCCGCGTCCCGGGGAACAATATAGATGAATTCCTTTTCCGGGATATATTTCACCTCATAGCCGAGACGGCGCAGGATAGCCCGGATACGGGAAAGCAGCTCCGTGTAATTCCGGATGTCGAAATCATAGCCCGGAGCCTTCTCCTGATTGAATGCTCTCCGGCAGAGCTCTGCGATATTCAGCGTGTACTGAAGATAAGTCAGCACCTCCGACTCGGAAGGATCCGCGCTCCGGAGTATGCCGTCGATATTGAGCCCCGCGCGCATCTCGTCCGTATCCGCGCATCCCTCCCGGGCCTTCCAGGCGCCGAAGACGTGCCGGTCCACATACGTCTCGAGGGAATATTCCTTGTAGCCGAAGGAGACGATGTGGCTCTGAAAGAGCATCTCGATCTGGATCATCTCATCATGGTAATCCATACCGGGAGCTGCCTCCTCTTTACTCATGTCCGGTCCGGGATCCGCTTTACCGGTCCCGCCGGCCGCTTTCTCCAGAACAGGATCACCGGCCTTCCCCCCGTCTTCCGGCCGGATCTCTCCGGAGCGCTCCGTTTCCTCAGAAAATTTCTTCTCTCCCGTTTCCATAAAACCTCGTTTCAAATGACTCCGCTTCGATCCAGCGCAAACCGGATCGCCAGCTCCTGGCCGGTCATCAGACTTGCCTTGTCGATCCACTCATCCCGGGTATGAAGTCCGGCACCCGATACCGTTCCGAAGGCAACAGCCGGTATCCCCATCGACAGCGGGATGTTGGCATCCGTGGAAGCGGCCACCGGCTGTACGTTTTTCTTCAGGACCGAACCGACGGTCCGCTCCGCGGCAGACCGGAATTCGCGCATCCCGGGCGTGATCCGGTCGGTTGTGCACGGACGGAACCCTGTTCCGGTGCAGTTCACGCGGACGTCACCGTGTTCAACGGACCGCAGAGCTTCCTCCAGCTGCCTTGTCATATAATCCCTCACGGACTCGCGATCATAGCGGAACTCGTACGTCAGCTCCGCGTCGGACGCGATCGCGTTGATCGACGTACCGCCGTAAAGCGTTCCCACATTGTAGGTCGCAAGACCTTCCGGCGGAAGCTGCATACCGTAGAACCGCTCGACAAGATCCGCCGCCGCCTTGAGTGCGCTCATCCTGCCGAAATCGTGAAGGGAGTGGCCGCCCGCCGTATGGAGATGAATCCGGTAGCGGCTGGACCCGACCGCTTCCTCCACCAGCGTGCCGAGATAAAGATCGAGGGAGGTGAAATCACGGATCCGGCTCCCGAATGAGCGGAAAAGGCCCTTTGTCCCGGCAAGATTGCCGTCCCCTTCCTCGCCTGTATTGGCGACGAACATCAGACCGTGCGGACGGATCAGTTCCCTGTGCCGAAGGAAAAACCTCACGGTCATCAGCAGATTGACAAGATTCGCCGTATCGTCCCCGATGCCGGGTGCGCTGAGAGACGTATCGTCCTCGTAAACGGTCAGCGGACGCGTATCCGGAAACACGATATCCATATGGGCGGCAAAAACGGAGAAATTCTTCTCTTCCTCGTCATTTCCCGGCATTCTGACGATGACGTTTCCTGTCTCGTCGATCCAGCAGTCTCCCGCCCCTTCCTCCATCAGGAACTGAAGTATGAAAGCGGCCCGCTCTCCCTCTCTTCCGGATGGCGCGGGAATCGCCGCCAGACGCTTCAGCAGCTTCAGCGTATCTTCGTAATTGTCGGAAACAAACTCTCTGACTGTCTCTCGCATGTTCCTTCCGTCTCCCCCGTCAGAAGTTCACGAAACCGGCCTTCTCAAGAAACGTGCGGTAGGCGCGGTACGCCTCGTAGACGTCCGCTTTGCTTGTCGCTTCATAGGGGGCGTGCATGTTCAGTACCGCGACGCCGCTGTCGATCACGTTCATGCCGTAGAGAGCGAGAATATAAGCGATCGTGCCGCCTCCGCCCACATCCACTTTACCGAGTTCCGCAGTCTGCGTGCGGATATCCGCCTCGTCAAAAATCCCGCGCAGATGGGCGATATACTCCGCGTTCGCGTCGTTGGACCCGCTCTTCCCGCGGGAACCGGTGAACTTGTTGAAGACGATGCCTTCGCCGAGAATCGCCGCGTTTTTCTTCTCGAACGCCTCGGCATAGATCGGATCGAACGCGGCGCTCACGTCCGAGGAAAGCATGCAGCTGTTCTCCAGCGTCCGCCGAAGGATCAGCTCACCGCTTTCGCCCATCCGGTCAAGCAGTTCGGCGAGTGCATTTTCAAAGAAACGGGAATGCATGCCCGTCGCACCGACCGAACCGATTTCTTCCTTGTCAACCAGCAGACAGCAGGATGTGCGGCGCGGCGTATCGCCGCCCAGCATGGCCCGGAAGGACGGATACGCGCATACACGGTCGTCCTGCCCGTAGGAAAGAATCATGCTCCGGTCAAGGCCGGCTTCCCTCGCCTTGCCGGCGGGAACGATTTCCAGCTCCGCCGAGATGAAATCCTCCTCGGTGATGCCGAAACGCTCGTTTAAGATCGAAAGAACGGCCTGCTTCACGGCGTCTTCCTTCGCCGGCTCCTTGCCCTGGCTCCCGGCCGTCGAGGACGCATCGATGCGGACCGGACTGGAACCGATCACCAGATCAAGATTCTCTCCCTCGATCACCTTCGACGCCTCCTTCTTCATCTGCTCTCCGGCCAGATGAATCAGAAGATCTGAGACGAAGAACACCGGCTCATCCTCGTCCTCTCCGATCGACAGCTCTACGGTCTCGCCGTTCTTCTTCACCACGACACCGTGCAGCGCCAGCGGCTGCGCCACGTACTGGTATTTCTTGATGCCGCCGTAATAGTGGGTATCGAGATAGGCGATCCCGCCGTTTTCATAGAGCGGGTTCTGCTTGACGTCAAGACGCGGAGAATCGATGTGCGCGCCCAGAATATTCATGCCTTCGCTGATCCGCCCGTTTCCGATATGGAAAAGAACGATGGACTTGTTCATCCAGACTGCGTAGACCTTGTCTCCGGGCTTCACGGCCCGGCCTTCTCTTACAATCTTCGAAAGTTCCTCGTACCCGTCGGCCTCCGCTGCAGCCACAAACTGATCGACGCACTCGCGCTCGGTCTTTCCGTGATCCAGAAAATGCATGTACTCGCCCGCAAAACGGTCGCACGCCTTCTGCATCGCAAGGTCATAGGTATTCCATACGTTGATTCTCTTCATCGTCTCTTCTCCTTGTCGTCTGAATCGTCCTTCAGAGAAAACCTGCGCCGCGGGTCCGATCCCGCGGCGCATCAAACTCACTTTTCGGACTCTGACAGTCAATTATGCACGATCACGCCCGGATTGTAAATAAAATGAGGCTGAAAATCCTGTGAACGGAAGTCCGTTTCAGGTCAGCGGTCCTTCGGATTCACCGCATCCTCGTCGTCCGCGCGGTACTCATCCTCCATCACGGAAGCGTTGATTGCCGCGGAAGCCGCCGCCGCTTCCCGTCCGCCCCTGCCGGTCTCCTCGCTGATGCAGGGATCGACGGGCATCGGAGGAACCGGCTTCGCACTGCGGCTGACCGGCGTTGCATCGCCGACGCCCAGCGCCTCACCGGCCACTCCGAGTGTCGAGATGATGGAAGCCAGATCGGACGGCATGTAGATTTTGGTCGCGCGCCCGTCCGAGACATCCTTCAGCGCCTCCAGACCTTTCAGCTTCAGGACCTGTTCGGAAATATTGGCCTCCTTCAGTTTCCGGAGGCCTTCCGCCTCCGCTTCGTAAACCAGTTCGATGGACTTCGCCCGGCCTTCCGCCAGCGCGATCTGCGCGTCCCTCTCCGCCTCAGCGGAAAGGATCTTCGCCTTCTTGTCGCCCTCCGCCCTGGAAACGACCGCTTCCTGATGCGCCTGAGCCTCAAGCACGGTCTGACGGCGCTCGCGCTCGGCGCGCATCTGCTTTGTCATGACCTCTTCGATTTCCTTCGGCGGCGTGATGTTCTTGATCTCCACACGCGTCACCTTGATGCCCCAGGGATCCGTCGCTTCATCGAGAATCGCCTGGAGCTTGCCGTTGATCTCATCGCGGCTGGTCAGCGTCTGATCCAGTTCCATCTCGCCGATGATGTTGCGGAGCGTCGTCGCGGAAAGATTCTGAAGACCCGATATCGGGCTTTCCACGCCGTAGGTATACAGACGCGGATCAAATACTCTCGCGAAGACCACCGAGTCGATCTTCATGGTGACATTGTCCTTCGTGATGACCGGCTGCGGCGGAAAATCAAGCACCTGCTCCTTGAGCGAAACCTTTCTGACGATCCGCTCGAAGAAAGGAATCTTCAGGTGAAGCCCCGCCTCCCAGACCGCCTTGAACCGTCCGAAGCTCTCGATGACATATGCCTGCCCCTGCGGCACGATGCGGACATTCGCGATGACCGCCCAGATGACAAGGACTGCCGCGATGAGCAGCAGCACACCTCCCATTCCCATACTGTATCCTCCTTCCAGAGTAAACGAACTGGCGCGTTCAAACGCGCGGAACCTTTTTCAGTATATCATAGATCGTCCGACAAAAGGCAAAAACAGCTTGACGCCGTGAAAAACGCCAGAGATTTCTCTCTTGCATTTTTGAGGCGTATTGTGTATAGTTTATCAGGTACGGGGTATGGCGTAGCTTGGTAGCGCGCACGGCTGGGGGCCGTGAGGTCGCGAGTTCGAATCTCGCTGCCCCGACGGATAAAGCGGACCGGATCACCGGCTGTCATGTTGACGGCGGTGATCCGGTCCGCTTTTGCTGTGACATTCCGTCCGGAATCCCGGACAGAGAAGGCAGGCTCCGGAAATTCTGCTGTGTCTCGGTTCTGATCGCATTTTCTTAAAGAAGACCGCCCGGTTTACCAGGACGGTCTTCTTTTCATTATGGCCTGCTGCCTGCGCCGCCTTATGCCCGCTTATGAGAGCGAGGAAGCGGCTGAGGATGCAGCGGACTCCACCATCTCCGCCGCGGAAGAGTCAGAGGACGCGGCCTTGATGGATGTGATGTGCGGATTGGCGCCCTCATACCAGTAAAGGAAGCCCTCCATGTCGACGGTATCGCCGATCTTTAGGTTCTTCACCGCTTTGTAGACGTCTGAATCCTTGTCCGTGAGG
>Ga0256404_1001793_pt1 | contig 50033 bp, 59 predicted proteins | sample RumenRJG_01DNA_FD_185990 | JGI IMG/M metagenome (GOLD analysis project Ga0256404, IMG submission 185990) | Bovine rumen microbial communities from Lethbridge, Alberta, Canada - RJG_01 | ecosystem: Host-associated > Mammals > Digestive system > Stomach > Rumen | place: Canada: Alberta | collected...
TTTTCATAAAACCTCCTATTGCTTAATTAAATTAATATTTAAAATATGTTTTTTTATAATCAACGAATCAACGCCATTAACTTGATTATTTGAATCTTTGCTAACATTAGCTGCAACCAAATAAACACCATTTAATTTAGTTATTCCAAGAATGTGCTTTTTAACAATTAATGAATCAACACCATTAATCTTACCATCACCAGATGCATCACCATAAATTACAACAGTTAATTTAGTACTCTTATCACCAGATTTAATCTCAATAGTTGAACCAGTACCAACAAAATCATTCTCAATAGTCTTACCACTAGAATTCTTAATAGTAACTGTTACATTCGCATCATTCTTCTTAATAGAATTAATAATATTACTAGCCTTAGTACCTAAAGAAATCCCACTTACATAACTATTATTAACTTTATAACCAGACTTAATAACAACACTATTTAAATCAGTTCCTGTATTAGCATTACCAGTACTTGGTGTTGTTGGAGTTGGAGCTGGCGCAGGAGTTGTACTCTTAGCACGATTAACATTAATAGTATAAGTTCTAACACTACCGTTTTGAGCAGTAACAACAACCTTAATAGCATTATTGCCCTCATTAATATTAATATTTCCACTAGCACTTCCAGTACCACTTATACTACCAGAAATTTTAGAATAACCATTAACTGTTTTAGCATTCAATTTAATACTACTTGTAGAAGATGAAACATAAACATCATAAGAAGTATTTGATCCATCAAAACCAGTAACACTTGAACCATTAATCTTTAACTCACTTAAATAATTATTAGGATTTAAAGGGCTTGGTAAAACGTACATTTTTTCCATATTATTATAAACAGGAATAGTAAATACAAATTCATTTCCAAGCATATTAAACCTGCTATAAGTAGAATAAGTACTGCTTGCTTCACTAAGAGGAGCACGTAAATTAGTCATATATTGATGAACTCCAACCTTAGATTGACCATTATTAACATTAAACTTTTGTAAATATTCAGTATATTGATTATTATTAATATAACCATCACTTATAAATTCAGCACCACCAATAATTGCCTTCTTTAAACTGTTCCAAGGTCTTCCATAATAAGTACTCTTTTCATACCCATCTTCACCACCATTGGCGTAAATCAAACCTTTTTTCCAGTTATCATATCCACTATAAGCACCAATATTATAGGCATTATAAAGTCCACTATAACCTCTACCATTATATTCAAACCATTGTCCACTAATAACAGCAGTAGTATCTCCTACTTCTTGACGAGTACGACTCGCTAAATGAATTGGACTAACGTTAAAAGTTCTAGCAGCCTCCATATAATATTCAGCATAATTACTATCATAATTACCCAAACGAGTACTAGATAAAATATTTTTAACCTTATCAATAGTATGATAATTAGAATCATAATTTAACTTTTCAAACATAAATACATAATCAGGCTTTAAATAAAGTCTTGGATCCATATAATAACTTACAGTCGCATGATTAGCAGCATACCAATTGCTACCATCTTTAACAGTCCATGTATCATTATAATAATTATAAGAACCACCAGCAGTAGATCTATGACCTACTTCATCACCTTGAATCAAACTAACACCAACAGCACTCTCCAAAGAAGTAACAGTAGAATAATCCATATTAGTTTTCAAAGCCTCAAACTTCCAACTAGGATATCTAGCATGTAATTCATCTAAATAAGGAAAATAACTATCAGGAAAACCAGCATTTTTCAATTTATTGTTATAATCACTTAAACTATTACTTTTATAAAACTGTTGAGCATACTTAGATAAAGAAGTAGTAGTTACATACTTACCACAAACAAATCCTGTTGAACCATTATGTTTAACCTTATACCAACTATAACATCCATTAGCAGTAGACATATCAGTATCAACTATCTCAACCTTATCACCGCAATTTAAATTTAAAACAGTATAACCCCAACCAGCTTCACTTCTCATAGGTAGACTAGTCGCATCCTCATAACAAGCAATAATACCATTAGAACCGCTTAAATCAATACTATTGTATCCACTATTATCAGGTTCACTAGAAGGAATAATATCGAAAAATTCACTACAAATATATCCATATTGATTACCATAAGCAATCTTATACCACTTACCAGTACCACATCCATTAGAACCATCACTAGTACTAAAAGGATTAGAATCAGTAACAGTATAAACATTACCATACCCGGCATCCTCCAATAAAGTTTGATAACTAGTACCAGCACCACTTCTTACACGTACATCAGTACCAGTGACTTTACCAGTTAAAGCAAAGACATTATTATTCATAAAAAGAGTCATCATAAAAATTAAAGAATAAATTACTAACTTTCTTAACCTCATATTAGCCTCCTCTACCCTATATAACATTATAACAAAATTCGACAAAAAAATCAAATTAAAACAACCTTTTCCAACATTTAACAAAAACAAAAGAATAGTACCTTAGTACTATTCCTTATAATCAAACTCAAAATCAAGAATTCTTACATTGTCTCCTTCTTCTGCACCCATCTCTCTTAATTTATCATCAATACCCATTCTCTTCAACTTATTAGAAAATCTTAATACAGCTTCATCAGAATTAAACCTAGTCATCTTTAATAACTTCTCAACCTCATCTCCACGAATAACCCATGTATTACCATCACGAGTAATAGTAAAAGGAACCTTCTCCTCAAACTTATATAAAACATGGCTTTCAAACTTCTCTTCAGTATATAAAGGTTGTTTCTCAATCTTATCAAGCATATCAGCTAAAGCATTAACAACTAAATCCAAATTACTATCAGTCATTGCTGAAATAGGATAAATCGGTAAATCAACATGCTTCTTAAATTCTTCTAAATTCTTAGAAGCACCCTCTACATCCATCTTATTCGCAATAACAATCATAGGCTTATCCATTATTTTAGAATTAAAACTTTCTAATTCTTTATTAATAATACAAAAATCATCATAAGGATTTCTTCCTTCAAAACCACTCATATCAACAACATGAGCAATAACACGAGTTCTCTCAATATGTCTTAAAAATCTATCTCCAAGTCCTTCACCTAAAGAAGCACCTTCAATTAATCCAGGTAAATCAGCAACTACAAAACTTCTACCCAAAGAAGCACCAACAACGCCTAAATTAGGCTTTAAAGTAGTAAAATGATAAGCAGCAATCTTAGGACGAGCAGCAGAAATTCTAGAAATTAAAGTACTCTTACCAACACTAGGCATACCAACAAGCCCAACATCAGCTAACAACTTTAACTCAATCTTTACAAGACGCTTCTCACCAGGCTCACCATTTTCAGAAATACTAGGTGCAGGATTACTACGAGTAGCAAGTGCAATATTACCTCTACCACCACGTCCACCATGAACAACGATAGCCTTATCATCCTTATGAGTCAAATCAGCAATAACCAAATTAGTATCACAATCAGTAATAACAGTGCCAAGAGGAACACGAACAATAACATCTTCCGCATTCTTACCATGCATACCCTTACCCATTCCATTCTCACCATTATTACCACGAATTAATTTTTTATATCTTAAATCAAGTAATGTATTTAAACCCTCATCAACAACAAAAACTATATCAGAACCATGACCACCATTTCCACCAAAAGGGCCACCCATCTCAACATACTTTTCACGACGAAAAGCCATACATCCATTACCACCACTACCGGCTTCTAACTCTAATGTAACCTCATCAACAAACATATATGTCACCTCAAATCATATTAATTATACATGAAAATAAATAAAAAAAAAAGAAGAAATTCTTCTTCTAATTAAATTTCTGGATAAACACTAGCTTGTTTCTTGTCTTTTCCAACTCTTTCAAACTTAACATATCCTGAAACTTTTGCGTATAAAGTATCATCAGATCCAATTCCTACATTCTTACCTGGGAAAATTTTAGTACCACGTTGACGATATATAATTGATCCACCACTTACATATTCACCATCAGCAGCCTTTGCTCCCAATCTCTTAGAAATAGAATCTCTACCGTTCTTAGTTGAACCTTGTCCTTTTTTATGTGCGAATAATTGAATATTTAACTCTAATAACTTTAGCATGAGTGCACCTCCTTAATAATAATATTTTTCTTATATTGTTTTTCCAAATCTTTTAATAAACTAACCATATTATCAATCAAAGTATCAGTTACATCATTATGACTAAGTACATTAATACTTAATCCATTAGAATCATCATAATTAATTGAATCACTACTTAATCTAACAATCGCATTAACACTAGTTATAACAATACTAGAAACACTTGCGCAAACAATATCTTTCCCATAAATATCATAACCAGCATGCCCTGTAATAGATATAGACTCAATTAAATCATTATCATACTTTAAATTAATCTTTATCATTATTTAACATTAATTGATTTAACAGTTACTTTAGTATATGGTTGACGATGACCTTGAGTTCTACGATAATTCTTCTTAGAATTATACTTGTAAACTAAAACTTTCTTAGCTTTACCATTCTTTTCAACTGTAGCAGTTACAGTTGCTCCTTTAACATAAGGCTTACCAAGAACACCATCTGCCATTAAAACTTTGTCAAAAGTGATCTCACTACCAGCTTCTGCATCCAATTTTTCAATATAAAGAACTTTACCTTCTTCAACTAAGTATTGCTTTCCACCTGTTTCAATAACAGCTTTCATATTATTCCTCCTTTTACCTAAGACTCGCCATTAAGGTACATTTCTGTTTAAAACCTTTTCAGTGCGGTTGTAGAGAGGCTCTACACGTCCTACATTCTATCATAATTTATAATGATTGTCAAACATTTTTAATAGTTTTTCCCTTTCAGTTATACACTTTTCACCATCATAAAACAAATGCCTACACCATAAATACATACCATCAATAGAATTAACCCTTTTAATAAACCTAAAACAAAAATTATAATTATACCTTTCAAACAAAAATTTATTAAAAATAATCCTATGATTTCTAACCTCAGTTATAACCTTAAAACATAAAAAAAATAATATTAAAAACACTAAAAAATCAAAATGACCAATAAAAATAAAAACAATAATAATAAATATAAAAGAAAAAAAACACAATAATAAATGACTAAACTTAAAAGGAAATAAGAAACATAAAAAAACATATAAAAACTTAGACCCATCCAAAGGATATATAGGTAACAAATTAAAAACTAATAAAACATAATTATAATAAATAACACTATCAGATAAACTAAAAAACTGACTAATAATAAAATAAAAAACAATTTGAAATAAAGGCCCCATCAAAGTAACAATAAACTGTTCAACCAAACTTGTATTTATAAAACAATTAAAAATAGTTAACCCGCCAAAAGGTAAAAGAATAACCCTATCAATCTTCCAAGAAAAAATAACACCACTAATAATATGACCAAACTCATGAACAATAATAATAGAAGTGAAAATTAAAAAATCACGAATATTACCAGTAATTAAACATATAAACATAAAAATATAAAAAAACGGATGTATCTTAAATATATTTTTTATAGTCAAGAACATTACCATCTTTCTTAAAAACTAAATATAAATTATTACTGCAATTACCTATAAAACTACCATCACTTACATACTCATATAAAGAAACACTAATATCATTCATATTAGAATACCAAATATCAACACCATCACTCCCCTCTATAATTACAGTATTTCCATAACCTTCCTTCTCGCCTATAAAAACAACTAATCCATCCCCTATACTAGGAACCAAATAATCATCAGAAACACTCAAACTAACACCATCTAAATAATCACTAACGTCATTATAAGAAAGTTTCTCATTAAAAACTAAAACAGGATCAGGAATAATTTTCTTAAAAGGTAATGTACCACCAAAATACTTTGTATATAAACTATTAATAGACGCAAAATTAAAATTAACAGATAAAACATTATCATTAAAATACTTTTTAAAAGAAGCATTTTTCTCAAATAAAATAAGAGAAACAATAGTAATCAAACCAGTAATTAAAATCTTGTTTAAAAAAATATTAAAAAAAGAACTAGAACTACCCTTACTCTTTCTAATTCTATAACTATTCATAGTATCACCAATAAATACTATGAAAAAAAATTTATTTTATTCTCTTAATATTAAACTTCAAAGAAATTAAATATAAAATAAAATACAAAATAACACCATAAATAACATTAACAATTAAAGAAGAATAAATACTTCTAAATAAAATATTAAAATTCATAACTACAAAACCATTAACAACCATAAACATAAAAGAAATAAACCTATATAAAATAATCATAAAAACTAATTCCAAAATAGAAACAAAAAGATTATTAGGAGTTATACGATTTATATAACGAACACATAAACCAATAACTAAAAACAAACCTGAATTTAAAAAATAAGTGCCAGTATAAACCAAATCAAATAAAAAACCAATAATAAAACAATATATAAAATACGAATCCCTGTCTTTTCTAAAATAAGGCTCCAACAAAATTAAAGAAGAAAATATAATTAACCCACTAAAAATAGAACCATGAAAAAAACCATTAATAACATACTCTAAAATAAAAGAAAAAACACTAACAATAAATATTATCATTCATTATCCCTCTTAACTATAGTAACATAACTAATATCGTCAAATAAAACATCAGACTTAACCTTAACAACCTTAGATAAATCAAAATTATCAGTTTCTATACTGTCAACATATCCAACTAATAATCCGCTAGGGAAAATATTACCTAACCCAGTAGTAACAACCTTAGAACCACTTGGAATCTCTAAATTTTCAACAATACCCATAACCTCATAAAAACCATTACTATACTTATTTAATATACCATAAACATACTTATCATCAACTTTAATCTTTACAGATATATTAACAGGAAACTTAGAATTTGTAAGTAACAAAACATTACTATTATAATGACTAACATTAGAAGTAATACCTATTAAATATCCACCACTAACAACTGCCATATTATTATCAATTCCAGAATCACTACCCTTATCAATAATTAAAGAGTCATTCCAATAATCAACACCACGACTAATAACGCTACCATTAATATAAGTCTTATCACTAAGAGATTTATTAATATTAACTAACTCCTTTAATTTCTTAACCTCATTAGTTAATTCCTCATTCTCAACCTCATAATATTTAATCTTATCAAGTTCCTTTTTTAAATTTTCATTTTCAGTAATTAATCTATTATAATCCTCATCACTATAAGACTCAAAAGGATGAGTCAAAAACCTATCTACAAATAAAATACCATCCTTAATAAAAAAATCAGGTAAATTAAAATTTCTATTAATAAAAACACTAGATAAAACTAAACATAAAACAACTACAATAACAAATAATATTTTTCTAAAACCTTTTTTTCTTCTATTCATGATATCCACCCTATCCTAATTATAATATATTTAAAAATAAAATTAAACTAAATATCACCATTTTCTAAAAAACTATAATACTTTTGACACCCAATAATAACATGATCAATAACCTTAATACCTAACATCTCACCAGCACTAACAAGTCTCTTTGTAATTTCAATATCATTTTTAGAAGGCATAACATTGCCACTAGGATGATTATGAATACATATAATAGAAGAAGCGCTAACAAGTGTAGCCTCCTTAAAAACCTCTCTAGGATGAACAACACTATAATCTAAAGTACCGATAAAAAGTAATTTTTCCTTAATAACAACCTTATTAACGTCTAAAAATATACAATAAAAATACTCTTGTTTCTTATCAGAAAAAAAATCCTTATAATACTCAAAAACAACATCAGTACTACTTATCTTTATATTATTAATAGAATCAACTTTCCTATTAACCCTCCTTCCAAGTTCTATACCAGCTAGTATTGAAGCACTCTTAACGTCCCCAATACCATTTATTTTAGATAACATAGAATAATTAATACGACTTAAATCACCATCACATTCATGTAAAACAATACTAGCTAAATCCTTAGAACTATACTCCCTATTACCAGACTTTATTAAAATAGAAAGCAACTCCTCATTACTCAAAAATTCACTACCATTCAAAAGTAACCTTTCAACAGGTCTCTCATTCTTTGGAATTTCCTTTATCTTCATTTATAACCAACTCCTCATAACTACTTAAAATCTGATTGCAGATACTATCAATATTACTATTATCCGCACTACTTAATAAAATATCATACTGATTCAAAACAGAAATAAATGAATTATTCTTAATATTATTTTCCTTTACATAAATATCATACCCTTTTTCTTTAAAGAATTCCTTAATTTTTAAAGCATTTTCTTTACTTTTTGTAATTCCAACATAAGTGTGATATCCATCATCCTCCAAATTATAAATATAATAATCAAAAGAACTCATATTATTTTTCATAATATCCTCACTACTATAAACCCCTTGCTGCAAAAAATAAACAGTATCATAAGTTAAATTAACTGGAAAAATATTAAAATCATCATACTGACTTAAAGTAAACTTTCCTAAATAAATACCAACAATTAATGATAAAAATATAGACCAAAAATATTTCTTCATATTATCACCAAGCATATTATACAAAATAAGATTTAAAAAAAATGTCAAAAAAAATACAAGAATAAATCTTGTACTAAAAAGGTAATTTAAAATTTCCATTTTTAAACTGTTTCATCATAGTTTTCATTTGATCAAACTGTTTCAATAATCTATTAACTTCCTCAACACTACGAGCAGATCCTTTCGCAATACGTTGTTTACGAGTTGCCTTTAAAACCTCAGGATGACGTCTTTCATATGGAGTCATAGAAAGAATAATTGCTTCAATATGAGCCATATCCTTAGGATCTACTTTAACACTCTTTAACTCCTTAGGAATACCAGGAATTAACTTAATCAAATTCTCAAGTGGACCTAACTTCTTAATTTGTTTCATCTGACTTAAAAAATCCTCTAAATCAAACTTACCACTTTGCATCTTTTTAGCAGCCTTCATTGCCTCATCTTGATCAATAGCCTCCTCAGCCTTCTCAAGCATAGTCATAATGTCACCCATACCTAAAATACGAGTAGCAATTCTATCAGGATAAAAAGCCTCGATACCATCCATCTTTTCACTTATACCAACATACTTAATAGGAATATTAGTTAAATGACGAATAGAAAGTGCCGCACCACCTCTAGTATCGCCATCCATTTTAGTAAGTATCGCACCTGTTAAAGGTAAAGAACTGTTAAATCCTTCAATAACATTAATTGCGTCTTGACCAGTCATACTATCAACAACAAGTAATATTTCATTAGGCTTAACTGAGTCATTAATATTATTTAACTCATCCATTAAAGCCTCATCAATATGAAGTCTACCAGCTGTATCAATTAGTACATAATCAAAACCATTCTCTTTAGCATAATTAACACCATTCTTAGCTATATCAATAGGATTACCCTTACCCTCATCATAAACAGGAATATTTAACTCACGACCAATCTGCTTTAACTGATCAATAGCAGCAGGTCTATAAACATCACATGCAACAAGTAATGGTTTCTTAGCATGCTTCTTTCTTAACATTAAACCTAGCTTACCAATCATAGTAGTTTTACCAGCACCTTGTAACCCAACAAGCATTAAAATACTTGGCTTACCAGAAGTATATAAAGGCGCAGCTTCACCACCTAATAACTCTACTAATTCATCCTTAACAATCTTAACAAACATTTCACCAGGCTTTAAACTCTTAGCTACCTCTTCACCTAATGCCTTTTCCTTAACATTACTAATAAACTCTTTAACAACTTTATAATTAACATCAGCCTCTAATAAAGCCAATCTAATCTCACGAGTAACTTCACTAATATTATCCTCAGTTATCTTTCCATAACCTTTAATTTTATTAATCGCACTCTGTAATCTATCTCCTAAACTTTCAAACATGTTATCAATCCTTTCGACAGTATCAATTATATCAAAAAAACAAGTAAATATCTATAAATTTACCTGTCTTTTTAAAACTATTTACTTTTACCAGACTGCTTATCTTCAATAGAATTCTGCATATCAACTAAAACACCCTTAAGCATCTCAAGTGCACTCTTTCTACCAGATACACTAACATTACTCTTATAAGTTCTCAAAGTCAATTCATTCATTTTTAAAAACAATTGTAACTCCTCATAAGGTAATTCATTTAACTCTTTTACTAAATCATCTAAAAACATAAAAGCCTCCTACTCTATCTAAGTACATAATATACTAAATTTAAAAAAAAGACAATAAAAAACAAGTAAAAAAAGAAAAAAGATTTAGATAAATTCTAAATCATTTTTATTGATGTATAGCCCAAGTATTTGCTACATCACAGTTTCCACTAGATGGAGCTGGATTAGGCATTTCCATTTTAATAATAGATGGAACCTTAAATGCAGTACCAAACGCAACACAAGTACCTGATTGTAAACTCTTTTGCTTTTCAACTATTTCAGCACTGATATTAGGTAACATCTTTCTAATATAATCCAAATCTCTTGGATGGTTCATTTTAAATATCATGAAATTAGATATCTGAGAAATAACTGTTTCAGATAATTCAACAGGTCTTTGAGAAATTAAATTTAATAAAATTCCATACTTACGACCCTCTTTAGCGATTCTCTCAAATATATTATATCCAAGTAAGAATACATCACTATCATTTTGAACAACACGGTGAGCTTCTTCCAAATAAATATGGAAAGGAATACTTGCTCTATTCTTTAATCCCTTACAGAAATTAAATAACATTTTACAATAAACTTTATTAATAACCTTAGTAAACCAATCTTCAACATCCTCAAAATTAAAGTTAATAATTTGAGCCTTTCTATTACCAACAGAAACTAAACTAGCAATATAGTTATCACGAGTTATATATTGTGGATAATCAAAGAATCTAGCATAATCACCAATTACAAGTGAATGTAACCTAACCTTCAATGTAATAGCTTCGTCATGAGTAGACTCATTTCTTAAGAAACCTTCAGAAATTAAAGTAAACTCTAAAGCCTTCTCTAAATCTTTTAAAGTATAATATCCTGGAGCCCCTGGTTCATACTCTTCAAAATCTTCTTTAATAAAACTTGTAATATACTCAGTCATTAAATTACTTTCAGGGAAATCACCATGAGTATCAATTACAAAACAATCTCTAAACTTTCTTACATAACCAAGACCTTGAACAGGTGCCTCCAAATTAAATGAAGTAGTACTACAAGAAGCAATAATCGCAAAAATATCATTTCTCTTACTACTTGCAGTTTGATTAGTATATAAAATTGTCATAATAGCTTTTGCTATTAAGTGATTTTTATATGCAGTCGCAACCTCATCATCCTTAGAAAAAATACTAACAATCTTTAACATTCTTTCAATAATAGGAATTTGTGAATGGCTAGTAGCACTTAACAACAATGCCATATCATCAACATCTAATAACCATAATGGAATACATAACTTTTCACCATCAGTATCTGCCTTATTAGTTGTATAATATTTAAAATTATAATTAGGATTAATTTGATTAATATTTTTAAATGCATTATGATATTCTCCATAAGCATCAAAAATAAAGAAATTAGATCTATAAGGTAAAATCTTAGACTTAGTAAAAATATTTTGTAAAAGACGAGCAACACCGCAAGATTTACCACTACCAGTATTACCAAAAATAGCCATATGTCCAGCACATAAACCATTAACATCCACCCTAATTGGGTAATTATTATAAAGTGGACTAGTACCTAAAATAAAACTTGAAGCACTATCCTCACCCATAAGTAAAGGTACTTCATCAGAAGAAATAACCCTAATAGAAGCAGACATTGTTGGTTTCTTTAAAACACCACCAACAAACTTACCATTGATTATTTCACCTAAAAATCTAATCTTAATTAATTTCGCATCAATGTCTTCAATTTCACCAACAACCTTATGATCACTGTCCTCAAAAACAACATGCATATTCATTAAATCTGTCTCAAGTTTTGAACCCTCTTGAATCTCAACATGAGCCATATTATCGCTAATATAAACTATTTTTCCAAACATAACTATCCCTCTATTATTCTTTCTATCTCTTTAATTAGTTTATCATTTTTTGTACTATTTATCAAGTCCATAATTTTATTATTTTTAGAAATAATACATAATTTAGACTCATAAAACTCTAATAACTCAGCAATTTTCTTTATTTGCCTATGTATCGCATTACGACTAATACCATAATTTAAAGCCATCTCAGATAAAGTTAAATTATTCTGATAATAATCACAAAAATACTCTTTTTGTTTATCACTTAATAATTCATTATAACAATCATATAAATTATTTAAATAAATAAATTCATCCATTATATAGTAACTCCAAAATATCCAAGAACACCAATTAATAAACAAACAATACCAAAAACTAAATAAACAACAGTTAAACCTTTTCTCTTAAATAATTTATCATTATTATAAGCCATTATAAGTAAAGTAATACCAATCAAAACTTCAATAGGAACTGTAAATCTATGCTCAAAAATAGCTAAAATAGATATAAATAAAACCCCTATAACACAAACAGCCTGCGCAAGCAAACTAACATGATAAAAAGAATCTGCTTCCTCTAAAGTAATTGACTCATTAACTTTTTCATTAACACTTTTCTTAGGAGCACCATTTATAGTAGTCTTTTTTGGACCAGAACTTTTCTTTACACTAGTACCTTCTTTAGAACTAGTTTTTTTCACACTACTTTTCTTAGTATCATTCTTTTTAGTATTACTCTTTTTCTCTTCAACTTTTTCCAAATCTTTACTCATTTTCATCCAACTCCTTAAATAAACCATAAATATATTTTTCAATATCAAATACTCTTAAATCCTCTTTTTGTTCACCAAGACCCACATACTTAACAGGAATACCAACACTTTCCTTAATAGCAAGAACAATGCCACCCTTAGCAGTACCATCTAACTTAGTTAAAACAATACCAGTAATATTAGTAATTTCCTTAAAACTTTTAGCTTGACTAATACCATTTTGACCAGTAGTCGCATCAACAACTAATAACGTCTCATGAGGAGCCCCAGGAATAAGTTTCCCGATAACTCGATTAATCTTCTCTAACTCCTTCATTAAATTATCCTTATTTTGTAATCTACCAGCAGTATCAACTAAAACAACATCATAATTTTCTTCACGAGCCTTACTAATACCATCAAATATAACACTTGAAGGATCTTTAGAAGGATTAGAAACTACAGGACAACCGCATCTTTCTCCCCACTCATTAATCTGTTCAACAGCACCTGCTCTAAATGTGTCACCAGCTACCATCAAAACCTTTTTACCTTCATTAACTAATTGATAAGCAAGTTTACCAATAGTAGTAGTCTTACCTACTCCATTAACACCTACAAATAAAATAACAGTTGGTCCATCATTAGAATAATTTATCTTATTAACAATAACATCACCATTAACGTAAATAATAAACATCTCGTCAACAATAATCTCTAATAAATCTTTAGAATCAACTATATTTTCCTTCTTAACACGCCTCTTTAACCTGTCAACAAAATCCATAACAGTGTTAACACCAATATCAGCCATAATAAGAATTTCTTCCAACTCATCAAAATACTCATTACTAACTTTCTTATACTTACTATTTAATATATTTAACTTAGAAACAAAATCATTACGAGTCTTAGCCAATCCTTTTTCATAAGACTCAACCTCAACAATTTCCTTCTTACTAAAAACATTTTTAAACTTGTCGAACAATCCCATCTGCATCACCTACTATATCAATTTTACACTAAATCAAAATAAAAATAAAGACAATAAGAAAAAATAGTAGAAAAATCTACTATTCTAAAATATCAGAATAATAACTGTAATTGCTGAACGAGCACCTTTGTTGTTCGAGTTAGTATAGTTGCCGTTCCAGTTATACACTTTGTTACTATTGTTAGCCGAATCGAGCCAAGAAAAATCATCAAGCTACCACGGAATTATTTACTAGTATTTCCCTATATTATCTATATAACATAAATAATATCATTTTTTTATTCATCGTCCTTACGGTCAAACTTGATTTTGAGACCGACTTTTTCTTAAAGTTTGCTCCCTCTTAGATATCAGATGTTGAGATAACTATAACCGGACGAACGCCGAGGGAGGACTTGTAATCAATGCCTCCAAGGTTGATGGCACCATAATCTTCCATAATTCCCAGGCAGTTACCGTAACCTGAACCGAGCCAATATTTTACCCCAATTTTTCTTACTGTAGAATTTAATCCATTTGCCTCTGTATAACTCATTAATCTTCCTACTGCACCATTAGAAGATTTAAAAGATAATGTTCCTACATATGAATTTACTATATCATCTACATTATTTGTATCTGTTCCTTGTACATTATATACATATGGGTATGGACTTGAATAACTCGTTACTGTAGTCCCATCTATATCAGATTGATATACAGTTTTTGGTGCATGAGTAGTTGAATCGTTCCAATAATCTGTTGATGAGAATGTTGTTTTTTTACATGATGCAGTATCACTACTTGTCTTCTGTCTATACACGCCTGCACTAACTTCTATTAAACAATTACTTGCTAAAAGTTTTACTGTCCCATTATTTACTGACATTACATAGAATTCTTCTTCACCAATGTTTATAGTACTTCCCTCTACTATTATAACTGGTTTATTTCTAGTTTCACCAAATGTTGATACATAATTTCCATTTGTTAATGATGAATAATTAGCTGTTAAATCACCATATGTTAATGAATAATCAACAACTACTACATTATCATTTACTTTATTAAAATGTATCCATCCTGAATCAGCTGGATTTGTTGTTATACTACTCATTTCTGATACAGTTTTAACAGTTTCACCAGTTATTGATGAATTTGCTGTTAAAGCTGCTTTTACATATGTATCTACCTTTTCAGATATTTTCATTTTTTTACTAGTAGACTCATCAGGTTGAACATCTCCTTTTTCACAAACTAATTCAGAATCTCTATACTTCGTAATAACATACTTTCCAATCTTTATAGAATAAGCAACAACTTCATTATTTTCTAGTTCTACCCATCCATCTGATGGTTCACTGCCATTAACAGATACACCCACTGTTTTTAACTGTGAAACTGTATAAATACCATCTTCTACATCATCTTCATTATTTAAAGATTTAGAATAATATAGCCTATTAACAGCGTCAACATAACCATAAGTCGAATCCTTAGCAGCATCTTTCCTTGATTTTTCCATTGTATCAGATATTATAGGTACAGTAATTACTGCAATAATACCTAAAATAACTATAACAGCCAACAATTCAATTAACGTAAATCCTTTACTCTTCATAAATATACCTCAATTCTAAATAAATTATACAAAAAAAATAATACTTATTCAAGTATTATTTTAAAATTATTTAGCCATAACACTCTTATTATGTAAAGGTAAAAATATAAAACCTCTACTCTTCAAATCATCAATTATCCTTTGTAAATTATTAAAAGTAGAATAATTATAATCATGCATAAGTAGTACAATTATATTCTTGTCCCTTGTAGTATCAACATACCAACTCCATGTATCCTTTTGTGCTAATTTCTTACTAGAACCGTCCCCAGTCTCACTAGTCCAATCAACATAATTATAACCCATTTCATGAAATCTATTAACTATTTCATCCTTATACTTACCAGCTGTAGGACTACCACCTGGAAATCTTACAATGCTTGTTCTATAACCAGTAATATCATATAAATAATCTTCTAACTTCTTAACCTGATAAATAAACGAATCAACACTATCATAAAGACCTCCACCAATATTATGATAATAAGTGTGATTCGCTAAAGTATGACCTTCATCTGCAATTCTTTTATACCTATCTTCAACTCCATCTTTGCCTATTACAAAGAATGTTGCTCTAATATCATTAGCCTTCAATAAATCCAAAACACTATAAGTTAGATCATAAGGACCATCATCAAAAGTGAGATACGCAATTTTAGCGCTACTTTCCCCTCTATTAATTTTATCCTCTAATAAAGCTATATTACTATAATACTCTTCATATTTATCACTAATACTCTTATCAAGATTTTCATAAATAGAAATCTCCTTATCAATAGACTCAATATCATATTTATCATCAATCTTAAAAGACAAAGTTTTAATTCTATCTTCTAATTCTTTATTATTAGAATAAACTAAAAATATCAAAACCGAAAGAAAAATAAACACAATAATAAAACAAACAATTACTAATCTAAATAATCTTTTATTTCTTGATTCCATTTTTCTACCTCTTCATATTTACTTATTTTATCTTTATTCTTTTCTTTCAATTCATTTAACTCTTCTTCTTTTTTAAAATATACTTCCTTATCAAGTTCATTCTTTTTAACAATTTCTTCCATTTCATTATATTTCTTTTTTAAATCAGTATTTTTATTTTTTAAATCAAATAGAAAATATCCCATAACACATAACATAATAACCAATAAAGAAATAACTAAAACTCTAATCTTCACTTTTAACCCTTCTTTCAATAAAAACAACACCTATAAATAAAATTAAACCTACGCAAGATAAAATCTCACCAATCTTCAAACCTGGAGATTCATAATCAATATTAATATTATAATCTCCTTTATCTAAATAAAAACCAATAAGTCCATTAATCTCATTATAAGAAATATTTTCTCCATTAACCTTTATATCAAAACCTTTATCATAAGGAATACTTAATATAAAATATCCACCATCACTAACAATAATATTACCACTAATTTTTTCGCTATTAATAACATCAATATTAAATAAATCATAATCATCAATAAACTTATAATCCATAATATAAGTCTTAATATTACTAATATTATAAATACCTTTAGAAACTTTAATCTCTAACTCATTACCACTCAAAACATAATTAAAATCATTATTATTATTTGGATATAACCAACCTCTATGAGTTAACAAATTACTCTGCCCATTAATAGACATATTAATATCTATCTCTTGTTCAAATTGATCTAAAACGCTAATAAATAATAATTTACCACTCATATCATCATTAATATGTACCTTTATAATTTCATCTGAATCTACATACAACTTACCATCAGAAATATAAGAATTATTACCCAATTCATAACTATAATCCAAATCAATCTCATTAATACTACTAACTGGTTTATCAGAACAATCCCCTGGAACATAATTCATTAAAATATCTACATTATAAGGATACTCTAAACTATCAAAATAATCCTTATTAACACATCTACTATTAACATAACCAATAGGTAAACTATCTAAAAGATATAATCTATCATTAACTTTCTTATAAGGAAAACCTAAATCATAATCACTATAAACATACTTAATTCCCATATATCTATTAAATAAAGGATTACTTGTACTAGTTAAAGACATATTATTAATACTACTATTATTAACCTTAAATACATTATGATATAAACTACTATAATACTTATTAATTGTAGAAGAATAAATACTAGAAATCATATTACCACTATTGATATTAACACTATCATTACTATTAATTAAATTACCAACTCTATAATCAGTATCAATATAATAATCACTATTTAATAACTTATAATAATCACGACTAAAATAGTTTTCACTAAAATTATAGATAATACAAATAATAAAACTCATTAAAACTATAGGAATATATAAAATATTTTTTTTCTTAAACTTACTATATAAAAATAATAAAACTAATATAAATACTAAATCTATATAATAAATAATAACGTGATATCTAATTAAAACAATTAAATTAATGAATAATATAAATAATAAAAACTTCTTAAAATCAACATCATCAATATTTTTAATGAGTATTCCTATAATATAAATAAATAATGGTAAAAAAGGAATTAAAGCCTTACCTCTAACATATAACCCACCATTAAGTAGATATAAACTAATAGGAATAAAACAAATTAAACTAATAATAATAAATAAAAATATATTATTTTTTTTCTTACTAAATAATAAATAAATAAAACTTATAAAACAAATACTAGTTAAACCAACACTATATCCACCATATAAAATATTATCTAAATTAATATTTGGAATCAATAAACTAATATCAAAACTATTTACTCCACTACGAGTAGATAAAATAGAATAGATAACAGGAATTAACAATATAGAAGACATTAAAATAGATATAAAAATATAACAAATAAATCTTAAAAATTTCTTAATATTAAACTCATTAAAATTAACATAAATAAAATAGATTAAAATAACTAATATAGAAGGAATACTATAATAAAAACTTGTCATTATAATTAAAAACATATCAATAATTAACCTACTATATTTTTTATTATCTATATTAATTAAAGCAAGTATCAAAAAAGGCATATAATTAACAAACATAAAATGTCTATGAAATTGAAAAAGTATCGGTCCAGATAACATAAATAATAAAGTTAAAAACAAAGAATTATTAAATTTATTACTAACAAACTTATAAAATAATAAATTAGATAAAACATATAAAATAATATTACTAATAATAATATAATCAAGCATTTTTATAAAAGGAAATAAATAAGAAATCATAATAATAGGACTTAACAATCCATAATAAGCAATATTAAAAACATTCTGTCCACTACCAATATGAATAATAAAACTAGGAATAATTTTACCACTAGAATAAAATAACTCTCTCAAATAATTTGGAAAAACAATATGCTGATTCAAAAAATCCATACTAGAACCAGATCTAATAAAAATTAAACCTAAAATAAAACTAAATAAAATAATTATTAATTTATCTTTCTTCATAGTCACACCTAAAAATATTATAACACGAAAACAAAAAATTACAAATCAAAAAAACTAGTATAAAAATACTAGTTTAAAGTGTTACCCAAATAAGTTATTTTAGCAAAACCATTACCACTATTACCAATCATTGTACCAGTTCCATCATGTGTTGGCATACTATCAGAACCAGAAATATTTCTTATATCAGAACCACTCGATAAAGTATAACTAGATCCACCAGCACCAGGTCCTATATTAGCACCACTTCCACCGTAATATCCAGCGCCACCTCCAGAACCAGCAGCACCATGTGCATGATTAAAATCACTATTTCCGCCAAGGCCAAAACTACCACAATTATAATTATTTCCAGTACATGCACCCGAATTCTGAGTCGCCGGAACAGCCAATCTATAATCCGAGTTAATATTATGAATTAAAAGTTCTGTAGGCGCTAATCCAGTAGTTCCGCCACCATTTCCACCTATTCCTCCATTAGAAGAATTAGTATAATGACCGCCACCACCTCCAGCAGCAACAAGTAAAATGCTACTAGTATTATCTTTTAAATAACATAACAAATTATTAGAAGTTGAAATATGAGTAGCGCCACCACCTCCAGCAGATACTGATGTGGATTCAGAATAAGATCTTCCATAGCCACCACCATTATATCCACCATTGCAAAAAGAATTTGGAGAAGGACAAGTATCACCTTTACCTCCTACATAGACATAAATCAAACTACCGGAATCTAAATGTAATATTTCAGATGCATAACCACCTTTACCACCAATATATGTAGAATTAGCATCTCCTCCTTGAGCACCCCATGTTTCTAACCTATAATATCCATCCATTTTAGCTATATATGTTTGCTCATGCCCAACATAATCAAAAGTACTGATTACGCATTTACTCTTATCATCACTATAATTATACTCAAATTGATTAAATTCATTATTATAACTAACAACAACACAGCCATCTAATTCTTCCTTAGTTTTAGGATTAATAATTTTATTATTTTCTATAACACCATTATTAACTAATTCATAAAGATAAAAAGAAGTCGATCCACCCTCATCAGGCATGAATTCACTATGCTCAACCATATATTTTTGAGTAGCCTTTTCAATACTATCAATTTGCTTATCATATAAAGCATCCTCACTGTCACCAAGTAAATTATTGACAACAGGAACAATAATAACAACTAATAATCCAAGTATAACAATAACTGCCAAAACCTCTACTAAAGTGAAACCTTTTTTCATTATTATCCCCTACCTTAATACTATTAAAATTTTATCAAAAAAAGATACTTTTATCAAGTACCTTATCTTATTATTTCATTAATCCCATTAACAACAAACTGGTATTCATCATTTCTCTTTTCAACTCTTCCATTTAAATAAAGAATATCATGAGCATTAATATCACCAGTATAAACTTTAGGAAAAAATACTACATCAATACTACTAACCTCATCACTACCAGTAATAAAACACATCTTGTCACCTTTCTTAGTTTCAACTTCCTTAACCCTATCAACATAAACTACAATATTAATGATCTTATCAAAATAATTAGAAATATCACATAAATCAATAGAATTATACTTTTCTTTATAAGAAGTTACAGGATGATTACTAACATAAAATCCAAATATTTCAAATTCCTTTTCCATCAAGAACTTACTATCATACTCAGGATATTCATCCAATATAGGAAGTAAATCATCACCTAATATATCCCCTAAATCACTGTAATTCAAAATCTTATCAAGATTCTCAATCAAAGTACGTTTATTATATCCGAGTGTTTCAAAACATCCTGCAAAAACTAAACTAGTAAAAACATCACGGCCAATACTTTTAAAAGAACACCTCTTAATAAAATCAAAAATATCTTTAAAAGGAACACTCCTACTTTCAATTATCTTTAAAACTGATTGATAACCAATACCCTTAATAGAAGTCAAAGGATAAACTAAATACCCATCATGTAAAACATATTCTATTCCACTAACATTAATATCAGGCTTCAATATATTAAAACCACGACTCTTGCACTCATAAACATACTCTCTTGTCTTAACCTCTCCGCCAATATTAGAATTCAATAAATGTTTCATAAATATAAGAGGAAAATGTACCTTCAAATAAGCAATCCTATAAGAAATCATCGCATAACTAACACTGTGAGCACGATTAAATCCATAAGAAGCAAACTTCAAAATTAATTCATAAACCTTCAATGCCTTATCCTTATCATAACCTAAAGATAAACATCCATTAATAAACTTATCTTTTAAAGAAATCAAGAGAGACTCTTTCTTCTTACTCATAGCTCGTCTTAAAATATCAGCCTCACCAAAACTGAAACCCGCCATAACCTGCGCAATCATCATAATCTGTTCCTGATAAACAATAATACCATAAGTACTCTTTAAAATAGGTTCCAAAGAAGAATCAATATAATCAATTTTCTCTATTCCTCTCTTACGCTTAATAAAAGAATCAATATTAGACATAGGACCAGGTCTATATAACGCTATGCTAGAAACAATATCTTCAAAACTACTAGGTTTAAATTTCTTAAGAAAACTAATCATTCCACTACTCTCAAACTGAAAAACCCCATTTGTATCCCCATTCTGAAATAACTTAAATGTTTCTGAATCATCATTAGGAATATCATCAAATGAAATACCAGCCTCTTTTAAAACATCATTAATCAAAGTTAAATTTTTAAGAGCAAGAAAATCCATTTTAAGTAAACCAAGTTCCTCTAAAAATTCCATCGAATAACCTGTAGTATAAAAATCATGACTATTATCAAGAGGAATAATCTCATCCAAATCAACACATGACATCACTATACCAGCAGCATGAATACTAGTATGACGCTTTAATCCCTCTAAACGAGACGCAACACGATATAAATTAACTAACTCCTTATCAGTACTTAAAAAATTCTTAATTTTAATATTACTATCATAATTACTTTTTAAATCTAACTTAGAATCAATCATTGAACACAATCTATCAATAGTTTTAATAGGTATTTCTAGGGATCTACCAACATCACGAATAGACTGTTTTGCAGCTAAAGTACCAAAAGTAATAATAGGGCATACTCTCTTAACTCCATACTTATTAATACAATAATCAACAACTTCTTGTCTTCTAGTAAATTCAAAATCTATATCTATATCAGGCATAGTAACACGCTCAGGATTTAAAAATCTCTCAAACAACAAATTATACTTAATAGGATCAATAGTAGTAATACCAAGAAGATAAGAAACCAAAGATCCAGCAGCAGACCCTCTTCCAGGACCTACTAAAATACCTTGAGACTTCGCATAAGCAACATAATCAGAAACAACTAGAAAATAATTACAAAATCCCATTTTATTAATAACATCTAATTCATACTTAAGTCTTTGGGCATACTTTTTAGAAACAGTATCACCAAATATTTTTTTCAATCCATCAACACATAACTTCTTCAAATAACTATAACTATCCATACCATCAGGACAATCAAACTTAGGCAACAAATCATGTTCTAACTTAATCTCTAAATTACACATCTCACCAATTTTATAATTATTATCTATATATTCAGGATACAACTCACCTACATTTAAAACCAAATAATTAGTATCATACTTGTCAATACCACTAATACTAACTCCACTTTTAATACTATCTAAAAAACTTAAATACTTTAAATCCCCTTTTTCTAAACATAATATTTCATCCATATAAACTAAATTATCATAATTTAATTTACTCATCTCATTTTTATCCTTATAACCAATAAAAATATCAGAAAATATCTTAGATAACCTATCATATAAAGAAAAAGAATTAAAAGGAACAATACAAATCAAATCACCACTATAAGTATTAATATCATCAATACCTACACTATCTAAAGAAACTAATTTAAGTAAATTTTTATAACCATTATAGTTTTTACAATAAAGAATAACATTAAACCCATCAACAATTAAATCGATACCAATAATAGGATTAATACCATTGCTTTTACACTTCTTATAAAAATAATAAGCACCATACATCTTATTATCAGTAATAGTCAATGACTTAATATTATTCTTCAAAGCAAAATCAATTAAATCATCAATCTTAATTAAACTAGATAAAATACTATTTTCAGTTTTAATATTTAGTGGTGTATACATAGAATCACATCCTATAAAAATAATAACACAAATAACATTATTTTTAAATATTTTAAAGAAATATTTGACTTATTTCCCTAATTATGATAAAGTTATTAAGCAGAGAAAAGTTTATAAAAAAGGAGGCAAAATATATGGCAAGAAAAATAACTGAAAAAAAACCTTTATCAGGAAATAGAAGAAGTCATGCTTGTAACGCTACAAAGCATATGCAAAAGCCAAATCTACAAAAAGTTAAATTAGATAATGGCGAGACAATTAGAATGTCAGCAAGAGAATTAAGATCATTAAAAAAAACAAGTAAAGAAGTAGAAAACGCTTAATTACTTGTTTTTTTATTTAGCTAAAAAATTTAAAATAATCATAAATATAATACCACTACTAATACCAGCTAAGAAGATAACTAATAAAAAAGTCATAAATCCGCCATCTTCAACACAAGGAAAATGACTACCAACACCAGGATGACTACCTAGCTTTTTTTGTTTACTTAAAGATTGACCCTCACTCTTATCTTCATCATTAATACTACTAAAAACCATATTAATAGGAATTACACCAGTAAATTCTGCTTCATCGCCATCATCTACATCAATAATATCGAAATCAAAAGAAACATCCTGATTATTACCAGATTTATAATTATCATATATTTTCTTCAATTGAGCCTTTACAACATCAAGATTAATATTAGAATCATTACACATATTATAATAATATTGAAATTGTGTATCATCAATAATACCAGAATTATATAAATATTTAATTGCTTCAATAACCTCTTTCATACAACTCACCTACTCTAATAATATTTTAGCATACTTTTTAAAAATTATTAATACCTTTATATACATAAAAATAAATTTCTGTTAAAATAATATTGGTGATTTTATGGAACCTTTAGCGATACAATTAAGACCTAAAAAAATTGAAGACGTAATAGGTCAACAACACTTAATAGGAAAAAATCAAATACTATATAATTTAGTTAAAAATAAAAAAATATTCTCAATGATACTATATGGTAAACCAGGTATAGGAAAAACAACAATTGCAGAAGCCATATGTGAAGAACTAGGTTTAAGATATAGAAAATTAAACGCAGTAATAAATACAAAAAAAGACTTTGATATAGTAATAGAAGAAGCAAAAATGTATGGAAACATGATAGTAGTAATGGATGAAATACATAGAATGAATAAAGATAAACAAGACTTAATGCTTCCATATCTAGAAAATGGATTAATAACACTAATAGGAATGACAACATCAAATCCATATCATAAAATTAATCCGGCCATAAGATCAAGATGCCAAATATTTGAACTAAAAGAATTAGAAAAAAAAGACATAGTAGAAGCACTAAATAAATGTATAAAAAAAGATATATTAAAAAATATAAAAATAGATGAAGAATCAATTAACTATATAGCTAAATGTTCAGGTGGGGACTTAAGATATGCATATAACCTATTAGAACTTGCTTACTACTCTACTAATGATCAAATAATAAACTTAGAACTACTCAAAAAAATAAACAATAAACCAACATCATTTTATGATAATAATGAAGATGGACACTATGACGTAATAAGTGCTTTTCAAAAATCAATTAGAGGATCAGACGTAAATGCTGCACTTTACTATCTAGCATGTCTTATAGAAGCAGAAGACTTAGACATAATATATAGAAGAATGTCAGTAATTGCCTATGAAGATATAGGACTCGCAAACCCAAACATGGGACCAAGAGTAGATGCATGTATAAATGCATGTGAAAGATTAGGACTACCAGAAGCTAGAATTCCACTAGCAGTAATGGTTATAGACCTAGCACTCTCACCTAAATCAAATAGTGCTTACACAGGACTTAATCTAGCACTAGAAGATATAGAAAAAGGAAACTACTATAGTGTTCCAAATCATATAAAAACAAACTCACCTGATTACAAATATCCACATGACTATCCAAACAATTGGGTTAATCAAGAATATTTGCCACCAAAACTAAAAAACAGAAAATACTACATTCCTAAAAACAATAAATATGAAAACCAACTAGAAAAAATATTGATGGCTATAGAAAAAAATAAACACAAAGACTAAAACCTTTGTGTTTTTAATTACCCAAAATAAACAATTCTAAAGCTAAACTCTTATCAATAAGTCCATTCTTAATTTTGGAATCAATATCAGCTAACTCTAATAAATAATCTAATAATACACGACTACTATAATTACGGCACTTATCTAAAGCAAGCTTTACCCTATAAGGATGAACATCCAAAATCTTAGAAATACTATCCTCACCATTACCCTTTTTATATAATTCCTTACACTGATATAATAATCTAAACTGATTAGCTAAACTAATAATAATCTTAATAGGTTCCTCATTTCTTCTAAGAAGGCTACTATAACACTCCATTGCTTTTTCTTTATCCTTAATAACAATATAATTAATTAAATCAAAAATATCATCATTATCTCCACTACTAGCTAAATCAAGTACATCCTGATAAGTAATTTCTTTATCGTCCTTATAAGTCTTTAACTTTTCAACTTCTTGACTTAAAATACGTAAATCATTACCAACCATACTAATTAATAAATCAACAGTCTTATAATCAACCTTATAATCATCAAACATACTTCTTACAGTATTACTAATATTTTTATTCTTATTGAACTCCTTTGAAGTAGAAATCTTTTTAATTTCCTTAACAATCTTCTTTCTATCATCTAATTTAGAAGCTACAAATACAATAATAACTTCACCAATATTATTAATAAATTCACTTAATAACTTCTCATCATCTTTTAAAAGCTTATCAAAATTATAAACAACTATAAACTTATTTCCATCAAATAATGAAATAGTACAAGCATCATCAATAACATTCTTAATACTATCAACTTCTAAATCATATCGACTAATAGAATTATTATCAATCTTATTTTTACTAATTAATTTTTTAATCTCAGAGTCAATCAAAAACTCCTCTTCTCCATAGAATAAATATATCATGTTACCACCTAATAAAATTATATAATAAAAAAAAAAGTATTTCAATAATACTAGGAATTTAACGCAACAAGTTGTTCTTGATTATTATTCTCTAAATTATTATTAAAAGAACAATCTATAAAAATAACCCCCATAACTAATACTACAAATAAAATCATTACTTTGCTTTTTAAAACATCGAACATACTTTCTCCTCCTCACTGTAATAATATTATCACAAACAATCGTTCGTGTCAATATAAAATTTAAACAAATGTTTGACAAACATATATTTACATGTTATAATGTAAACATAAAAAGGAGGTATATATGAAAGAACTTACAAAAAAACAAGATGAGATTTTACAATTCATAAAAAAATTTATAGTATCACATGGATATCCACCCACTACAAGAGAAATAGGTTCCGCACTTGGAATATCTTCGCCAGCTACGATCCATGTACACTTATCAAAATTAGAACAAAAAGGATATATTAAAAAAGAAAACTCAAAAAACAGAGCATTAGAATTATTAGTACAAAATGAATATGAAGAAAAAAACGAAAATATTATAGAAGTACCACTACTAGGTAAAATTACTGCTGGAAATCCTATAGAAGCTATAGAAAGACCTGACGAATACTTTCAATTGCCAAGTTATTTAGTACCAAAAAATAAAGATGTATTCACACTAAAAGTAGATGGTGAATCAATGATTAACGCAGGAATACTAGATGGAGACATAGTAATAGTAGAAAGAAGAAACACAGCTAGAAATGGTGAAATAGTAGTCGCAATGACAGATGAAAATGAAGTAACACTAAAAACATTCTATAAAGAATCAGATCACTTCAGACTTCAACCAGAAAATGACACAATGGAACCATTTATATTTAAAAATATAACAATACTAGGAAAAGCAATTGGACTATATAGAAAAATATAAGGAAAACCCTTATATTTTTTTTACAAATAACTTTTTAAATTCTTTATTTCTTTTTCTTGAAACTTAACAATATCTAAAGCTAATTCAATTATACTATTATCACAATCATCACGATAAGCTTCAACTTTCTTATTCATATTAATAATACCCATAGTAAAACCTTCTGTAAGTATACCTGCAATATTACTATCACTATTATCCTTTTTAACTTCCAGCTTCATATCCATCTTAGACATGACTTCAGCCATCATACCTATACCCTCAGGTTCAATCTTATTCTTTTTCAATAACTTCTCACTCTTAGTTAAATATTTTTCATACTCTTTAAGTTCATCTTCCAATAACTTTTTAATTTTATTATCCTTATTTTTTAATAAATCAATTAATTTAGTAGTACTTTTAACACCCATATCACAAGTTTGATAGATATGCATCAATAATTCATTCTTTTCTTTCATAATATCACCATTACTATTATGATTAATAATATTATTTTTATACAAATTAACTAAAAATTAAACATAACCATTTACATAAAATTAATTATAAGTTATAATTATATACAGGGAATATCAGTTAATGAGTGTCTACCTACTCTGTAGAGAGGAGGTTTGATAAAATGAAAATAGAAACTTTTATTTTAAAGTTTTTAAAACACATTGCTATCATTTTATTACTATCAACCTTTTTGGTATTAGCAATAAAAAAATGACACTTAAATTCATAAGAATTTAAATGTCCATCCAAATTTTTGGGTAGACATTCAGCAAGTAAAACTGAATGTTCCCTTTTTTATTATATGAAGAATTCCTTCACTACATACATTTTAACACAACCAAATATTAAAGTCAAATAATAAATTACTTAAAAGTTAAAATAAACTTTTAATTTTTCTCTTAACTTTACTTATTTTACTTGATTTAGGAAAAACATATCCATTATCAATAAGTTTTTTACTTTTTTCAACTTCATCAATAATTTTATCTCTAAACTTATTACCTTCCATAGAAACAGAAGACACCATATATGTAGAAGGGCAAATAATATGAGCCTCTCCTCTACCTGATTTAAGCATTAAAGCAACACTTATCTCTTGGTCTTCATACTCAACAATCACATGAAAATAACGTCTATTTTCAAAATTATCATGTTCCTGTTTTTTATCAGAAGCAATACTTCTTTCCGCAATTAAAAACTCCTTCATAATTGCGTCATGAACATCAGAAACACTCAAACGTCTAATAATTTCACCAATTACTCCGCCTTGTTCACAAGGTCTATAATTACCAACCCTATGACCTATACTTCTAATCATAGAACTATAACTTGGGCAAGAAATCATAGCGCTATCAATATTCCCATTTTTCCATGTTTCATTAACATCAACAATTATTTCTTTTCCCATATATACTTCTTTTACTTTATACTTTTTAGAATCCCAATTACTCATAAATCCTCCTAAATTTTTTTGACAAAACTTTTACCTTTTTCTTCCAATAAAAATTCAGGAACAGGTAATATACCACCATCATTTATAATCATCTTACATGTTTTAATTTCCCTATAAATTTTATCTCTAATTAAACCTTTTTCACAAGATATAAGCATATTATCCATAGAAGGAAGACACATTAAAACAGTATTTTCATTCAAATTAACAACTAACTTAATATCAATCATCTGTTTTCCATATTTCTTGACAATATAAATATCTCTAGGAATAGATAAATCAAAACATGGAATATCTTTTTTATCAGAAATAAGTTTTTCAGCTAATATTACTTCCTTAGTAATTAAATCATTAACAATATCTAAATTTAAATTAGAATCAAAAAAACTCAACATATTACTATTAAGACAATAAATCTCAACATTTACTAACTTTCCCCTATGCCAACACTCATCAACTTTAACTTCAATTCTCTCATCTAAATACTTTTCAACCACTTTATACTCATTATGCCTATACCTCATAAAAACACCTACCTAAATAATCTTTTAATCTTATTAGAAATACTATTCTCATCAATAGCTGCTAAAGCATTCCTAAACATATTATCAACCTGAACAACAATTTGATCATTAGATGCATTAACTAAATTTATTTCATCCTTACAATACTTATCACAAATCAACCTTGTACATCTTCTATCTTCAACACATAAATCATAAACCCTAACATAAATTTTCTTAAACTTATAATCTTTCACAAAAACCAATTCTTGAATATCATACTGTTTAACAACAAAATCTTTTTCAGAACCCATACTACCACCACTATTTAAATAAACTTTTAATCTTTTGTTTAACACTAGGTATGCTATCTATTTTTTCTTGAGCAATTCTAACAATATTCTCAATTTGATGTTCAACTTGTCCTTCAGTTGCGTTCTCTAAAACTATAGGATCGCCTATATAATTCTCACAAGCTAATACAGTAAGTTCAATTTCACCATCAAAATCGCATCCTAATAAAATTCTAATTTCAATTTTTTTTCCTCTATACTTAACAACTCTTGTTGTCGCACTAGTAACTATCATATTATTTCCCCCTAAATATCTTACTTATCTTTTTTACAAATCTTTTATTATCAATCTCATTTTTCGCAATCTCATAATCTCTCTCAATAAAATATTGAACCTTTTCATCACTACCATTACTAAATCCAATCAATATAGGATTATAATCACAAGTTATTGTAGTAGATCTCCTACCATCAATATATCCATCGTGAACCTTAATATCTATAATTCGTCCTTTATACTTTCTTTGTATTGTATATTCCACAATATCTTTTGCAGTTAAATTATCCATAAATCCCCCTAATAAATTAATGATACTATACCATAAAAGCCAAAAAAACACAATAAAAAACTCCAAGCCAAAAAGCTCAGAGATAAATATTATTTATTAATCCACTCTTCTAAATCAGATAAAGGCATAAAACCTATCTTATTATCGACTTGTTGTCCATCTTTAAATAAATAAAGTGCAGGAATACTCATAACTCCAAAACGTCTTGCTAAATCGTCCTCTTCATCAACATCAACTTTAACAATCTTAACTTCACTTCTAGAATTAGATAATTCTTCCAAAACAGGTCCCAACATTTTACAAGGTCCGCACCAATTCGCAAAAAAATCAACAACAACTACACCTTCACTTACTAAACTATCAAAATTATCCTTATTTCCATGTACTAACATTATTTCACCTCATATTTTTTAATTAATTCATCAATTCCATCAATCTTTAACTTATTCTTTTCACGCAATTTCTTTGCTGAATTAATATTAATTATATCATATTTTAAGAACAAATCCAATGTATCATAATTAAATTGTGTCGCACTCTCAGTACTTTTATATTTATCCTTTAATTGAGCAAACTCATTTAAAAACTCAGTTTTATCCCCAAACTTACAAGAAACCAAAGGTGTCTTCTCTAAAATAAACTTCGCATACTTAGAATCAACTACCTTTTGAACACTAAATATTGGTAAAACCATGATATATAAAGCAATAAAACAAATCAAATAAAATTCAACTAAACCTATTAAAAAGCCTAATATTTTAGAAGGAATACCTAAAATAATAGTTAAATCAATAACTTTTTGAACTATACTAGAAGCAAAAACAACAAGCCTCCATAAAACCATTAATATAGAAAAAACTATAAAAAACGCAATTAACTCATATAAAGCTATATTTAATACAGTAACACCTTTAAAAATACCACCAAACTTAAAAAATGGTAAATTCTCATATAAAATAATAGACAAAGGATTCTTAAATATAAAAGATAAAACAGTAATTAAAACAATACCTAAAGCACTTACAAGTTCCTTAAAAACTCCTCTCTTCCAACCAACAACACCACCTAAAAAAATAAATCCAACAATTATAATATCAACTAATCCCATAAATACCTACCTCTCTTATAAATAATTATATTACAAAAATAGACAAAAATAAACAAAAATGTTAAAATATATTTTGGAGGGAATCATATGACAATAACATTAAAAGTAAGTGAAAATACAAAAGAAGAAATGATTAAATACTTTGAAGATAAAAAAAGACCAAAAACACCAGACTATGCTATATTTCAAGCAGATGAAGCAGACACAGTAATAACACTATACCAATCAGGTAAAGCAGTATTTCAAGGAATATCAGCAGACATAGACGCAAATATGTGGCGTGATATGGAAAGACATTTAAACCCTACTAAAAAAGTAGAAATGACAAATTCTGAAGATAAAAAGAAAAAAGAAAAAACAGAAATATACATAGACCCTAAAATATATAATGCAACAACAATTGGATCAGATGAAGTTGGAACTGGTGATTACTTTGGACCAATTGTAGTAGCGTGTTCATACGTAAATAAAGAAAATATAAAATTTCTAGAAAGTCTAGGAGTAAAAGATTCAAAAAAACTAACAGATGAAAAAATATTAGAAATAGTACCACAAATAATTAAAAAGATTCCATACGAATGCATGATACTATCAAATGAAGAATACAATAAAAAATATACTTCTGATATTAATATGAATAAAATTAAAGCAATTATGCATAATAAAGTTTTAACAAAGATGAAAGAAAAATATAATGATATAGAATACATTGTAGTAGACCAATTCGCAAAGCCATTTGTATACTATAACTATTTAAAGCAAGTACCTAACTATACAAAAGGAATAACATTCATGACAAAAGCAGAAGATAAATGCTTGTCAGTTGCCTGTGCCTCACTAATAAGTAGATATATTTTCCTAAAAGAATTCGATAAATTAGGTGAAAAATATAATACATTCCTAGTAAAAGGAGCAGGACCTAAAGTAGATGAAATCGGTTTAAAATTAACAAAACAATACGGATTTGAAATACTAGAAAAAATATCAAAATTAAACTTTAAAAACACAGAAAAAATCAAAGAATTAGCTAAAAACTAATTCTTTTTTTCATCAATATCAATATGCATATTAATATCATCCTCAGTCGGAAGTTTATCTAATATATCCTTAGGAATACAATTGTTAATTTCATAAGAAGATACTCCTATAGGATTACTCACACCCTCTAAAGCCCATTCAACTGATAATTTATCCTTTTCTCTACATAATAATAAACCAATAGTTTCATTATCAAACTCTTTCTTCAAAGTCTTATTAACAGCAGTTACATAAAAATTTAATTGACCAATATATTCAGGTTTAAACTCAGTATTTTTTAATTCAACAACAACATAACATCTCAATTCTAAATGATAAAATAATAAATCTATATAATAATCATTATTATTAGTATTAATCTTGTATTGACTACCAACAAAGCAAAATCCCTTTCCTAGTTCAAGCAAAATATTCTTAATTCTTTCAACCATCGCGTTTTCTATATCAGTTTCACATGCGTTTTCCTTTAAATTAGACAATTCAAATATATAAGGATCCTTCATTATATCCCTCGCAAGTTCACCTTGACTAATAGGTAATCTATCACCAAAATTTGTTAATTTAATTTTTCCTTTTTGTCTTTCATATAAATTCGAATCAATTTGATGAACCATAACCGTATGAGACCATCCATTTTCTAAGCATTTCTCCGCATACCATATTCTCTTTCCCATATCTTTCACTTTTTCAATCAAAGTATAATTATGTGACCATGGTAAATTGGCCAACGACATTGGCCAATTTTGAATATCTTTATATTCATTATAAAATATTCGCATTCTTCTCAAATTTCTAGATGAAAATCCCCTCATATTCGGAAATTCTATTTTTAATTCAATAGATAACTGATTTATAAAACTATTTCCATATTTTCTATTTTCATCGATAACTTTTCCCAACCTAAAATACAAATATAATAATTCTTTATTAGCAGTTTCTAATATTTTAAACCTCGTACTCTTAATATCATTCTTTATACTTTTAACAATACTAACAAAACTATTTTTATCAATTGTTTCAACCATGAAATCACCCTCTAGAAATATCATACGACATAAGTTTATAAATTCCTTAAATATAAAGAAAAAAACTAGAAAATTATTCATCTTCTAGTTCTTCATTTAATATTTCATTTAAATACTTTATATCATTACCAATAATATAAACAAAATAATTACCTAATTTTTCCTTTAATTTTAAAATTCTATTTTCAACTTCAACAGGGTCCATCTCAAATAATTCCATATAATTTAATATAATATCATTAATAAAATAAAAATTATACTTGCTAAAAACATTATAAACATTAATAAAATTATTCTCATTAAGACTCTCTAAATAAGAAGATTCATAAGTATCATAAACTAAATCATAATAATAATTATCTAAATACTTATATAAAAACATTATTTACTCTTCTCCTTATTATACATATTAATTAAATCTTCTAAACTGACATTATACTTTAACTTCATATTCATACTAGACATAGAAAATATTTCATGCACTATTCCATCTATACCAATAAAACTAATACCCCTGTCTTTTAAATAAGCCAACTTAACTCTAATTTCTATAATTGACTTATTCTTTAAACTATCATGATTTTTTACAATATCAATATTATTTTCTTCACACATTACCACAACAGCAAAATTATTTTTCCTTTTCTCCCATATCATACCAATAGAATTTAAAAGAAAAATTTTCTCCTCAGATAACCTATTTATCCTATAATAATCTCTTTGATTATCCAACCATTTACCTAATTCAATTCCATCCTCTGTTTTAAAAGTTTTTGAAATATTCAAATTACCATTATCTTGATAATATTTAGCAGCAACTAAATACATCTTCATCCATTCAACATCCTTATCTGCAATACTACTACTTCTAAACTCTGCGCCTATACTTGATAACAATTTACCATATTCACTATCAGGATCACACTTTTTTTCTTGTCTATAAAACCATTCGCCCAATCTTAAACCATTTTCATCATAAGTTATTCCATCATTTGTCTTAAAAGAATACTTAACCTTCGAATGATATTCATCAAAATACTTCTTGGCTAATTTAAACATTTCTTCCCAAGGTACTCTTTTTTTACTTACCTTTATTTTACCAAGAGGAACACCTATACTCGATAATAATTGACCATGCTCGCTTTCAGGATTATATCTTTCCTTCTGTTTTGCTAACCACATACCTAAATTAACACCATTCGGATCCTCTGTAATACCATCACTAGTCTTAAATGTAGCGCGAATTTTAAAATTACCATATTGTTTATAATATTCATTTAAAAGTCCATACATTTTCCACCATTTAAGTTCTTTTTCATCCATAATCCATTTATTCATAATACACCTCCTTTTTAACTAAATTTAAAAATATCAACAAACTATTATAACAGATTATTAAAAAATGTCAAAAAAACTAGAAAATTATTCATCTTCTAGTTCTTCACTATAATCACAAGCAGAACATTTAATTTTTTTACCCTTAACTGTTAACATACTCTTACATTCAGGGCATTCCTTACCAATTGGTTTATCCCAATATGCAGTCTTACAAGTAGGATAATTATTACATCCATAAAAGACCTTACCACGTTTACTACGTTTTTCAACAATCTTTCCACCACAATTAGGGCAATCAATAATCTCTTCCTCTACTCTAGGTTCAGTTTTAACATACTTACAATTAGGATATCCACTACAAGCAGTAAACTCACCATATCTACCTTTTCTAATAACCAAAGGAGATCCACACTCAGGACATACCTCACCAGTTTCTTTAACCTCTTTCTTAGGAAGTAAATCAAAAGCCTTCTTTAAAGATGGTTCAAAATCCTTATAAAATCTGTCCAATGTTTCATACCATACTTGATTACCTTCCGCAATCTTATCAAGTTCATCTTCCATATTTGCAGTATATTCAACATTTATAATATTACTAAATCCCATCTGCAATTTATCAGTTATTTCAAAACCAATATCAGTTGGAACAAATTTTTTCTCAACAATATCTACATAACCACGTTTCTTAATAGTATCAATAATAGTCGCATAAGTACTTGGTCTACCAATACCTAATTCCTCTAGATCCTTAATTAACTTAGCTTCAGTATAACGACTAGGTGGTTGAGTAAAATGTTGAGTTGATTCAATATCATTACTTTCTAACTTATCATTTACATTAAATACAGGTAATACTTGATCCTTAGTATCTTCATATTCACCATATACCTTTAAATAACCATCAAAAGTAATAATTTGACCATTAACCTTAAACTGATAATTATTATTATCAAGAATAACACAAGTATTCAAAGTTTTAGCAGGAGCCATTAAACTAGCTAAAGCTCTAGAATAAATTAATTTATATAACTTATATTCATCATTACTTAAAAATTTCTTAACAGAAAGTGGTGTCCTATAAATACTTGTAGGTCTAATTGCTTCATGCGCATCTTGAACATTTTCAACCTTCTTACTCTTCTTAACAAAACCGACATAATCATGACCATACTCATCTTCTATATATTTATAAGTAGCTTTTATAAACTCATCAGAAAATCTAACAGAATCAGTACGCATATAACTAATAAGACCGACAGTCTCATCCTCTAAAGCAATACCTTCATATAACTTTTGAGCCAAACTCATAGTCTTTTTAGCGTTAAAACCTAACTTAGTAGAAGCCTCTTGTTGAAGTGTACTAGTAATAAATGGAAACTTACTATTTTTTGCTTTATCTTTTGTATCAACAGACTCAACAACAAATTCATTACCTAAATTACCTAATACTTTATCAGCTTCATCCTTATTATTAATCTTTAATTCTTCATGATTGAAAGTATCTAGTTCAGCTGAAAACTCAGAAAAAATAGCCTTAATACTCCAATATTCCTCTGGAACAAAAGCCTGAATCTCTCTTTCCTTTTCAACAATTAATTTCAAAGCAACACTTTGAACTCTACCCGCACTACTACCATTAGTCTTAGAACGAATTAAATTACTTAATCTAAAACCAATAATTCTATCTAAAATTCTACGAGTTTCCTGACTATTAACCAAATCTTGATCAATCTTTCTAGGATGCTTAAATGCTTCTATTATTGCTGGTTTAGTAATCTCATTAAAAACAACACGATCATAAACCTTATCATTTAAACCTAACGCATCATATAAATGCCAACTAATTGCCTCTCCCTCACGATCAGGGTCGGTTGCTAAAAAGACATGTTGAGAAGCCTTAACTTCTTTCTTTAAAGAATCAATATCTTTTTTCTTACCTTTAATAGTAACATAATCAGGCTTAAAATTGTTTTCAATATCAACACCAAGTCCAAATTTACCCTTAGTAGATAAATCCCTAATATGACCCTTACTGGATAAAACTTTATAATCCTTACCTAAATATTTTTCAATTGTTTTAGACTTACTAGGTGATTCCACTATAACTAAATTCTTTGCCATAAATGCCTCCTGTACATCATTTAAATTTATACACTATAATTTTATAATTGTCAATAGAATAGTATTCTAGAAAAAACTAAAAAATATCTTTATTATCAAACTAATTAAGAAATTATAAAGAAAAAACATATTTAGTAAATATGTTATTTAACAATACTTTGATAAAACTCTTTCCATATTTCTAAAACATGTTCCTTACTATAAAATTCACTTATCTCATTAGATAATTTAGAATACTTACTATAAATCTTCTTATCATTCTTTAAATCATTTAACTTAGAAACAAACTCATCATTATTATTACCCTTTAAATACTTCTCAAAAAGAATATCACGATATAAATCTAAATCCCTCAATAATAATGGTTTACTAGAATTAATTGCCTCTAATATAGACATAGGAAATAACTCATTATAACTTGGCATAAATAGCACATCAGCCATATTATACATATCATTCATTTCTTCTCTAGGAACAATACCTGTAAATATAACATTCTTAGGAGGATTCTCATAAATCTTCTTTAACTCCTCATAACCATCAGTTATTCTACCAAAACTAAATCCACCACACCAAACAAAAGTAGTATCAGGCATCTTATTTGCAACATCTATAAAATCAACAACACCCTTTCGTGTTTGAACTTGACCAACACCTAAAACTACAAAAGCATCATCACTTATATTGTATTTTTTACGAATATCTGAAGCATCCTTCTTATAAAATTTATCACGAGAAACATAATTAGGAATATAAGTAATCTTCTTTCTATCAATACCAAACTTAACTAAATCATCAATAAAAATAGGATTAACAACAACTAAATGATCAGCCTTATTATAAAACTTAGTTACATACTTCTTAAAAACATTAAACGCAAACTTAGGAAGTTTAATACTACCATCCAAAGTATCAGGTAAAAAGTGAACATAACAAACACTAACACCTTTTCTCATTTTAAAATAATTCCACAAATCAACAGTATGAACATGAACAATATCACACTTCTTATGACTATTTATATAAATATCAAATAAATCAGAAGCGCCATCACGAACTAAACTAACCTGTTCAAGATATGCACTACCAACCCCTTGACCAGCAACCTTATCCGCACTTGATAACATATTAATACTTATTTTACTCATAAACATCACCAATTAAATAATATCACAAATTATCAATACTTACAAGTATTACATCCTCACCTATTTTTTTAACTTGACTCCATTTAATCTCAATCTCACCACGAGATAATTTAGAAAAAAACTTTCCTCTTTCAACAATTAAAGAATTCATACTTCCATCAGAATTAATTAAAACATCAATTATACTACCAACCATCTTACCATCATCCATATTAACTATATCCTTACTCTGTAAATCAGAAAGACGCATAAAATCACCTATATTATTATATTAAAAAAGAAAACTAAATAGACTTAGTTCTCTCATTAACACAATTCTTTCTAAATTTACTAATTTTTCTATCTATATATTCACTTATTAATCCATTAGGGCTAAAACTATACATACTATCATTATAACCTAACTCAACATAAATAGAACAAACCTTACTATAAATATCATTAATATAAAATGAAATAATATCTACATCTTCTATATCATTAATATCACAATAAGTATTAATAATATTATGCATTATATAAAAACAAACAAACTTCTTATCAACATTATTAAATAACCCTAAATCAATAAAATGAATACTACTACCATCAAACAAAAAATTATTAGGATTACTAGGATCAATAGATAAACCACTATCAATAATACTTAAATAATCAGAAACAAACTTCTTCAAAATATCAAAATTATCAAGTTCCTTTAATCTATTAATATAAATATTAGAATCAATACCTACACGAGTATCCTGTAAAGGACCACCCTTAACTTTATTTTCTAAAACATAAATTTTATCAGATACAACCCTATAATCAAAAATTTTATAACTATTAATATTAAGCCTATCTAATATATTTTTAATATTAATAACCTTACTCTTTTCATTATCAATTTGATTACCATTTAAATATCTTGACTCTAACAAAACAAAATCACCAAAATCATAACACTTCTTTTCAAAACCACCACCAATTAATTTATCATCACTAATATTATTAATATAATAATCAATTCCCATACTATCACCATTATAATTATATACTAATCAATCATTTTCTTCAAACTTTCTAAACCACTTTTTTCAAGTCTAGATATTTGAGCTTGACTAATACCAATCTCCTCAGATAATTCCATCTGAGTTTTACCAATAATATATCTCTGAGTCAATATATACCTCTCTTTATCCCTCAACTTTTTCATTGCATCCTTTAACTCAATGTGAGCATCCAATGCATAAGTACTTCCCTTCGTATCACTCAACTGATCAGCAAGATATATAGTATCACCACCATCATTATATATAGGTTCAAACATACTAATAGTATCCTTCATAGAATCCATCGCATTCCCAACCTCATATTCAGTCAAACCCAATTCCTTAGAAATCTCTAAAACACTAGGTTCTCTACCTAATTCATTAGTTAACTCTTCCTTCTTCTTCATAGCTTTATAAGCAATATCCTTAATACTACGAGCAATTCTAACACTATTATTATCACGCAAATATCTCTTTACCTCACCCAATATCATTGGAACCGCATAAGTCGAAAACATAACACCATGAGAAAGATCAAAATTATCAATTGCCTTTATTAACCCTACACAACCAACCTGAAATAAATCATCCATATTTTCAACCCTATTATTATACTTACGAAGAATACTTAAAACTAATTTCAAATTACCACTAATCAAATCATCCTTGGCAAACTTATCACCAGACTTATACCTCTTAAATAACTCTATCATTTCTTCATTACTTAAAACTTTAATATTCGCAGTATTCACGCCACATATTTCAACCTTATGACGTGCCATAAAAAAATCTCCTTTCATATCAATAATGATACAAAAGAAGACTATTTATACTTGCTTTACTCTACTTTCATATAAATTAATTACTCTATATATAATTTTTGGTATTAACCCATTTTTAGTATACCCCAAATATATATTAGAACTATTACCAAACCAATAATCACTTCTCTGTATAGAAGTAATTAAAACCATACAACCTATAATATCCAAATCACTAATTTTATCAAGTGGGAACTCCTTATAATTATTATATAAATCATTAAACTCATCATAATTTTTACAAAGAATACCAAAATCAACTAATTCAGACATTAAACTATTAACCTTCTCACGAACAATATCACCATTAGTTAAATCAATTACCTTCTCATAACCTTGATACTTTTTGAATATTTCATAAACCTCATTTAATTCTAAAATATCATTCTCATCATATCTCTTACCACTAATAGATAAATATTTTTTATTTAAATCTTCTTCTATTTTATTTTTTTTCTTAAAAAAACTAAATAAACTCATACAAACCTCCTATCTATTCATACTATTTTGATTAAATTCAACAAATTCATACTTCATATTATCATCAACATTAATAGAAAAATAATTTCTTTTATCAAAACCATCTTGAAGTAAACCACAATATAATTCTGTTTGATAAGCATCAGAAAAATATGATTTACTTTTACTATAATAAACAACATCATTAAGATTATAATTATTAAAATCAGAAGAAATAGACGAATTTTGAACTAAAAAATTATTAAAATCAGGACTAACAACCCTAATACCAGCATAATCATAAGCAAATACATCTAAATCATTCTGCATACTAATACCCTTATTTTTATTATAAAAATATTCTAACTTACTCCTAATTTGAATAACTTTTTCATCAGATAATCTTAAAAAACTTTCATTCCTACATTCATCAATCAAATCTAATACCTCATGAATCATATTAACTTCATCCAAATTAGACATATCAGCTATAGAAGAAACCAAGATAGAATCATCAGGCATCCATTGAAATTTTTTAATAGATTCAGTAGGCATTAATTCAAGAAGATAATAATACAAAAATAACTTATCAGTATAACCATCAACATATATAATATTACCACGTTCATCCTTTTTAAATAAATCACTAGATATTAACCCTCTATCAACCATCAATCTTAATACTTCCCTAGTCCATACTTCATTACTTAACTCAAAACAAATATTACTAGTATTAACAGATTGAAAAACATGTCCTAATTCATGCAAAGCAGTATTAGGATCAACCTCATTAAAACTATTCACATTATAATATACAATCTTATTATCAAAAGGATAATATCTTCCATTAACAGTATTACCTCCAACAGAATCATACTCTACCTTTAAGGTTTCTAATTTATTTAAAATAGAAGAATCAAAATATTTTAAATCATCTTCAAAAGCAAAATTTAATTTAGAAAAAAATTTCTTAAACTCATTATCAACATTAGGATTTTTATCTAAAATATCCTTCATCTCATCAAATGTTATATTACGCTGTTGCTCACTCATATTAATAGATACATTTCCAATCTTCTCTAAATCTGATTTACTAAATCCACCTATTTTTTCAATATTAGAATTACCAATATTTAACTCATTAAATGAAATTTCACCACTAATATCATCTTCATAACCAGATATATATTTAGAAATAAAATCACCAACTGATGTATCATAATAAAATTTAGTACCAAGACCAAAAGCCATTAAAAAAGCAGATGCACCAACACTAAATTTAATTAAACCATTTTTAATACTTCTATTAAATACCTTACTAATATCATTTTTTTCATTATTAAAAGAACTATACACTAAAGGCATATTATTATATTTCATATTAATATAAGAATTAACATTATCATCAAAAGAATCAGTAAAATATAAAAACTTATTATAATCATAATAAAGATTGTAAGATTTGCCATTAAAAATATCACTTCTTATAAAATAAGAATTCTCCTTAGAAACACACAAACTATTAATAACACTACTAATAATTTCTTTATCCTTATTATCTAATCCTAAAACAAATTTACCATTAATCTTCTTATTACAACGCAACTTTAAATCTTTTGAAAACCATAATATATACTGAATATTTTCACAATCAATAACAATATTCTTATCCATACAAGCCTCCGACATATATCATACATCTATCTTAATTAAATTTTATCAAAAAAAAATAAATATATCAATAATATTAACACTTGAAAAAAATAAAAAAATATCATATTATAATCATGGTGAAATTATGAACGAAGAAAATCTAATAAAATACTATAATAAATTTAATGAAGACAAAAGACTAACAAGGCGTCGAGGTGAAGTTGAATTCATTACCTCATTAAAATATATAAAAGAATATTTAAAACCAAATGATAAAATAGTTGATATTGGTGCTGGAACTGGAAGATACTCAGTAGAACTAGAAAAAATAGGATATGATGTTACTGCAGTAGAACTAGTAAAACATAATATAAAACAAATAGAACAAAAATCAAAAAACATAAAGGCAATACTTGGTAACGCAAAAGACTTATCAATGATAGAAGATAATACATTCAATTTAACTCTTTTATTCGGTCCAATGTATCACTTAATTTCAAAAGAAGAAAAAATAAAAGCACTAAATGAAGCAAAAAGAATAACAAAAAAAGATGGAATTATAATGGTTGCCTACTGTATGAATGACTACGCAATAATAGAACATGGATTCATAGATAATAATATAAAAGAATCATTAAAAACAAAAGAAATAAATAATGAATTCCATGTAACGCCAAAAGAAACAGACTTATATAGTAGACTAACACTAGAAGAAATTAATGAATTAAATGAATTAACAAACCTAAAAAGAATAAAAATTATTTCTCCTGATGGACCAGCAAACTATATAAGACAAACACTAAATAAAATGGATGATGAAACATATGAATTATTTATAAAATACCACCTTTCAACATGTGAGAGACTTGATTTAATAGGTGCAGGAGCACATACTCTAGATATACTAAAAAACGACAAATAATTTTGTCGTTTTTATTTTATAAAATCTAATAATTTTTTATTAACTAAATCTAAATAATCTTTCATACCATGTTCTGCTCCATGAATAACATCTAACTTAATATCATACTTACTAGAAAACTCTTGAACATCAGATAATAAAACTGTTTTATCCTTATCACCATGAATAATAAATATATTATTATCACATTTATCAAAACTATCCATCAAATCATCATTCATAAATTCTACAAAAGCATTTCTACTATACTTTCTGCCATTCAAAAAAGTGTAATACTCATGATCATCAAAATAATCAATATCAATACCTAATTTTCTAACAGTGCATTGATAAAAATTAACAGCAGGATACTTTAAAAATACCTTATCGAATTTAACTTTAAACCTATTAATATAACTTAACACAATATATCCACCAAAACTAGAACCCATCAAACTTATAGGTACATTATACTCTTTAACACTTTCAATAACTTTGTTTAAATAATCTAAACTATTACTTAAATTAAAACAAAAATCATCTGACTTATCCTCACCATGACAAGGAAAGTCAAAAGAAACAATACCTATTTGATTACTGTTTAAAATTTCAAAATGTTGATTAATCCTATCTTTACTCTCACCAAATCCATGACAATATATAACAATCTTTCTAACATCATCAGGAATACTAAAATAAGAATAAATTCTATCATCTATAATCTTCTTTAACACAACTCATCACCATCAATATTATCATAAATTTTCTTAATCATACCCATAAAATAGGCTTTATTATCACTATTATATCTAATACTATTACTAATAGAAATAATCTCGTTTAATATACTCATTCTATCACAATCCCCTAAACTTTCATCTAACAATTTCTTTAATCTATTATCAATATTAATAACAATTCCATTAACAATATCATCCATTTCATTATGACACTGTAAAAGAGTATCATAATCATCACCCTCAAGCAATGAATAAACATTATTAATATCATTATCACTAACACTAATAATACACTTTTCTCTATTATCTAATATAAACAACAAGTCATTCTTAATAATACTTTTTAACTCATCAATATCCATATTATCACCAATTTAATTATACTAAAAAAAAGCTAAAAACAAAAGTTAATAGTTAAAATTTACCACACATACTCCCCCAAGTATCAACTAACTTCTTATCCTTAAAAATTCTTAAAATCTCACAATTATTACTACATCCATTACATTCACTTCCAACAGTTTTAAACTCTATATCTTTAATATTTAAATCATAAACTCTACCATCACTATTCTTACGAGATAATATCGCAATACCCAAAGCTCCCATTAAATGACTATTAGGGTCAACTGTAACATCACACCCTAATACATCACGGAAATACTTTAAAACTCCTTCATTCTTAGAAACTCCACCTTGGAAAACAACAGGCTCTAATATCTTCTTACCCTTTCCAACATTATTAAGATAATTTAAAACAATACTCTTACAAAGACCTGCAACAATATCTTCCTTACTATATCCAACTTGAGCCTTATGAATCAAATCACTTTCAGCAAATACAGTACAACGAGCCGCAATCTTAGCAGGATTCTTACTAGATAAAGCTAATTTCCCAAACTCTTCTATTGGAATATCAAGTCTCTTAGCTTGACTAGATAAAAAAGACCCCGTTCCAGCCGCACATAAAGTATTCATCGCATAATCAACAATGATTCCATTATTAATTAAAATAATCTTACTATCTTGACCACCAATTTCTAAAATAGTACGAACATTAGGATTAACAGACAACGTACCAACCGCATGAGCCGTAATCTCATTTTTAACAGCATTCGCATCAACTAATAATCCAATCAATTTACGCGCACTACCAGTCGTTCCAATACCACGAACAACATAACCATCAGGAATACCCTTCTTAAGCTCACTAATCAACTTCTTAACAGAATTAACAGGATTACCCTCAGTCCAAATATATAAAGAACTTATAATCTTATCATTCTCATCAATCACAACACCCTTAGTCGAAATAGAACCAATATCTATACCCAAATAACAATTCATTTTCTCCTCATTTCTATCATATCATTAAAAGCCTCTAACCTTGTTTGTAACCCAACCTTAGAAGTATTCGCATCAAAACTAAAAAACATAACAGGAACATCATACTCATGACATATCTTATTAATAATACCCATAGAACCTATCTCAGGAGTACAAAAAGAAGACTTAATGTGAATAATTCCATCATAACCATCCCGACACATATCAACAGTTCTCATAATATTATCAGTCGCATCCGCACCCATTCTATACTTAACATATTTAGAATACTTACGAATATTTTTCCTAACATATTTACCCTTCTTAAATAATAAATAAGTAACATTAGTAAAACGAGTAACAGACATACCAAATTGAGCTAAAGACTTTTCCAAATAATAATTACTAAAAGGTTCCATAACAGTATATAATTCACCAATAACGCCTATTCTAACAACATTATTTGGTTTATTTAACTCTACACTCTTAATCAAATCAAAATACTTCCTAAACACTTTCTTTAAAGAAAATAAACCATTAACACCTAAAAACTCATCCAACATCATACTATTATATTTTTCCATCAAACCTTTTTCAACTTCAAACCCAACATTATGTCTAACATAATCATCAACAATGTCCATATATTCAACCATCTTTTTAACAATAATTAAATAATATAATCCTTTAATTTTAGAAAACTTAGAATCTAAACACTTCAACTCCGCAACAATCTTCTTAATATCAGCCCTACCTGCAGTAACCAAATTAATATACTTAACTTCATAACCCAAATCAGAAATAATCTCTCTCTGTAGTTCATGATAATAACCATACCTACAACCACCACCTAATTGAACAACACAATTTGCCCCCTTCTCAATAACCTCTAACATAGTACCCAATGTATATTTAAAAGGAGTACAAACAAAATCAGGACTATACTTAACCCCTAAATCAATAGTCTTACTAGTAATAGGAGGTGCATCAATAATACGACAATCTAAAATCTTAGAAAACAAATACTTTGCTGGAACACAATAATTACCTACATGAGGAAAACCAATCTTATACAATGTCAACAAAACTTTCTAATCTAGTTTCTATTCCAGCAAATCCATCCATATCATCAATAACAAGATTCAAACATTTACACTCAACCCTTCTACTAACAACATCATTAACTAAAGAATCAAGTCCACATGGAAAAGATGATAAAAATATAATTCCATCAACCCTATCTTTACATAACTCTATTGAACCAATAATAGAACGACTAAACTTCCAATATAATCCACTACTCAACTTATACCCCAAATCTTCACTATCAAATAAATCACTATATATAACAATGCACCCAATACCCTCTAAATACTTAACAACAGGTAACCCAATACTATAATCATAAGTATTATATGGATGAGATACAAGTAAAACTTTCTTACCAGATAAATTCAACTTATTCATATTATCAATAACTTTACTTTTCCTAATTTTATTCGTTTTATATAAAGAATAATAATATGCATCCCTAACCTCACGCCTACTCTTCCCTAACTTTTTACCTAAAGAAAAAAACGCCTTCTTCATAGTATCACCTGAAGTATAACTAATATTATAATCAACAACATCAATATCAAATAAATTATTAATAATATCATAACACGCCAAAAAATTAGTACATGTTTGACTAAACTCTCCATAATTATCAATACGAGGAACTAAAACCATATCACACTTATCAACTAAATACGTAACATGTCCAATATAAATCTTCATTGAAAGACACATTTCATCACTAGAATACTTACTTCCAAGAGACTTAATAACCCTATCAGTTTGAGGACTAACAATATAATTTATACCTAATTTATCAAAAAATAAACACCACATATCACCAAAATAATAATAAAATAATCCCCTTGGAATACCTATGGTCATACTTTCACTCCTTCCAATAATATATATTAAAAAAATAAAATAATATACATAAAATTAAAATTGACTAAAATGCATATTTAAACTATAATATTTATAGTATATAAAAAATTTAAGGAGGCCTATATGTATATAAAAGAACTTACAAATGAAGAATTTAATGACTTTACAAGTAATTTTCCATATAAAACATTTTATCAAACTCCAGAATACGCATTCGTAATGAACCAAGAAAAAAGCGATGCATTCTTTATTGGATTAGTAGATGATAACTACGTACTAGCAGCTTCCCTAGTAGTAGTAGAAAAAAGAAGTGGATTTAAATATGCATACACTCCAAGAGGATTCTTAATAAATTTCAACGACTATAACCTAGTAGAACAATTCACAAAACTATTGAAAGAATATCTTGGAAAAAAAGGAATAGTTGCATTCAGAATAAATCCGATGATAGTAAGAAATATTTATAATAATAATAAAGAAATAATATATAAAAATAAACACTATGATAGTATATTTGAGCAACTAATTAAACTTGGATATAACCATCAAGGATATAACGACTACTTTGAAAATATAAAACCTAGATTTGAAGCAATACTAAATATTGAAACAACTCCAGAAGAAATATTTAAAAACATTGATAAAAACTATAGAAAAAATATAAAAAACGCAATTGAAGATGGAATTCATGTATATAAAGGAAACTTCAATGAATTAAAATATCTATATGAACAATCAAAATATAAATATCCAAGAAGTTACTCATTCTTACAAGATATATATAAACACTATGATCAAAAAGGAATGGTTGACTTATACTACGCAAAACTAAATACAGAAGAATACCTAATCAATAGTCAAAAAGAACATGAAGAATTAGAAACAGAAACAAATGATATAAATTATAAAATAATGGAAGATTTACATAAAGATAAATCAAAACTAATAAATAAAAAACTTACAAGTGATTCTTTATTAAATAAATACGAAAATAAACTAATTACCGCAACAAGTCTATTAAAAAGTAATCCAAACGGAATTGTACTCGCAAGTTTAATGGTAATAAAATACTATGGAACAGTATATATGTTCATGGATGGATACGATATGAACTATAGATATCTAAATGCAAAACATCTATTACTATGGAAAGTAATAGAAGAATATTCAAAAAAAGGATTCAAAAAATTTAATCTAGGTGGAATAAGTAATATAACTAAAAAAGATAAATATAAAGGATTAAATGAATTTAGAATGAACTTCGGATCATGCGCAATAGAATACGCAGGAGACTTTGAACTAGTAACAAACAATACATTATACTTTATGTATAAAAAAGCTACACAACTTTCTAATATAACAAAAAAGAAGAACAGTTAAATAAATAATTGTTCTTTTCATTATAAATTAGATAATTTTTCACGAATCTTAGAACTAACACTTCCAAGATCTGCTTTTCCTTTAACTAAAGGAGAAATCATACCCATTACCTTACCCATTTCTTGCATTCCACTAGGTTGAACCTTATTAAATACTTCGTCAATAATTGAATTTATTTCATCATCACTTAATTGTTCAGGCAAATAATTTTCTAATATCTTAATTTCCTTTTCAGTTTCATCAACTAAATCTTGTCTATTTCCTTTAATAAACTCTTTAATTGAATCACGTCTAGTTTTAATTTCTTTAGAAATTATACCAATCACCTCATCATCATTAAGTTCATGCTTTAAATTAATTTCTTCTAACTGCATACTACCTTTAACCATACGAATAACTTTTAATGTATCTTTATCTTGATTTTTCATAGCAGTCTTTAAATCATTTAAAATTCTTTCTCTCACAATATTCACCCTTTCAAAAAGAGAACCATATAGGTTCTACTAGTTATATCTTTCTCTTCTTTCTCTTTTATGACTATTTCTAATAGCTTCTTTCTTAGCTTTTCTTCTCTTAACACCAGGTTTCATATAACCTTCGTTTCTTTCTCTAGCTGCTTTTAGGAGGCCATCTTTAGCGTTTTTTTGCTTTAAATTACGTAAAGCAAATTCAACGTTACCATTTTTTACGACTACTGTAGACATGATATCCCTCCCTTCTTTCGACTAGGAATATTATAACACGTACATTTTGAGAATACAAGAAAAAAATAAAGAAATATAAAGAAAAAATATACAAAAATGTATACTTTTATAATAAACAAGCTAAAATACTTGCACCACCTATTAATAGTATTATAGCAAATAAAGAATAATTAATTACAATTATTACCAATTTTTTTAATAGCACTTTTTATCTTTTCCAATTCTTTCAAACTTTTATCTGGAGTTAGAAAATCTTCAGGTAATGTTCCACCTTGCTTTTTTATTGTTTCTCTAATATCCTTACCAACTTCATAATGAGCATTGTTTGCTTCCTTATCTAACTTAATATTTTCATTTTTTAGTTTTTGTTCAGTCAAAGAAATCCTAAATAAATTTGCTATTAACTCATCACTACACATATTATCTAATATATCTTCCCTATATCTTAAATTCTTTCTTTTAGCTATATCATTAGCTGTCTCGCCATTATATAGTCCTTTATAGCCACTATTATGAAATCTATCAAAATTCTTAACTCCAGCGTTTCTAGCAGCTATATTTAAAGAATGATTCCCTTTCCTGGTTAAATTTCTTTGATAAAATCTCTTCTCATCTTCAGTTAATGACTCATAATTTCTTTCCATCAATTCCTGCTTTCTAGTCTGCACAGCAAAATATGTTTGAGCCAAAGCTATAACTTTCTTTCTTGAATCCCCATTTTGAGCTATTAGATAACATGCATATCTTGATAACTTGTAATCCTTTATCATTTCAACTTTACCTTTACCACTACTTATTGGGATGTTGACCTCGACACCCCAAAGATTTTGATTAGGATAACTAGTATTAGCAGATATTATTGCCTTATTTATAACCTTATTAAAATTTCTCCATTCCTTATACTCTAAAACTTTTTGTAATTCCCTCGCATACCAATATTCATTTCCATTTTCATCTATATGCTTAATATCTTCAAATATATTCTCAGTATATTCTTTTAACTCACTCATTTAAAACTCTCCCTTCAAAAAAAAGTATACAAAAATGTATACTTTTACAACTAACAAGCTAAACAAAGACGAATGCTTGTCCCAACTATACTACCAAACTTAAATAATATTTCAGTTAATATAGAAATAATTGGTAATACAAATAAACAAAATAATATAAAACCAAATAAATATAAAAATGATTTTATAAATTTATTACTGACTAAAGTGGACATACATTATTACTTCCAATTCTTCTAATCGCACTTCCTAAACTTCTACCTAAATCTAATAGAGTATTAATTCCTCTAGTAATAGAAGAAATAAGAGTACCACTAATCGCTCCACCTTCAATATTTAATAAT
>Ga0256404_1001794_pt1 | contig 50025 bp, 35 predicted proteins | sample RumenRJG_01DNA_FD_185990 | JGI IMG/M metagenome (GOLD analysis project Ga0256404, IMG submission 185990) | Bovine rumen microbial communities from Lethbridge, Alberta, Canada - RJG_01 | ecosystem: Host-associated > Mammals > Digestive system > Stomach > Rumen | place: Canada: Alberta | collected...
TTTATACTCTGGGATTTGTAACTCCCTTTATTTTACTGGGGCTTTTTTCGGGAACAGTGCTTGGCTTGTTGAAACGGCATTCAAACATTATGAAATATACGGTGAAAGCCGGCGGGGTCCTTATGATCCTGCTGGGCCTGTTTCTTTGCAGCGGGCAGCTGCAGGCTGGAGGCGAAGCTGCATCCCGGAATCCTGCCGGAAAAACAGATGCGGCGCAGAATGCGCAACGGGCTGCCGAAACGAATCATAAGGTGGCTGCCGTTCCTTTTGAGCTGAAAGACCAGTACGGCAAAACCCATACTCTTTCTGAATATAAAGGCAAGGTTATCTTCCTGAACTTCTGGGCTACCTGGTGCCCTCCCTGCAGGGCGGAAATGCCGGACATCCAGAAACTGTATGAGCGCTCGCCGAAGGAAGGGGAGGGCGCGGTTATCGTGTTGGGGGTAGCTTCCCCGAAACTGGGAAATGAAAAGGATGAGGCGGGGATCAAAGCCTTCATGGACAAGAACGGATACACGTACCCTGTCCTGATGGATGCCAAAGGGGAACTGTTCAGCGCTTACGGGATACGGGCCATTCCCACCACCTTCATGATTGACCGGGAAGGGAATGTGTACGGCCGTGTACAGGGAGCCCTCTCCGGAGAGAATATAGATAAAGTTGTGAAGCAGACTCTGGAAAGTAAATAAAAAAATTAAAAATTCAAGTGGTTGTCTGGCTGGATGGGAGCATATCACATCACGGCGCTCTGTGTTTGCAGGGCGCTTTTTTATTTATAAACCTAAAAAAATCCGCAAAAGTATTACATGTGAAACACAATTGCACCAAAAATTTTCAAATTTTAGAAAAAATTTCAATTTTTGTGTAAAATAAATTGATTTATGATAATATATTTTTAATATGCTGTCAGTATTTTGCAGAATTACTGAACGGTACAGGAACTGGCCTGATTAATTTACAGGCCGGAGTGGTTTTCACAGTTTTTTTCGTTTGCGAAATCTGAGTTGAAATGAGGGAGAAACAGAACATGAACGGAGCAGACGCAATTGTAAAGTGTCTTGAGATGGAAAAGGTGGAATACGTATTCGGGTATCCGGGGGTTGCTATCTGTCCTTTTTATGACAGCATCCTGAATGCGGATATCAAAACAATACTGGTCCGCCACGAACAGCATGCCGCCCATGCGGCCAGCGGTTATGCCCGTCTGACGGGAAAGGTCGGCGTGGTAGCGGTTACCAGCGGCCCCGGTGCTACCAATGTAATCACCGGCATCGCTACGGCTTACGCCGACAGTATCCCGCTGGTAGTCATCACCGGCCAGGTGGACAGCCGCCTTATGGGCAGTGACGTATTTCAGGAAGCGGATATTTCCGGCGCCTGCGAATCGTTTGTAAAATACAGTTACATCGTACGGAAGGCGGAAGATGTGCCCCGCATTGTGAAAGAAGCATTTTATATTGCCAACAGCGGGCGAAAGGGGCCGGTGCTTATCGACTTCCCCATTGATATACAAAACCAGAAGATCAGTAAATTCGAATATCCGGAAACCATTTCCATGCGCTCTTACAAACCTACGGTGAAAGGGCATGCCAAACAGATCGACAAGGTTATACGGGAACTGAAAAAAGCCAAACGCCCCCTGATCTGTACCGGCGGCGGCGCCCACCTCAGCGGTGCGGTGCCTGTTATCCGGGCATTTGCCGAGAAACATAATATTCCTGTAGTTTCCACCATGATGGGATTAGGCACCATGCCGTCGGAACATCCTCTGTTTTTCGGCATGGTAGGAAACAACGGGCAGGCTTACGGCAACCGGGCTATGAACCAGGCAGACATGATTTTGCTGGCCGGCGCCCGGGTAGCAGACCGGTCCATTGCCCGTCCCAATGAGATAGAAGATAACAAGATACTGGTCCACATTGATGTGGATCCGGCGGAAATCGGCAAGAACGCCGGCCCGTCCATCCCTCTGGTTGGCGACCTGAAGAACGTCTTTGACGAACTGAGCAGTGAAGAATTTACTGCCAATACTAAGGAATGGCTGGTTACGCTGGCTGAATTCCGCAAGGATGCGGAAAAAGACAAGAAAATAAAAGCTGACCTGGTCATTACGCCGGGAACAGTGGATCCAACCCACTTTATCCATGCCCTGTCTGACGCCATGGAAAGTAACGGGATCTATGTGGCGGACGTAGGCCAGAACCAGTTGTGGAGCTGCGCAAACTGCATCATCCGGGACGGTCGTTTCTTCACTACCGGCGGTATGGGCTGCATGGGATATTCTGTTCCGGCAGCTATGGGCGCCAAAATTGCAGAGCCGGACCGGCAGGTGGTGGCGGTCTGCGGCGACGGTGCTTTCCAGATGTGTATGATGGAGCTGGGGACCATGCGCCAGTACAAGGTACCGGTAAAAATCGCGGTTATCCGCAACAACGTGCTGGGGCTGGTGCGGCAGTATCAGCACTTTACCTATAAAGACAGATTTTCTGTCATCGACCTTTCCGGCAGCCCGGACCTGGAATCCATCGCGGCAGCCTATGGTATGAAGTTCCTTCATCTGAATGATGAAGAAAAGATGGGGGATACTATCAAAGAATTCCTGAAAAATGACGAATCGGTGCTGTTGCAGTGTGATGTGGATCCGAATGAGGTGGCTTAAGATGAAACGAATTTATAATGTTTTAGTACAAAACCAGTCCGGCGTGCTCTGTAAGGTTTCCGGTTTGTTCTGGAGACGCTGTTTCAATATTGATTCCCTGGCCGTTGGCGAAACGGAAGACACTGCAGTATCCAACATGACTATCGTAAGTACCGGAGACGAGCATACTCAGGAACAGATTGAAAAACAGCTGAATAAAAAGCTGGACGTTATTAAAGTAAAGACCTTTGATGAAAAGGAAGCGGTGTGCAGGGAGCTGATGCTGATCAAAGTGAAATATAACCGGGAGAACCGGCGGGACATCATCGACAACTGCTCCGTCATGAACGCCACCATTATCGACATGGCTAATAATATGATGACGATCCAGATCTGTGATACCCCGGAAAGGGCCCAGATATTCCTGGAGAACATCAACCATATTAAGATTGTGGAGATCACCCGGTCCGGGACGGTGGCCCTGACAAAATGTAAAGAAGGATAAAGCAGGGATATTGTTTGCCTGATTCCTGAATCTGTGCGGATCTGTTATTGCAGTTTTGTAATGGCAGGTCCGTGTTTCATGTGTACAGCAATCAGTTTGACTAAGGAAATACAGAGGATTTGCCCGACAATTTTTTCCTGTTGGCAAATTGCAAAAAAAATCAACAGATGCTGTGTTTTTTAGCGGGAATTATGGTACAATATCTAGAAGAGTAAAAATGGAAAGAGCTATCGGTTATGTTTGCTGAAAAGAGAATCGGCGTTCTGCTATTTTTATTCATAACTATTTTTCTTAGCTGCTGTTATTTTAAATTTGCTTCAGGGGAGAGAGACTATGGCACAGAGAACAGACATCCATAAAATAATGATCATCGGTTCCGGCCCTATCGTGATCGGTCAGGCCTGCGAGTTTGACTATTCCGGCACCCAGGCCTGCAAGGCACTGCGGAGCCTTGGGTACGAGATTGTACTGGTAAACTCCAATCCGGCCACCATAATGACGGATCCGGAGATGGCGGATAAAACATACATAGAGCCGCTGAACGTAGAGCGGGTAGAACAGATCATCGCCAAGGAACGGCCCGACGCATTGCTGCCTAACCTGGGTGGCCAGTCCGGCCTGAACCTCTGCGCTGAGCTGAACAAAGCCGGCGTGCTGGATAAATATAATGTAAAAGTTATTGGCGTTCAGGTGGATGCCATTGAACGGGGCGAAGACCGCATCGAATTCAAGGAGACCATGAACAAGCTGGGCATCGGTATGGCTCGCAGTGAGGTTTCCTACAGCGTGGAGGAAGCCCTGGCCATTGCAGACAAATTAGGCTATCCGGTAGTGCTGCGTCCCGCCTATACCATGGGCGGTGCCGGCGGCGGCCTGGTATACAATAAAGAAGAACTGAAGACTGTCTGTGCCCGGGGCCTGCAGGCCAGCATCATCGGCCAGGTACTGGTTGAAGAATCTATTCTTGGCTGGGAAGAATTAGAGCTGGAAGTTGTCCGTGACAAGGATAACAATATGATCACGGTCTGCTTCATTGAAAACGTGGATCCGGTAGGGGTGCACACCGGCGATTCCTTCTGCACCGCACCCATGCTCACCATCCCGGAGGATGTACAGCAGGAACTGCAGCGTCAGGCTTATAAAATCGTAGAACATATCGGCGTCATCGGTGGCACTAACGTGCAGTTTGCCCGGAACCCAAAGGACGGACGGATTATCGTTATTGAGATCAATCCCCGTACTTCCCGGTCTTCTGCTTTGGCGTCCAAGGCTACGGGCTTCCCTATTGCCCTGGTATCTGCCAAGCTGGCCAGCGGCCTGACCCTGAAAGACCTGCCCTGCGGCAAGTACGGTACGCTGGATAAATATGTACCGGACGGAGATTATATTGTAGTGAAATTCGCCCGGTGGGCTTTTGAAAAATTCAAGGGTGTGGATGACAAGCTGGGAACCCAGATGCGGGCAGTAGGCGAAGTCATGAGCATCGGCAAAAATTATAAAGAAGCCTTCCAGAAAGCCATACGTTCTCTGGAAAAAGGCCGGTATGGTCTGGGACATGTTAAAAACTTCGACCAGCTTTCCAAAGAAGAACTGCTGACCCTGCTGCGTACCCCGTCTTCTGAGCGCCATTTCCAGATGTACGAAGCCCTGCGTAAAGGAGCTACGGTAGAAGAAATCAACGCTATCACGGCGGTGAAGGAATATTTCATTCAGCAGATGAAAGAACTGGTGGAGGAGGAAGAAGCCCTGCTGCAGTATAAAGGGCAGGTTCCGACTTCAGAGGCGCTGACCCAGGCAAAGAAGGACGGTTTCTCCGATAAATATCTCAGTGAAATTTTAGGCGTGTCCGAGGACGACATCCGTCACGCCCGGGAAAAGGCTGGCGTTGTAGAAGCCTGGCACGGGGTCCATGTAAGCGGCACCCAGGACAGCGCATACTTCTATTCTACCTACAATGCTCCGGACGCCAATCCGGTTTCCGACAGAAAGAAGATTATGATCTTAGGTGGCGGCCCCAACCGTATCGGTCAGGGTATCGAGTTCGACTACTGCTGCGTACACGCTGCCATGTCCCTGAAGAAATTAGGCTTCGAGACCATTATTGTAAACTGTAACCCAGAAACGGTTTCCACCGACTACGATACTTCAGACAAACTGTACTTTGAGCCCCTGACTTTAGAAGACGTGCTCAGCATTTACTATAAAGAAAAACCGGTAGGGGTCATCGCCCAGTTCGGTGGGCAGACTCCTCTGAACCTGGCGGCCAAGCTGAAGGAAGAGGGCGTGAACATTCTGGGAACTACCCCGGAAGTCATTGACCTGGCGGAGGACCGTGATCAGTTCCGTATGGTTATGGACAAGCTGGGTATCCCCATGGCGGAATCCGGCATGGCAAGTACAGTAGAAGAAGCCCTGGAGCTGGCCCATAAGATTGGCTATCCCGTAATGGTACGTCCTTCCTTCGTATTAGGAGGCCGGGGCATGGAAGTGGTTCACGACGACGATCAGATGAAGGATTACATGGCAGCAGCCATCGGCGTAACCCCGGACCGTCCCATCCTCATTGACCGGTTCCTCCACAATGCGCTGGAATGCGAGGCGGATGCCATTTCCGACGGCAAGGACGCCTTCGTACCTGCGGTTATGGAGCATATCGAACTGGCAGGCATCCATTCCGGTGACAGTGCCTGCATTTTGCCAAGCCGTCAGATTTCCGAAGAAAACCTGAAGACCATTAAAGAATATACCCGCAAGATTGCAGTAGAGATGAACGTGGTAGGTCTTATGAACATGCAGTATGCCATTGAAGACGGTAAGGTGTACGTGCTTGAGGCTAACCCCAGGGCGTCCCGTACTGTGCCGCTGGTATCCAAGGTTTGCGGTATCCGCATGGTGCCCCTAGCCACGGATATCATCACCGGTGAACTGACCGGCCGTCCTTCCCCGGTACCGGGCCTGAAGGAGAAACATATTCCGTACTACGGCGTGAAGGAAGCGGTGTTCCCCTTTAACATGTTCCCGGAAGTAGATCCCATCTTGGGACCGGAGATGCGTTCTACCGGTGAAGTTCTTGGCCTTGCAGAAACTGTAGGGGAAGCCTATTTCAAAGCCCAGGAAGGGGCTAAGGCTGTGTTACCGTTGAAAGGAACTGTACTGCTTTCCATCAGCGATGGGGATAAAGATGAAGCAGTGGCAGTGGCCAAAGCCTTCTACGAAGACGGCTTTAAGGTCATCGCTACTTCCGGCACTGCGAAGCTCATTGAAGCGGCGGGCATCCCCGTGGAGCGGGTCAACAAGATCTACGAAGGCCAGCCCAACATCGAAGACTGGATCATCAACGGTAAGATCCAGCTTATTGTAAATACTCCTGCGGGTAAGACGGCGGCCCATGACGACAGCTACCTGCGGAAAGGCGCCATCAAGCACAGAGTAACTTACATTACTACTATGGTGGCTGCGAAAGCTGCGGCGGAAGGTATCAGCCAGATGAATAAACACGGAAACAGCGAAGTGCTGTCCCTGCAGGAATGGCATGCGCTGATAAAATAGTGCATGGAGCAAGATGCAGGCAGGCTGATATTTTGAAAACTATCAACAAAAAAGCGGCGCGTTTGCGCCGCTTTTTCGTTTCAAGAGTACTTTTTAATCTGACTGCTTACGCGAATTTCTTGCCGGTCAGCAGTTCATAAGCTTCCTTGTATTTTTCCACGGTTTTTGCCGTAACTTCTTCCGTCAGGCTTTCCGCGTTGTTGGATTTCAGGTAGTCACGTACATACTGCTTATCGTAGGAAGGCTGGGATTTTCCGGCTTCATAACCTTCCAGAGGCCAAAAACGACTGTTATCCGGAGTCAGCATTTCGTCTCCCAGTACCACGTTGCCATCTTTATCCAGACCAAACTCGAATTTGGTGTCGGCAATGATGATACCCCGTTCCAGAGCGTAGTCTGCACACTTTTTGTACAGGGCCAGGGTCAGGTCACGCATTTTTTCCATGTACTCTTTACCTTTGCCGGGAAAGAATTTCTCCAGCCATACGGCGCCTTCTTCCATGGAGATATTCATGTCATGTTCGCCGATGGGGGCTTTGGTGGAAGGGGTAAATAACGCTTCCGGTAATTTCTGGCATTCCTGCAGTCCTTCCGGCAACTGGATACCACAGATTTTTCCTTCTTTTTTGTAGCTTTCCCATCCGCTGCCGGTGATGTAACCCCGGACAATGCATTCTACAGGAAGCATTTCCAGTTTCTGGGTCAGCATGCTGCGGCCTTCAAATTCCGGGGTCCGGAAGAATTCAGGCATATCTTTTGTATCAATGGAAATCATATGGTTTGGTACGATGTCTTTGGTGAAATCGAACCAGAATTTGGACATTTTGTTCAGGATGGCGCCTTTTTCCGGCACCGGGTCTTTCAGGATTACGTCAAAGGCAGAAATACGGTCGGTGCAGACCATTACCAGGCTGTCGCCCAGATCGTATAATTCACGTACTTTTCCGGATTTAAAGGGCTTGTATTCTTTCATATTTTTCTCCTTTTCTCTGATGCAGGGTACTGCATGGAATATAAGGAACGGCTGAAGGAAAAGCGGTCGTACTGTCTTGCCATTCATAAAAATCTTTCGCCAGGCGTACAAACTCATTTAATCAGCATTTCCTAAAATTTCGTACAATAAATTGTAGCATAAAATAGAACTTTCTTACAAGTTTTTTTTAAAAGGAAGAACCGATTAATTTGCCTGTGTAACAGAAGAAATATTCAATAACATGCTGAATCAGCAGATACTTAAAAAATATCGATTTCGTAGTTTAAACTTTTTCTGTTTTATGTTAAAATCACAATATATACATTTTTTTAAGGAAGGTCTAAAATCATGTCGATTCAGTTGATGATAGTAGTCCTGTATGTTGCGATGTTGTTCGCAATTTCTTTCTACGTAAAGCGCCGGGCAGAAACCAGCGCTACGGAATACCAGTTTGCCGGCCGTAAGTTTGGCCCGTTGCTGGTTGCCGTCAGCGTCACCGGTATGGCGGTAGGGGCTGCATCTACAGTAGGAGTGGCGGAAAGCGCTACCCGTATCGGTCTGTCTGCGGGCTGGTACAACGGTGCCTGGTCCATCGGAGCCATCTTCATGGGCCTGGTAGCTGCCGGAAAGTACCGTACCCTGGAGTGCACTACGGTACCGGAACTGTTTGAACGGTGCTATGATAAAAAGGCCCGTATCATCAGTGTAATCGGCCTTGCTATTATCTTATCCTGTATTACATCCCTGCAATATGTGGCAGGCGGCTCCATCTTGTCTACCTTAATGCCGGACGTCTTTACCATGAAGACCGGCATGATTACCAGCGCCGTGGTGTTCATCGGCATTACGGTCATCGGGGGTATGTGGTCCTCAGGTCTGTCCAGCGTGTTGAGCGTGCTGATCATTTATCTGGGAATTATTTTCTGTGTATTCAAAGTTCTGGTTCGTGACGGAGGTATGGCGGGTATCGTGTCCATGCTTCCTCCTATGCCTTTTGACTGGGCGGATCCTTTCGGGGGACTGACTATGGCCATGCTCATGGGCTGGATTATCGTCATGATGACCCAGACTGTTACCGGCGCCCCGGTGCAGATTGCTACCAGCGCCAAATCGGGAAGTGCGGCCCGGAATGGTTTTATTCTGGGTGGCCTCATTATTTTCCCGATTGGGTTCCTTTCTGCAGTGTTAGGTATGGCAGCCAAGGCCCAGTTTCCTGATATCAATCCTACATTGGCTCTGCCGCAAATCATCATGAGCTTGGACCCATTTTCATCGGGCATTACCCTGGCGGCCCTGTGGGCAGCTGATGTTTCCACGGCCTGCACAATTTTGCTGGGGGCAGGTACCCTGATCGCACAGGATATTTACAAACGGTTCTTTAATCCGGATATTACACCGGAAAAATACATGAAAGCCAGTCGCTTCATCATTTTCGCTGTAGGACTGGTAACACTGTGGATGGCCTTTAACGCAGTTGGCATCGTGAAGATGATGCTCACCGGTCTGAGCCTGACCACGGCCTTCACCCTGGTGTTCCTGGCCACCATGTTCGCACCGGGCCTGTGCCGCCGGAACACGGCTTTTTATACTACCCTGGTAGGCCTGTTGGGCCTGTTGGTCTGGCAACTGTTCCCCTCTGTTCGGATCCTGCCTCATCCTATTTACTTTGAATGGGTCATCTGTATCATTACCCTTCTGGTGGTCCGTCTGATTGACAAGGAGCCTATTACGCCTCCCGCGTTGAAGAAAGATGAGGAATAAAGGCGACCACCCATAGAGACCGTTCCAAGACGTGACCCGGGGCGAATGGTATCCCGTAAAAAGTCAGGGAACTAAAACGAATCGTATCCTGAAAAAGTAAACCATATAAATTAACAGCAGCAGATTACTGTTTCTATCGTAATCTGCTGCTGCTTTTTTACAGAAAAATTCATGAAAAGGGAAAAAGGTTTCTCGAAAATGAGTTATAAAGCAGAAGCCTCTGCCTTATTGGATGTATCGGGTGTTTCGTCTATGGGAACAGTTTTCTCTACTTTTGAGGATTCTTCCCTTGAAGTCTGTTCCTCTGAAGCGCCTTCTTTTAACGCAGCTTTTTTCAAAGCCTCTTCTTTTAAAATCGCATCGGTTTTATCTTTCAGTTTTGCGATTCGGTCCGTCCAGGCGAAAAGGTCGGGCAGATCGTAGTCACCGTCGTGTCCGTATCCCCAGGGAACCTTGAAATCCACGGATTTGCCGCTGTTCTTTAACTTCAATGCCAGCATAGCGGGAATCGCCAGTGCGGTATCACGGTCCAGCGCCCCATGGCGGATGCGCCAGTTAGGTGCCGTACTGATTCCTTCAAGCCCGATAAAACGCATGGGGTTCATCATACGGACCGTCTGCCAGTCGGCCATGTACTGGGACCATTTCAGCTTGTCCTTTTCCATTTGTTCTATGAGATTATATTTTTGCAGATGCCTTTTTTCAAGGGGTGTGGCTGCCCGGTACGCGGCGGCTTTTTCTTTATTTAACTCTTTTTCTTCCTCCAGGGTTGGGATCGTCACAAACTTGCTGTGCTCCATGGCATAGCGGGTAAAATGCCTGTTAGGAACATCAAATGAACCGAACTCATTGTTTTCCCCGGAAGACATGTCAAAGGCATCGAAAGCCGGAATTCCTTTAAGGCGCTTGACTGCTTTGATATATTTTGAGAAATCCATATGGACAGCCTGTCCGTGAGAGATCGTCAGCCACGGGATTTTTTTCAGGCTTTCGCCGGAGTCGATGGCATCCTGTGCGGATTCCAGATACAGGGATTCAATATACTCGCGGAACAGTCCGTTCCCGTCCGGTGTAAGGGTCAGCTTGTTGCCCAGTGAATCACGCAGGTTCAGGCTGTTCAGGTATTCGGAAAATTTTTCTCTCATTTCTGCGGAAATCTCTTTTTCTTCCGGGGAGATGGCGATTCCTTCCACTCCTTCTGCCGGCGCGTTATGGGGCCGGTTTTTAAGTAATTTCTCTGAAGCGGTTTCCTGAACTTCGCCCGGTCCTTTTTTTGCCGGAGCCTGTCTTACATTGTAATACCGGCTGGCATCATGGAACATCCATTCATAAGCCATGTCTGCATTTTCCAGATTCGTGATGGGGCAGTAGGCCATAGCGGCAAAAATATCGTCCCGCTCTTTGGCGGCTCCCTGTTCTTTCAGATAAGGTTCGTATTCCTTTGCATTCCCGGTGGCTCCTAACAGGGCGGCCAGCGCACCGCCGGCACTGGTTCCGCTGGCGATGATCTTTTCTGTATCCCCTGCGGGAATGCGGCCTTTGTTGCGATTGTGGCGCACAAAGCGGACTGCGGCTTTATAATCCACGATCAGTGCCGGAGCCTTGCCGGTATCATAGCCGTTGCTGTTCAGACTGCGGCCCCGGATGGCAGGGGACACGACCACATAGCCGTTGCTCAAGGCATATAATGCTGAATTTGCGCCTCCATGCCGGGAATCTTCCTGTGGCTCTACAATGGTTCCGGGCATATAGCCGCCCACCCCGTTAGGCATGAAAATAGGCGCCGTGTCCGCCGTAAAACCGTTAATGGTCTCTCCGTTAAAATACCCTTCTGGAATATAGACGCTCAGCATCTGATGTTCCGCTTCATAGGGCTTTTCCGCATAGACCAGATGCTCGTACGCACGGAAGGAGACATTTTCGCCGTTGGCATCCATTGTCTTTTTGGTATAGTCTTCAGGATCAAACACGATACTGTATTTCTGCCGTCCCTGAAAAGCTTTGGCAAACTCTTTTTCTTTGTCTTCTTTTTCCCTGGCCCGGTCCTTCAGAAACTTATCCCGTTCCCGTTGCAGTATCCGGATCTCTTTTTCGATTTTGGCAACTTCATTCCATTCCCTGTGCGTCAGGTCCCTTTCATTGTAATAAGGGATTTCTGTTCCGGGACGCCCCTCTCCTTCTTTCAGAAAGATATTCTGGATTGGTTTGGACTCGGCCGAATGATCGATGGTATCAGTTTCTTCTGCAGAAGGTTGTTCTGCCGGGGAACCCGGTTGCGGCGAAGCACTGCCGGACGTTTCGGAAAGAGCGGCTTCGGCAGGCGTCTGTAAAGAGGCAGCACCGCCGGCTGCTTCTTCCGCGGAAACGGGAAGGGTTCCCCATGCTGCGGAAAAAAGGGCGGCAAGGACTGTTGCTGTGAGAACTTTATTTATGGTCATTCTTTTTATCTTCATGCCAGGTACTCCTTATTGTATATTTTCAAATAATAAATGTGTCAATTAAATAAAAATTATGCTATACTGACAATATATCAGCTTATTATACCATTTCACAGCTTCCGTTACCATAAAATAATTACAGAAATTTATTTTAGCATCCGGTATTGTTTTTAAAATTGAAGCTGTCATTATTTTTCATGAAATTATTTGAGCAGATATCATTGTTTTGACACATAATTGTTTATAATTAATGGAAGATAAGAAAGCAGGTGCAGAGTTGGGCTTCAAAATTACAAAAATTGCGGCTGCGGCAATTACGGTTTTGCTGTTTTTCTGCCAGAGGACAGTCCTGGCAGAAGAAGCTGCGCTGCCGGAAGCTTCGGCAAAGGTAAAAACGGAAGAGTCTGTCCCACAGGGAAATAAGACGCCCGGAGAGACAGTGGCAGAAACGGAAAAAAGCTGGCCCAAAACGGTTCCGGTTGAAGGACGCACAGATGTAACGTGTTTTTCTGATGAAAAAGACGGGCTTCAGCTTTTTGTTCCGGCGGAACTGACGGTGTATCCTTTAGGAATTAACCCGGTGGCGGTGTTTCGGGGAGAAAATACGGCTACGGGCCTGCGGCTTGCCATCGATGCGTCGGCTATCGATAACAAAGGCCCCCTGATGCCATTTCAGGTAGATGAGTTCCAGAACGATTTTATCCGCATGGTGAAAAGCAGCGTGAAAGAAAGCGCTAACGATAAAAAGATCAGCCTCTGTAAGGAGGAGGAAATCAACGGGAACAAAGCGGTCCACGTAATTTCAACTAACCTGACTACAGACGGAAAGCGAAGATTGCTGCGGGACGAGTATGTTTTCGTCACTCAGAACCGGATGTTCGTGATCATGTACATGATGGACGAGAAAACTTATCCCCAGTACAGTACAATAATTCCGGAATGGATGCAGAGTGTGAAAATATCCCAGGTGTGGAAGAAGATCAACATTAAAGACACAACCTTTGGAACGGAAGTGCCAGCCTCCTGTATCGACCTGAAGGATCCCACGGAACTGGAAAAAACCATGGAAATTTACGGGAACGAAAGCATTATGATCGGACTGGTTTCCACGCCCCGGGAGCAGGCAGCCTTCATGCCGGAAAACCTGTCGGGCCTTTCCCCTCAGCAGCAGGCCGTGGTACTGGAAGGGCTGCAGAAAAAACTGGCGACCGACACGAAGGATGCGGCAACAGGATACAGAGGCGAGTTTACCCAGGTGAACGGCGCGGCCTGTGTGAAGGCTTCCTATGAAGTGAACGGCAGCCGGAACGAAAGCTACACTTTCGTGAAAGACGGAAAAATCATCGAGCTTGGCTTTGTATATAAAGGGGAACAGGAGCAGGCTATTCGGCCCGTAATCGCTCACGCGGTAGAAAAGCTGAGCTTATAAAAGCCGGAACGGAATGAAGCATAAAAATAAAACGGAAAAGTAAGCAAAAGGTTTTAAAATATTTTGAACAGCAGGAACAGTTCGTTGCTGAAAGATGAAACCATAAAAGGAGGACGGATACACAATGAAAAAACTATTTGCCATTGCCTTAGCCATTATCATGACGCTGAGCGTTGTGCTTGGCTGCAGCAACAGTAAAAAGGAAACACCCCCTGCAGCTTCGCAGACAAAAATTACGGAGACCGCTAAGAGCGCAGACAACAGCAACACAGCCAAAGACCATAAGGAAAAGAAAAAAGACAAACAGCAGAAGCAGGACTACCAGCAGAAGCAATCTGCTTCCAACCTGCAAACCCCGGCTCCTTCATCCGGCGCAAAAGTGCAGGTGGAAAAGGGAAGGGCCTACACGGACAAAGACCATGTGGCAGCGTACATCCACGTGTATAAGACCCTGCCTCCCAATTACATAACCAAGGGACAGGCCACGAAACTGGGCTGGAAGAGCAAGGGAACACTGGACAAGGTGGCTCCCGGGAAAAGCATCGGCGGTGACCGGTTCGGCAATTATGAAAAACAGCTGCCGGATAAACAGGGCCGCACCTGGAAGGAATGCGACATTGACTATGTGAAGGGGAACCGGAACGCGAAACGCATCTGTTTCTCCAATGACGGACTGATTTATTATTCCGGTTCACACTACCGGGATTTTGTCAGAATGTACTGATGGGCTGGGAGGTCAAGCTATGGAAATCATTCTGGATGTGAAAGAGTTTAAAGGAAAAAAGAAAGCCCATAATTATCTGAAAAAGGTTCTGAAATTTCCTGACTATTACGGGAAAAATCTGGATGCCTTGTACGACTGCCTGGGGGAAATCGGGGAAGAAACCCTGATCACAGTGCCTAAGGCAATTCAGGAAAAAGGATATCTGGGTGAATACGGAAAGACCATGCTGCAAGTGTTCCTGGATGCTGCAGAAGAAAATGAAGCGCTGAAGGTACAGATTAAGTAAGGAACTGTGAAATAATACTGCGGACAATTTCTCGCAGTAAATGTTTAATTTTTGGGTGAACAGTTCTCAGACCCGCCCGTCAGGCGGTGGTTTCTTAACTTTTTCCTATAGCGCGGGAACAGCGGATCATGAAAAAAGAACTTGACTATTTCTGGGTAGGGGAAGAATACGGAGGGCGGCAGAGCCTGCTTCCGGATTTCATTATGCGGTTCGCAGGCTGCGCCGCAGTAACAGCCTGCGACAGCTGCATCTATATGGCCCTCTACAAAAATAAAAAAAATCTCAGCAGTTTTGTTACAGACCATTTGCGGGGAAGGGATTACGTGAGTTTCTTAAAAACAGTAAAGCCCTATCTGCGGCCTCGGTTAATGGGGGTCAATAAGCTGGGAATCTTTATCGACGGCTTCAAAAAGCTGCTCATGGAACGGGGGGAAAAAGATCTGACAGTAATCCCCTGGCAGGGAGACCATGAATTGAAGGAAACGGAAGAGGCTGTGAAGAAGCAGATCGACCAGGGATTTACCATACCGATTCTTTTACTGCAGCATCAGAATCCTAATTTTGAGAACTATGTGTGGCACTGGTTCCAGCTTACCGGATACGATGAAAGGCCGGACGGCCGGTTCCTGGTAAAGGCGGTGACCTACGGGGCCTACGAGTGGCTGGATTTGGACAAACTGTGGAACACCGGATATAAACGGAAGGGCGGGCTGATCCTTTTTAAAGAAGTGTAAAAAGACAAAGACTGTGACAGACTAATCATTTTGTCACAGTCTGTTTTTTTGTTTACGACACACTTTCGTCATAAAACTGACGCGGAAAAAACGTTTTTTCCTGCAATACTCTGTTTGATGAATAAGAAAAATTTGAATAAGCATGTCTTGAATAAGAAAGACAGTATCTTTGGTTTTAGGTAATGGGTGAATAACTCAGGAGGTTTATGATGAAACTGAAAAAATGGCTTACAGGGACCGTGCTTTCCATCTGCCTGCTGGTTAATGTAATGGCCATGCCTGTGGCATCTGCCGGTTTGGCAGAGGATTTCCTGAATAAGAACTTCCCGTCACTTGCCGCGTTGCAGGAAGAAGGCAAAGGAAAAAGCGCGCTGCTGGAAGGGGCAGAATTTGTGGAACGTCTGCGTGAACTGGCTGGCATGGGCTTGAATCAGCTGGATCAGTGGGGCAGTCAGTTAAAGGAAAAAGGGACCGAACTGGTGCTGGATCATTTTGCCGGTACGGTTAACGATTATGTGAATGAACAGGCGCCTTTAAAAGTGGAAGCAGGCTATGAAACAAAAATCGTGCCGGTGGTGACCATCGGCAGCAAGGGATACATCGGCGCGGCCCAGGTCAGCGGTCCCAAGGAACAGGTAGAAAAGTGCAAGGCGGCTCTTACTGTGGAAGGCAAGCTGGCGTCGGGAGCTGTGCGTATCCAGTACCTGATTCCCATAGATGTGAACCATCCTGTCAGCCTGGATCAGGTCCATCGGGTACAGGGGGTGGGCGTCACTGCCCGGTTGGATTTAGGAATGCCGGAATAAAGTTGGCGCTTTTTAGGCTCTGCATCGTTTGTAAGAAATAAGTTGGTTTATTGAGCATAACCGGTGAATTTTGTGTTTCAACCGCCCATATGATATAATAAAAAAAATCGTTGTCTGATCGGCGATTCCATGAGTTGAACTTGAAATTGCATGACTGCAGGAATCGTTGTATTGCATTTTCTGAGGACGGGATGGAGGCGCAAAAATGAAAAAAGTTGCTACATTACTGACAGCGTTTACCCTGGCGTTAGGCGTTTCTGTTTGCAGCGCGGTACAACCGGATGTAACCGGCGGCCCGGGTCTGATATGCCGCGACGGCGTCTGCGAACTGACGCCTGCCGTTGCCGGAAGTGGGGAACAGACCAGAATGGCGGCAAATGCCAATCCCTATAACAATGCAGTACCGGACGTAGAGGCCAAGTGGGAGAAGGACATGCAGCCAGGCCCCCGGGATGTGTTCGTTGCCAATACGTCGGAGTACCAGGTGGGCATCGTGTATTTCGTGAATGCGCCAATCCGGAATTTTAAAGTTCTTGCGCTGGAACTTAAAGAGATGAGTCCGGCAGGTAAACCGATATTCAATATCAAAGAACTGTATACGAAGGACGTGTTGCGTCCGGAACGGCCCCTTCTGGTGAAAACCGCGCTGTTCGGTTCCATTCCCAACAACGGGTTTTCTTACACCGATGGGTACGGAAAGACCAGGTATTATGCCGTTAGCGAAAGTGGTATGGATGGTTCGGTGGTGTTCAGTGAGTTCTGATTCTGCCGGATAAATTTTAGTGTTTGATATTTTGAAGATAACTGGAATATCGAAAAGATTTAAAGAGATAATGGAAAACGATTAAGAAACAAGTAAGGCGCAGCCGTCAACCGGTTGCGCCTTTTTTTGTATATAGATTATAATTTGTATCAGTGCAGCTTCAGAGAAAAACAGTTCTGCGAACAGTTTATGTAATAATATTATGATTAAAAATTGTGATTGAAACCCAGCGAAAATCCGACAGCATGATGTCCCGGGTTTTTGTTTTTCATGCCGTTGGAGCTGTGGCTGAGTATATAACCCAGGCTGAAGGAATTATTTTTTGTGTACTTCCAGGTCAGACGGGGGCCCACACGCCACATGAAGCCCCAGGGGCGGCCCTGGGCAGGAAACGCTTTATTGTAAATAAGGAAGGAACCGGACAGTTCCAGATCGCCGTACAGTTTCCCACTTAAGGGGCGTTCCCAGCGAATCATGGCGGCAGGCCCCAGCCCTACGGCGTTACTGTCCCGATGGATTCCTTTTTCCGTAGTGTAGCCATGGGCACGGGTAACAGTTAAGCCCCGGTGGAATGTGAGGCCTGCATGTTCGTGAGCTTTTTGGAAAAGATGCAGATTATAGTTGTTGATAAAACGGTCGTCAAACATGCGGTGCTGCAAATATTCGGCCTGTACTTCCACATTTTTGGCCATGGCCTGACAGGCAGTCTGTATGGCGAAAAATGATACGAATGCGGTCAGGCACAGTATTTTCATATGTATGGAACAGACATTGCTTTTCATGGAATTCCTCCTGATTGTATAAAAATGCGACCGTTGCGCAGGTAACCTACCCGGCGCAGGTCAGTTCTTCATTACAATTTATTATAAATTTTTTGCAACAAAATGAAAAGAATTTCTTTGGAAAATTTGTGTCGTTAATGTCGAATATGCTGATGAAACCGCAATTTGTTTTGCAGAAAATCTTTATATTGCTGCATATCTGTGCTATAATATCCTATATATAGTGTAGATATGAAATTTTATTTGATACCGGGGAGGGTTTTATATGAAGAAGTTTTTATTGACGCTTACCTTGCTTCTGTGTGTTGCATCATCCTGCTTTGCTGCAGAAGAACGCACTACCAAAGATATTTTTGCAGATACCACCATTGCCAATGTGGTGATTACAGGAGACCAGCTGCGGGTGCGGACCCATCCGGATCTGGACGGGTATATCATTAAAAAACTGGACAAGGGTACGGTCTGCAAATTTATGAACAAAGTGGATGATAAGAACGGAACGGATTCCTGGATCTATATCATTATGGAAGACGGTACCGTGGGCTGGGTATTCGGCGCTTACGCCCGGATTGACGGCGTTGTGGAATAAAAGTAATGGAATTGTAAGGCATGTCAAATAATTATTAATACAAAAAATGTGAAAGAGGGGCTCTGTAATGAAAAATCTGAAAAAATTTGTTGTGGCCGGAGCATTGGGCGTTCTGGCACTGGCGCTGGCCGGCTGCGGCGGTGGAGATAAAAAGGCGGACAATGCCAAACCGGATGCCAATAAACCGGTAATCGTAGGGGTGAATCCGGGACCTCATGCAGTGATTATGGAAAACGTGAAGAAGATTGCGGAGAAAAAAGGCCTGAAGATCGAAATCAAAGAGTTCAGCGATTTTGTGACACCGAACGCCGCATTAGCGGCCGGGGAGATTTGGGCCAACAGCTATCAGCATGAACCGTTCCTGAAGGCTACTATGAAAAAGGAACCCAAGTTCAAGCTGGCCAAGGCCTTTAATACGGCCCTGTTCCCCATTAATATCTATTCTAAAAAACTGAAACCCGGGGATAAAATTCCCGATGGGGCCAAGATCGGCATTCCTAACGATCCGACTAACGGAGGCCGCAGCCTGTTGCTGCTGGCGGCCAACAACCTGATCAAGGTAAAGGATCCCAAGGATATTACCACCACAATACAGGATATTACGGACAATCCCCACAAATTTGAAATCATAGAACTGGAAGCGGCGGCCATTCCCCGCAGCCTGGACGACTTGACCTGTGCGGCCATCAATACTACCTACGCGCTGAACGCGGGACTGAACCCGGCAACGGATCCTATTGTTAAGGAAACGGCGGATTCCCTGTATGTAAACATTGTAGCTGTACAGGAAAAAGACTTGAAGGATCCCCGGCTGAAGGTGTTTCAGGAAGCCTACCAGTCCAAAGAAAACGGCGACTTCATCAAGACAAAGTTCCCGGGTTCCGTATATCTGGGATGGAAGGAATAAATTGCAGTTTTCATAGTTGATTTATCAGTTGCCGGACAACAGTGCCCGGTGGTGAAAGGATAAGCGAATATAATGGATATCAGGAAACGAATCGATGTGCTCTGGCCTTACCTGCATGCGATTCCCGAACCTGCTTTCCGCGAAGTAAAAACCTCCGCCTTTGTTGCGGAGGTTTTGCGTAAGGCAGGGTATACTGTGGAGGAAAAGGTTGGTGGCACCACGGCGGTAGTTGGCATCCTGGACAGCGGGAAACCCGGACCGGTAGCTGCCCTTCGCAGTGACATGGACTGCCTTTTGTTCAAACAGGAAGACGGTACGGAAAAAGCCATTCACGCCTGCGGCCATGACGGTCACATGACTACGGTGCTTACCGCGGCGGAATGGCTGGCAGAAGAAGGGATTCCCTGTGGGAAACTGAAAATTTTGTTCCAGCCTGCGGAAGAGATCGGCAAAGGCGCCCTTGCCATGATCGACGCAGGTGTTGCAGACGATATTGATTACCTGTTCGGACTTCATGTAATGCCCGTGGACATGGCCCGGGCAGGGGAGATCATTCCCCAGATCAGCTGGACGGCCTGTACCCTGATCGAAGCAGAAGTGCGGGGTAAGGCAGCACACGGCTCCCAGCCTCACTTGGGAATCAATGCCATTGATGTGGGTGCAGCTATAGTAAATGCAGTGAACGCGTTGCATTCGGATCCGCTTTTAGGCGGCAGTGTGAAGACCACCCGTTTCCAGGGGGGCAGCGGTTCTCTGAACGCTATTTGCGACAAGGTAAATTTGGGTTTTGACCTGCGCAGCACCTCTAACGACGAAATGCTGGGACTGCGGCAGAAGGTGCGGGATATTATAGCCAATACAGCGAAGGTGTACGGGGCAGAAGCAGACAGCCACATTGTGGGCACATGTCCGGCAGCGGATGCGGATGCTGCGCTGCTGCCGCTGGTGCAGGAAGTAATCGTTGACGTGCTGGGACAAAAGGCTCTGCTTCCGGTAAAAGCCATTACCGTAGGCGAAGACTTTAATTTCTTCAAACAGGAACGGCCTCATTTGAAAACTGTGGACATGGGGGTTGGGTGCAACCTGATCCCGTGTCTCCACGATCCGGCCATGACCTATGACCGGTACGCACTGGAAGGAGCGGTGAAGGTATTCCGTGAACTGGTGATGCGGGTGTTGCGGGAAAAACCGTAACATTGTAGTTTTATGTGAAGCTTTCCAAATTTTTGTATTGACCTGTATTTATTATCAAAGTCAGGAGTGAAACCACTATGAAGCTGCAGGAACTGCCGGCCCGGGCCTACCTTGCGCACTTGCGCCGTCACCCGGTACCGGAGCTTATGGATGAGGAGTGTGTAGCGGCGCTGGCCAACGTGGAGGCGCAGTTTGGCGATACCATTACCCACGGCGCGGGGCTGGAAGTGCGGCTGGGCAATCCGGCACGGTTCGTGGATTACGTTATGTGCGTGGATCAGGACAGGATCCCTTCCATCCAATGTATCTGGTACGAGATAGACTATGCGGATTTTCTCCGGGGTGGAGAAATTGCGCCCTGCCTTTTCATCAATACATCTGATTATAAGCAGGAAGAAACGGATATACAGGATCAGGGCGTAGCGGAAGAAAACGGCACGCAACGGCGAGATACGTCTCAGGCCGATGCTAAGGCAAAAGAATTCTGGGACAAGGTACTGCCTCCCTTTGCCGGGGAAAAACGGGCGGCCCGGCTCCGGGACCAGCTGGACAGGGTCATAGCCCTGCTGCCGCCGGATGCGACGGTCAAGCAGATTGGTACCATGTCGCCCCGGGGCGAGCTGGACATCCTCCGGCTTGTAGTCATTTTCCACCAGTGGGACAACCTCTTTGTGTGGCTGCGGGAGGCGGGCTGGCCGGGGGATACGCAGGCTATGGAGCAGGCGCTGCTTCCCTGGAAGGAATCCCAGAGTTATGCCGTAAACGTTGATTTGGGCGAACAGGGCCTGTTGGAAAAGACGGGAATGGAAGTGTTCGGCCGCTGGCGCCATCCTTTGATTGTAGATAAATTTATCAACCGTCTGGAAGAGTCGGGGCTCTGCCTTCCTTCCAAAGGGGCGGCGTTGCGGCGGTGGATCCGGATCCTGCCGGACGGCGAACCCTTCATCCAGACGCTGATTTCCTATTTTAAACTGAATTATGCCAAAGGACGCGTAACAGAGGCCAAGGCGTATCTGGAGCAGTCGCCCTACATTCACCATCACTATTTTTCCCATTACGAGCGGCCTGTCCGTATGGACATGGAACTGACAGACGGAAAAACGGTGCTGCCGGAAGAAACGGCGCTGGCCCGGATTCGGGAGTGCAAAGAGAACCGGGTGCCCGCAATCCGCTTTTATGGTGGTGAGAACTATGAGCCGTTGGAACGGATTCTGCAGGCCTGTAAGGCAGCAGACCTTCGGGTGGAGATCGTTCTGTTTTCCCATCAGAAGGCAAAGGAAAATGCGTGTGTTGCTCATGGGCAGGAAGAAAAACCGCAACCTGACCGCAGCCGTCTGGCAGCCATGGTGGAAGCAGGGGCGGACAGTTTCCTGATTGACCTGGAAAATGATACAGATAAAACGGCTCTGACTGTGCTGGCTGCGTTACAGGAAATGGGGGCCGCCAATGTGCGGGCGCGCTGGTTTATGTACAGCACTAACGCCGGAAAACTGGCGGCAGTAGTAAACGCTGCGGAAGCATGCGGCGCCAAGGAGCTGATCGTAACCGGCATGAAGTCTTCCCGAAAAGCCAATGAAAACTTTCCGAGCCGTGAGCAGATAGCCGCCGCTGCTGAATTCATTAAGGACTACTGCAAGCTTAATGATAGAACTGAAAGTACACGGGAAAACGGAAACCGGGAAGTTGGTTCGGATCAGACTTCAGAAAGTATTCCGCAACAAGTCGGAATGCAAATCGTTGTAGGATCCTGTTTTTCCCCATTGCGGGCTTACATGGAAGGCGAAGATCCGAAACGCAATGGCAACCGGGGGATCGAACGGGGCTGTGAGGCAGGACGTTCCTTTATGGCACTGCGGGCAGACGGCAGTTTTACGCCCTGCCTGTATTGGACGTTGGAAAACGCCGGCAGCGATGAGGGAAGCAAAGGTCTGAAGAAACTGACGGACTATTGGGAACACTCTCAGGAGTTGCAGGTGTTGCGTGAAAAGGAGGAGGACCGTCCGAGCTGTGCAGGCTGCTGTTATGAACGGCGCTGTCTGCCTTGCCTGGCGTTGAAAGACAGTGCTTGCTGTTGCCCGTTGCATAGGTATTGACGGATGAAGAGCAACCCGCTTTTCAGGAACTGATTAACAGTCTTGTTTTTTTATAAATATTTTGCAAATAAATTACAGCTTCTCCGGCCTGTTTTGAAAAATAAAAATAATGAGAACCAAAAGGCTTTACGTACAAGTTGCGTAAAGCCTTTTTTTACTTAACGTGTTCATTGTGCTATAATAAAAAATTAGAAATATGTAGATTTATTCAACGGGTCACGCATGCTGCGGCAAAGCAGGATGGAGAGATCTGGTTATAAAGGGGATAAGAGAGGTCTGTTATGAAAAAGTATTTTATGATAGGGTTGGGTATTGTACTGGCCCTGTCGCTGACCATAATATTATACGGTGCGTGGCTCAATGACCGTGGCGAATTCCAGATCGCCAAACGCATGAGTGAACGGAGCATGGAACTGCAGGGAACCAAAGCTTCTGTGCGGATGATCCGCCCGCGCTTCAGGCTGCAGACAGTCAACTTTTTCTCAAAAGATATGACGGATGCCGTGGCTTTGTCTGAAGGACGTATTATCGAATGCGTTGCCCCAAAGGGAAGTCTTGTGAAAAAAGGCGATACGATCTTTATTATTAAAAATGAAGAGCTGCCGTTGAAAATCAAGCAGGCGGAGTCCAATATCCTAAGCGCCCGGGCGGAAAAGCACAGTAGGGAAAACCAGTATAAACGGTTTCTCTTGCTGAAGGATAAGGATGCTATCTCCGCCCAGCAGTTTGACGATGCGGAAGCGGCGTACCATGCGGCGGTGGGGCAGCTTGAGGTGGCGGAAGCCCAACTGGGAAACCTGCGCATTCAGGAAGAACGCCAGAAGGTTATTGCGCCGCTGGACGGTAAGGTACTGATGCTGTACAGGCAGCAGGGCGCCTATGTGCAGGGCGGTATGTCCCTGGCTCTGGTAGGCGATTTCAGAAAACTGTATTTTTCCACGGCCTTAAACGATACGCTGGCCCAGCATATTACAGTAGGGCAGGAAGTGGAAATGATTTTCAGCAATAAGGACTTCAAAAAAGTGTATGACGCTAATTTTGCGGCGGGAAATCTGGGAGACAGACAGACTTTTATTGCATCCATAGCGGAAATTACGCCGCCTCTTTCCCAGCCGGCAGTCATGCGAAATGTGATATGGCAGGCTGACAATGGGGCGGGGCTGCTGGAGCCCCAGACCTACGGTGATGTAATCCTGCAGGCCCGACAGGCCTATGAAGCGCTGACCGTACCTTTGGCCGCTATGATTGACAGCAGTAATAACAGTCTGTATGTTGTGAAAAGTGATAATACTCTTGAAAAACGTGACGTGAAGACCGGTAGTAACGACGGAACTTATATTGAGGTGCTGGAAGGATTATCGGCAGGTGATGTAGTGGTAACTTCCGGCGCCGAAGGCCTGAAGAGCGGAATGCGGGTAACAGTGTCGGTACAAGGAGGTGACGGGAAGTGACAAATGACCAGATCTTTAACCAGAAGGCACTGGACAAGCTTCGTTCACCGGATAAACTGGACAGCATGATCCGTATTACCGGTCCGGTAGGCTGGATGGGGCTGGTTGCAGTAGCTGTCCTATGCTTTGCTATCGTTCTGTGGTCTGTGTACGGTTCCTTTACGGAAAAGGCGGATGGCCAGGGACTGATTCTGGATTCGGCAGGCATGGTGACCGTGACCCATGCATCGGCGGGAAAAGTTACGGATGTTTATGTAGTACCCGGCAACCTTGTGAAAAAGGGCGACCTGATTGGACGGGTGGAACAGCCGGAAGCGTCGGCGGACATGCGTATGGCCGAGTACGGAACGGGACTTGCCACGGACGACAGGGACCTCCAGAGCCGTGTGTATCAGTATGACGCAATGCGGCATCAGCAGACGGCCCGGGAAAATATTTACTGTGATTATGACGGTATTGTAAGCGAGGTAATGGTTAGGGAAGGCCAGATCATTTCTGCCGGGTCTTCCATTTGTGCTGTGCGGCTGACCCAGGACCGGGAGGATATGGTAGGCGTATTCTATATTCCTGTGGACCAGGGGAAACGGGTGGAACCCGGCATGACGATCCAGCTTGCCCCTAATGGGACAGACGTTAGCAAGACAGGCAGCCTGATCGGCATCGTAAAAAGTGTTTCCCAGTTCCCGATTTCATCGGAAGGCGTGAACAAAGCTGTGGGCAATGCCCAGCTGGCCCAGTATATCCTGTCCAAGGTGGGGGGCGCTGCGGCAGAAATCAAATTCGAACTGGTAAAGGATCCGGAATCTGAATCGGGTTATCTGTGGACATCCGTTGTAGGGCGTCATAAGCCGATTACTCCGGGCAGTTACTGTACCGGTTCTATTGTCATTGAGCGGCAGCCGCCAATTGAGAAAGTCTTTTACAAGATCAGCCAGTTGCTGAGAAGCCGGTGAGTTTATGGATATAAGAGAACGGATCCGGCAGTTTTTTGCCGGAAAGGAACGTGTCCAGGTTCCCACGATCCTGCAGATGGAAGCTACGGAATGCGGCGCTGCTTCACTGGGAATGATCCTGGCCTATTACGGGCGCTGGCTTCCTTTGGAAGTGTTGCGGCAGGAATGCGGCGTGACCCGGGACGGCAGCAATGCAGATAACCTGCTGAAAGCAGCCCGTCGTCAGGGCTGCGTGGCCAAGGCCTTCGCAGGCCGCAGCCAGGTGCTGCGCAAAAAAGAATTCCCGCTGATCCTTTTCTGGGAATTCAATCATTTCCTGGTTCTGGAAGGGTTCCAGGGAGATACGGTGTACCTGAATGATCCGGCTATGGGTCGCAGGACGGTGCCCTGGAATGAGTTTTTGGAATCTTATACCGGTGTATATATGAAAATTACGCCGGGTGAAAACTTCAAACCTGAAGGGGAACCTTACAGTATTGTCAAAACGGTGGCAGCCAAGCTCAGGGAGGACAAGTGGGCCCTTACCTTCCTGATGGTGCTGGGACTTTGCATGATCATTCCGGGACTGGCCGTCCCGGTCATGGGGCAGATTTTTATTGATGATATTTTTTCCCTGAAGCATCCGGAGTGGATATTGAAGCTGCTTTACTCCATGCTTGGGGTCATGGTACTGTTGGGCTTGATGACGGCCATGCGGGCGGCGGTCCTGACATATTGGCAGAAAAAGCTGACCATTGCGGATTCTTCCGGCTTCTTCTGGCATGTCTTGCGTCTGCCGGTGGCTTTTTTCCAGCAACGTTATGCGGCAGATGTGGCTTCCCGCATCCAGTACAACGAAGATAATGCGGAAGTACTGTCCAATCAGGCTGCTACGGCAATCCTGGATCTTCTGATTGCGCTGTTTTATCTGGCATTGCTGTTCCAGTACAGTGTACCTCTTACACTGATTGGCATTTCGGTCAGTGTTGTCAACATTTTGGTATTTCTTTATATGCGCCGCCGTCAGGCCGACCTGATCAAACGCATCCAGCAGGACGCGTCCAAGGCTTATGGGGTGCTGATGAGCGGGCTGATGATGATCGAGAGCATCAAGGCCGACGGCAACGAAGGGGATTTGTTTGCAAAATGGGCAGGCTATGAGGCCAAGGCCACCGTCGCCAAGCAGGAAATGAAGTTATGGGCTATGAAAGTAAAGCTGCTTCCGCTTCTGCTGGCCGGGATAAACAGTGCCCTGATCATGACGGTAGGCGGCTTTTCCATCATGGAAGGCGTAATGACTGCCGGTATTTACATGGCCTTTAACAATTTGATCGGAAAATTTCAGGAACCTGTGCAGAAGCTTCTGCAATTGGGCGCTATGCTGCAAAATACGGAAATGCAGATGCAGAGGCTGGATGATGTACGGCGTTATAAAATCGACAGCCTGAATTATCCGGACAGCAGCCAGACGGTCAGCTTTACGGGAAACCGGCTTTCGGGCGAGGTCACCATGAAAGATGTAAGCTTTGGTTACAGCCCGCTGGATCCGCCGCTGCTGGAACATTTTGACCTGCACCTTGAGCCGGGTCGCTGGGTTGCCGTTGTGGGCGCATCAGGCAGCGGTAAAAGTACCATGGCTAAAATTGTGGCGGGATTGTATGAAGAATGGTCCGGCGAAGTGCTGTTTGACGGTGTAAAACGCCGGGAGATTCCACGATCTGTAATTGTCAATTCGGTTTCCATGGTGGATCAGGATGTATTCCAAATCACGGGAACTGTGAGGGAAAATATTACGTTATTTGATAAATCCATATCCTTTGCCGATGTGGTCCAGGCAGCGCAGGATGCCTGCATCCATGAGGATATCCTGAAGCTGCGAGGCGGGTATGAAGCGGAAGTAGCGGAAGGGGGTATGAATTTCAGCGGCGGCCAGCGGCAACGACTGGAAATTGCCCGGGCTCTTGCCATGAATCCGTCGCTTCTGATTCTGGACGAAGCCACCAGCGCCATTGACCCTATGACAGAACTGAAGTGTCTGGACAATATCAGGCGGCGGGGCTGTTCCTGTTTCATCGTGGCCCACCGTCTTTCTACAATACGTGATGCGGATGAGATCATTGTGCTGGAAAAGGGTAAAGTAGCAGAGCGTGGGACCCATCGCCAGCTCATGGAGCAAGACGGGCCTTATCGCCGGTTGATTGAAGAACGCGAACAGAAGGAAAAAGACGGGCAGGGACTTGACTGATGCCGGATTTGAGAGGAGAAACGCTGATGAAGCTGGTTTCGGGTGAGCGTTTCCGCTTGTCGGATGAAAATAAATATATACGAATGGTCTCTGGAAGGCTGGAGGTCTATGCTGTTACGCGCAAAAAAGTTTCTTTCCGCCAGATTTTCCTGATGGAACTGAAGGCGGGGGAGGCTGCCTTTCCGTCCATGGACGAATTCGAACAGATCGATATACAGGTCTATGCGGTAGATGACAGCGAACTGGAAGAAGTGTCTTTTGGGGATACAGATGACCGGACGCTTTTGCCGCTGATGCGTAACTGGTTCCGGATGCTGCTGGACCAGTCCTGGCTGCGGTTGCTGGCTGACCGGGGCGATGAGGTGCTACAAAAATGGGAAAACGGTTCTGTGCTTTCAGAAACTGCGGGTTCCCATTCCGAACTGATTGAGGACTTTATCGATAACGAAGGCATTTTTTCCATGTTACTGGGCCTTCGTTTTACATCGCAGGACGAACAGCTTTCCCAGCAGATGGCAAACCGGGCGAAGCAGAAATACCGCCTGATGGATGAAACGATATCATTGTTGCTGGGCGGGAATGCAGCACCTGTGGGAGAATTCTCTACAGGCAGTGACGCGCTGGGGGACGCTGTGTTCATCGTCCGTTGTATTGCTCAGAAACTGAAGATGCCGGTTGAGGATGTAAGCGTTTCGCCGGTGCTGGCGCGAAAACTGGACCGGCAGGGACTGTTGCGTCATCTTGTGAAAAAGGGCGGTATGCAGATGCGGCCCATCCGTCTGGAAAAGGACTGGTTCACCGGCGACAGCGGCGTGATGCTGGGGTATTATGGGGAAAAGCAGGAACTTGCAGCCCTTGTACCGGACACTCCGGTGAGCTATCGCATGATTACAGGCACAAATCCCGAGGGGGCGCCTGTTACGGCAGAAACGGCGGCCCTGCTGAACGTGAATGCGTTTATGTGTTATCCGGGCATGCCGGCCCATAAACTTTCCGTGAAAGAGTTTTTCCGCTTCCTGCTGCGTCATTGCTGGAAACCGGACTGGCAGAGCATTCTTCTGGTCAGCTTCGTGGCCGGGCTGATCCCCCTGATCACACCGGTCATTACGGAAACCATGTTTAAAGATATGATTCCCATACTGGATCGAAAAGGTCTTGCCACGGTGACCCAGGTGGCTATGGTGGCAGGCTTTACCACGGTAGCGCTAACGACAGTGCGGTCTGTTGCGCTGCTGCGCCTTTCTGCTTCGGCGGATACGAAGGTTAAGCCCGCCCTTGTGAGCCGTCTGCTGAACCTGCCGGTAAAATTCTTCCGCTCCTTCCAGTCGGGGGAACTGGCCAGCCGCATGATGGGCATGGAAACGATGATCCAGCTGATCTCTGAAGAAACTCTGGGCGTCATATTCAGTTTTGTCTTTTCTTTCTGGAGCCTGGCGCTGATGTGCTATTACAGCGTGAAGCTGACAGCGGTGGCCCTTGTGATCTGGCTGCTTTATCTTGCGGTAGTCGGTTTTATTCTGCGCCGTCTTGTTATTGCCCAGCGGCAGATGACCCAGGCGAAGAATGCTACCCAGGGAATTTTGCAACAGATTTTTACCGGTCTGGTCAAATTCCGCGTGCGGGGCGCGGAAGAGCAGGCTTATCATCTTTGGGGTGAAAAGTTCGCCGCCGAATGGAAATGGGATTATGCGGTCCGCTGGCTGAAAAATTACAATACTATTATTGCGGCAGTGCAGCCTGTGCTGTTGTCCCTGCTGCTGTACTATTTCGGGATCCGTGAACTGGCTAATGCGGCGGCTGACGCAGCGGCCCAGGCGAATCCGATCAATACGGCCCTGGGTGAGAGCACTGCGCTGACCGTTGCAGGCTTTATCGCTTTCCAAGCCGCTTATTCGGCCTTCAATACGTCTATGAATGCCGTCATTCCTGTAATTGAACAGCTTTCCATCGTACGGCCCCTGCTGGAAAACCTGAAGCCTGTGCTGGAAACGGAGCCGGAAAGCTCGGATGAAAGACCGGACGCGGAAGTTCTTTCGGGCGCTGTGGAAGTTCGCGATCTCCGTTTTGCTTACGAGCCGGGACTGCCGGAAGTATTAAAGGGAGTCAGCTTCCGTATCGCCGCCGGGGAACATGTAGCTATTGTGGGCAAGTCCGGCTGCGGTAAATCTACGCTGATCCGCCTGCTGCTGGGCTTTGAAAAACCTCTCGGGGGTGCGGTGTACTATGATGGTCAGGACCTGGCGGAAATCAATGCTGCTTCCGTCCGTTCCCAGCTGGGCGTTGTCATGCAGAACGGACAGCTGATGACCGGGGATATTTTTCATAATATTGTGGGGGTCAATGACCTGACCATGGACGATGCCTGGGCAGCGGCTGAAGCAGTGGGAATTGCGCAGGATATCCGGGAGATGCCCATGCAGATGCAGACCATCATCAGTGAAGGCAGCACCAATATTTCCGGCGGACAACGCCAGCGCATCCTCCTTGCCCGGGCCCTGGCCATGAAGCCGCCCATCATCATCTGCGACGAAGCTACCAGCGCCCTGGATAACCGGAGCCAGGCCATTGTCACAAACAGCCTGGACAAGATGAAAGCAACCCGCATTGTGGTAGCCCACCGTCTTTCCACCATACGCAACGCAGACCGCATCATTGTGCTGGATAAGGGCCGCGTTGCGGAAAGCGGGACCTTTGACGAACTGGTGGCAATGAATGGAATATTTACTTCCATGGTGAAGCGGCAGCTGGCGTGACGGAAAGGCCGCTGAACCTGGGAATCCGTAAAAGCCCTTAGGGGAACGAATGTTTCGGAGCGACAGAAACCAAAATAATAATGTGATATAATTACATATCAGGTTAATTTCACTCTCACAATATAAATTACAGGAGGCATTGCCATGGAATTTAAAATGTTGCACTATGTTGTGGAAGATGCAGTAGCTACGATTACGCTGGATTATGCGCCGACCTTAAATGCGCTGGACATGAACCTGGCCCTGGAATTGGAAGCTGCCCTGAAACAGGCGGAAGAAGATGCGGCGGTGAAGGCGGTGGTACTTACCGGCGCCGGCCGTGCGTTCTGCGGCGGCGGGGACATCCGTTTCATGAAGGCCCATTGCGAGGAACCGGATTTTGCGGATACTTCCATGGGACCGCTGGCAGGAAAACTGTCCGAAATCGTTTTGTATATTAAGAAGATGACGAAGCTGGTGGTCTGCGCTGTTGCAGGGGCTGCTGCCGGCGGCGGCTGCAATTTGGCCCTGGGCTGTGATTTTGTTTTCGCTGCAGACAACGCTAAATTCCTGCAGGCTTTTGTAGGCATTGCCCTGATCCCGGATACCAGCGGCGGTTATATGCTGCCCCGGGCCATTGGGACCCACCGCGCCATGGATATGTTCGTAACGGGCCGTCCGGTAAGCGCGCAGGAATGCTTTGAACTGGGTCTGGTGAAGGAAGTCACCACGGCGGAAGATTTGCTGCCGAAAGCCACCGCTTTTGCGAAAAAGCTGGCTGCCGGTCCCACTCTGGCTTATGCTAACATGAAGAAGATGATGTTCGTCAGCATGTACCAGGGGTTTGAAGAATTTATCAAGGCGGAAGTTGCGCTGCAGAACGAATGCGCCAACAGCGCGGACTTTAAGGAAGGCATCACTGCGTTCCTGGAAAAACGGAAAGCTAAGTTTACCGGAAAATAAACTCTACTTTAGCGCTTGATTATTTTATGAATATTTCTGCTGTTCTAAACAAAAAAGAACTGAATAAAGACGACCTTATTTCCCTTCTGGGCCGCACCGCGCCCGACGAACTGGACCAGCTTTACGCCGCGGCTTATGCGGTAAAAAAGGAATGGGTAGGCAATGTGGATTATTACCGGGGCCTGCTGGAATTTTCCAACCGCTGTATTAAAAACTGCTGTTACTGCGGTATCCGCCGGGGCAACGAAGAAGTGGAGCGCTTTGACACGGCGAAGGAAGATATTATCGCTATGGCCCGCTGGTGTTATGAACAGCAGTACGGTTCGGTGACACTGCAGTCGGGGGAACGGCAGGACGATGGCTTTATTGATTTCGTGGAAGACGTGGTTCGGGAAATCAAATCCATCGGTAACGGTGCCTTGGGCATTACCCTCTGTGTAGGGGAACAGACAAAAGAGACCTACCGCCGCTGGTACAATGCAGGGGCACACCGATATCTGCTGCGGATCGAAAGCAGCAATCCGGCCTTGTATAAGACGCTGCACCCTCAGGACGGGCATCACCGGTGGGAAGTGCGTAAAGCCTGTCTGGATGCTTTGGCGGAAATCGGATACCAGGTGGGTACCGGGGTCATGATCGGCCTGCCCGGGCAGACCCTGGAAGATTTAGCCAACGATATTTTATTTTATAAAGAGCAGAATATTGCCATGATTGGCATGGGACCCTACGTAGTGCATCACAACACGCCTCTGGGGCAAAAGGTCTGCGAAGCAGGACTTGATACACCGGAAGCCCGGGCAGACCGTCTGCGGTTAAGTGTGAATATGGTTGCGGTGACGCGGCTTTTCCTGAAGGATGTGAACATTGCGGCCACCACAGCCATGCAGACCCTCCATCCTTTGGGACGGGAAATGGCACTGAAGGCCGGGGCCAATATTTTAATGCCCCTGGTTACATTGCCGAAGTTCCGCAGCCAGTACCAGCTGTACGACAACAAGCCCTGTCTGGAAGACGGCCAGGAGCAGTGCCGCAACTGCCTCAGCGCAAGGGTGGCTTCCGTAGGCGATAAGGTAGGCTGGGGACAGTGGGGCGACTCGCCGCACTTTTTCAATAATTTGAAATAGAAAAAAGCGACGCCCTAAAGGACGTCGCTTTTTTTGTGTCAGTTTATCAATGCCCGAAAATGGCGATATAACCGTTGACGAAGATGTACAGAACCACCAGGGGCAGGATGTAGGTTAAATAGAACCGCAGCCATTTGGGGAAGGCGATGCCGTTGCCGGTGTCAGCCTCTTTGACAAAGTTATCCCAGCCCCATCCGTAACGGCTGGTACAGAAGGCCAGATAGACCAGGCTGCCCAAAGGCAGCAGGTTGTTGCTGACTACAAAGTCTTCCAGATCCAGCACACCTGTGCCTTTACCCAGAGGCTGGAAGCTGCTCCAGATGTTAAAGCCGAAGATGCAGGGCAGGGACAGCACAATGATGGCAACAGTACCCAGCTTGATGACGTTTTTCCGTTCCCAGCCGGTGAGATCGCAGATGCAGGCGATGATGTTTTCAAATACGGCAATAACCGTGGACATGGCGGCGAAGGTCATGAACAGGAAAAACAGGGTACCCCAAAACTGTCCGCCGGCCATGTGGTTGAATACGTTGGGCAGGGTCACGAAAAGCAGGTTAGGACCTGCCCCCGGGTCTACGTTATAGGCAGAGCAGGCGGGGAAGATGATAAGCCCGCTCATAATAGCCACGAAGGTGTCAAGCAGGATGACGCAGATAGCTTCCCCTGTCAGCCGTTTTTCCTTGCCGATGTAGCTGCCGAAGATGGCCAGGGCTCCGATGCCCAGACTCAGGGTGAAGAAGGCCTGGCCCATGGCGGCGAAGATTACTTCATTGACTCCGTATTTAGCCAGGCGGCTGAGGTCTGGCTGCAGGAAGTAGGCCAGGCCGCTTTCCCCGCCTGGGAGCATGACGGAATGGATTGCCAGGGCGATCATTAAGAACAGCAGGCATGTCATCATAAATTTTGTGATCCGTTCTACGCCGGCTTCTACGCCCAGATAGCAGACCCCAAAACCCAGGACGACGGCTAAAACCATATAGCCGATCATAGTAACCGGGTCGGTGACAAGACCGCCTAATACGCCGCCGATATCCTTGGCGGCAAGGCCGGTGAAAGCGCCGGTGGCCATTTTGTATAAATAATAAAACATCCAGCCGGTAATGGTGGTGTAGTACATCATCAGCATGACGTTGCCTAAAATGCACCCGTATTTGTACAGGTGCCATTTGGTACCTTTGGGCTCCAGAATGTCAAAGGATTTTGCCGCGCTGCGCTGGCTGGCCCGGCCTACGGAAAATTCCGCTACCATGATGGGAAGGCCCAGGATGGCCAGGAAGAAAAGATAAATCAGTACAAAAGACGCGCCTCCGTATTTTCCGGTAATATAAGGGAAACGCCAGACGTTTCCTAAACCGATGGCACAGCCTGCCGATACAAGTATAAAACCCAGACGCGTTGAAAAACTTCCCCGCTCCATGAAAACACCTCCGTTGTCTTGAATGAAAAATTCTGTAAATTTTATATTCATATTATAACAATTTGTGAAGTAAATTGCTACAGGTATGTGCAATAAACGAATAATGATTTTATTGACTAATAAACTTTGTTGTGGTTTAATATTTTATAGAATAGTATGCCGTTGCAGAAGCTGCGGCAGGGAAGATCCGGCGCAGAAGAAACCAGCCGGGTCCTGTACTTTTAAGGAGGAATTAGAATGAGTTTCTTAAGTGAATTTAAAGAATTTGCGGTTCGCGGTAATGTGGTAGATATGGCTGTAGGCGTTGTAATCGGCGGCGCTTTCGGAAAAATAGTTACTTCTTTTGTAAATGATATCGTAATGCCTCCTTTAGGAAAGCTGGTAGGCGACGTAGATTTTTCCAATCTGTACATTAACCTGACCGATAAAAACTATGCTACTCTTGCGGATGCAAAAAAAGCCGGTGCGGCGGTTATCGCTTACGGTTCCTTTATTAATACGGTCATTGACTTCCTGCTGGTTGCCTTTGCTGTTTTTGTTGTCATCAAACAGATCAACCGTATGCGCAAACCGGCGGAAGAACCGGCGGCCCCCCGTACCTGCCCCTACTGCAAAGGCGAAATTGCGGACGACGCCACCCGTTGCCCTCACTGCACCAGCCAGCTGGACTGATGAGTTATTCAGAAAAAATTTGGTTACAGGTGGAATGAGTGTCTAAATTCTATTCAATGCAAGTGTCTATAATTAATCCGGTGCGAAACAAGATACGCGCGATAATGATGCTGGCCCTGCTTGCAGCAGGGCTGGTTTTTTGTGGTACGGCTGCTGCCGGTTTTGTTCCTGCAAACAGCCCCCGTATCAAGACCATGGGACGGTGGATCCCCACGGATAACGGCAGCCTGAATGCAGGAAGAGGCGCTGTCATTGCTTCTGCCGAGTTTGAGGGGACCGGGGTGTGGGCCCAGATGTACAGTGATTCCCAGAGGGACGTGTGGTGGCTGAAAAAACTGGATGACGGTCCCTTTGAACGGTTTAAGTCCCATATGGGGACCAATGTGCTGTACCAGAACCTGCCGCCGGGAAAGCACCAGCTGACTATTATCCGTGAAACAGAAGGGATGCAGGGGGTAACGATCCTGCGGGGATTTTTCTTTGTAGGGGAAAAAGGATCCGTTGACCTGACGTCTGCAGCTACCCCGACGTCCGGCAATCCGGAACGAAAGGATGCTGTCGGTCCGGGAATCGTTTCCGGAAATACAGACGGAAAGGAACCATTGCCCCAGGATCAGCCAAAACGTCGGAGTATTGAAATCATCGGCGATTCTGTGGCAGCAGGAGCCTTTATTTATCCTGAGGGCGATTATTTCCAGCGGGAAAGCGGTTATCTTGCCTTTGGACCCAGGCTGGCCCGGATGCTGGACGCAGACTGGAGCTGTGTGGCTTCCTCCGGGGAAGGCGCTGTTCGTAACAATGAAGAAAAAGCACCATATACTGCCAAGCATGCGGAAGAACAGATTGAACGGGCATTTTATACCCAGCAGGAGCCTCGCTGGAACAGCGATATGGATGATCCGGACCTTGTGATCCTTGCTTACGGTGAAAACGATTTCAACGATGCGGCCAACCGGCCGTCCGATGAATATTTTAAAACACAGTATAAAAAACTGATTTTAAAATTACGCCAGTTTCGGCCGAATTCAGTCATATTCTGCATGACTCCTGCCAATACCGTTACCAGCCGGCAGTGTGTGCCCGGCATGGGGGGTGCGGTGGCAGAACTTCGTGCGGAAGGGGATACCAGGGTATATTTTATTGATCTGAATGCCAACGGTCCATTGCTGGATTCCTCCGACTTTTTGGACGGGGTCCATCCTCTGGGAAGCGGTCATGAGAAAATTGCCCGGCATCTGCGGAACCGGGTTCAGTCAATCATGGGCTGGAACTGACAGGAATGCTAGATAGGGATTTTATTTATAGCAATGGAATACTATCTCTGACATTTTGTAAAAAGGTTTTCACTAACTCAGTGTTAGCAGGGCGTTTCATTCTTTACAGGTTTGGCAGAAAAATTTCTGATGTTTCTGTTATAGAACGAAACTGGTTGACAAAATTTAAAATGCTATTTAAGATAATCCTATCGGACGAGTATACTTTGTTATACGTTCGACAGGATTTTCTTTTAAGATAGGAGAGATGGAAAATGAAAAAATTTATTTGTGGAATAGTATCTGTAGCCATGGCATCGTTATTGCTCTTTGGCTGTGGCGGCGGTGCGGAGAAAAAAGCGGCCCCGGCTGGCGGTGAAGCCAAAAAAGTGGTGGTTAAAGTTGGCGCTACCCCGGTTCCTCATGCGGAGTTGCTGAACTTTGTGAAACCCCAGCTTGCCAAAGAGGGAGTAGACCTGCAGGTAATGGAATTTACCGATTACGTGAAACCGAACCTGTCCCTGTCGGATAAGGAACTGGACGCCAACTTCTTCCAGCATATTCCCTTCCTGGAAAAGACCTGCCAGGAGCGTAACCTGAAGTTAGTGGTGCTGGATAAGATCCATATTGAGCCCATGGGCTGCTATTCCAAAAAGTTTAAGAGCCTGAAAGAATTGCCTGATGGTGCCAAAGTTGCCATCCCTAACGATCCCACTAACGGCGGCCGCAGCCTGATGCTGCTGGAAGCGGCTGGTCTGCTGAAGCTGAAAGATGGAAAAGGCATTACTGCAACGCCTAACGACCTGGCGGCCAATCCCAAGAACCTGAAGATTATTGAAGTGGAAAGCGCTACGCTGCCACGTGCTTTGGACGATACGGACCTGGCGGTAATTAATTCCAACTTTGCCATGGAAGCCAAGCTGAACCCGGTTAAAGATTCCCTGTTCATTGAAAAGGATTCTCCATACGCTAACGTAATCGCCGTTCGTGCCGGTGACGAAAAACGGCCTGAACTGGTAAAAGTTGCCAAAGCGTTAAAGACTCCGGAAGTAAAGAAATTTATTGAAGACAAATATAAAGGCGCTGTTGTTCCGGCGTTCTGAGCTAAAAACTAGACTCTGAAAAATAAATAATTTGTGTAATTCATAAAAACTGCAAAGGGGAAGGCGCAAGAAAAACTTCGGAAAGGATTGCGATATTTCATGAGATGAAATTCGTCGTTGTGGCAAAACTGTTTGAAGGACGAAGTCCCGAGTTTCGAAGCCACAGACGAATGAATCCATGAAATGCAATCCTTGACGGTTTTTCGGCGCCTTCCCCTTGCAGTTTTTATTTTAGGAAATTTATTTTTTCCGGAACTTTTCTTTTTCTCAGAATTGTGTTACAATAAACGCGAACAATTGTTTTGATTAAAATGAGCTTATTATAAACATTTTTCGAGGTACAGACTATGGAACAGGCTGGTATTTTCGACGATCTGGTAAGTCAGCCGCTGGCAGCACGGCTGCGGCCTGAATCGTTAGATGAATATGTGGGACAGGAGCATTTACTGGGGCATGGAAGGGTGCTGCGCCGTATGATCGAGCAGGACCGGATCTCGTCCATGATCTTCTGGGGGCCTCCCGGTGTGGGGAAGACTACCCTGGCCCAGATCATCGCCCACATGACCCAATCTGTTTTCATCAATTTTTCTGCAGTTACCAGCGGCATCAAAGAGATCCGTAACGTGATGGAAAAAGCGGAGCGTAACCGGCAGATCGGTCAGCGCACCATTGTGTTTGTAGATGAAATCCACCGCTTTAACAAAGCCCAGCAGGACGCTTTTTTGCCGTTTGTGGAAAAGGGCAGCATCATTTTAATTGGCGCCACTACAGAGAATCCTTCCTTTGAGGTAAACGGGGCATTGCTTTCCCGCTGCCGGGTATTCGTGCTGCAGCCTTTGGCAGCGGATGATCTGAAAAAGATGCTGTGCCATGCATTGCAAAGTCCAAAAGGTCTTGGTGGACAGAAGATTGAAATTGCAGACGACCTGCTTGACCTGATCGCTAATTTTGCCAACGGGGATGCCCGGTCGGCCCTGTCCACCCTGGAAATGGTGGTACTGAACGGGGATATGGACGGGGATACGGTTATTGTAAACCGGGATATTTTAGAGCAGTGCATATCCAAAAAATCCCTGCTGTATGATAAAAATGGCGAAGAACATTATAACCTGATTTCCGCCCTGCACAAAAGCATGCGTAATTCCGACCCGGATGCGGCGGTATACTGGCTGGCCCGGATGCTGGAAGCAGGGGAGGATCCCCTGTATGTGGCACGCCGGGTCACCCGGTTTGCCAGCGAGGATGTGGGCATGGCGGATCCGAAAGCATTGGAGATAGCGGTGGCCGCCTACCAGGCCTGTCACTTTATCGGTATGCCGGAGTGCACTGTGCATCTGACCGAAGCAGTGGTTTATATGTCTTTGGCGCCTAAATCAAATGCCATGGAGGTCGCTTACAATGCGGCAAGGGTAGATGCCCTGAATATGATTGCAGAGCCGGTGCCTCTGGTGATCCGCAACGCTCCTACAAAACTGATGAAGGAACTGAATTACGGAAAAGGTTATCAGTATGCCCACGATACAGAAGACAAGCTGACCAATATGCAGTGCCTTCCCGATTCACTGTTGGGTAAATGTTATTACCAGCCTACGGATGAGGGTTTTGAATCCCGTTATAAGGAACGTCTGCGGCAGATCAAGGAATGGAAACGGCAGCACGGGGCGAAAACGTAAAGCGGTTATAGCGGAAAAGTTTGTAATAATTGTTTCTGTGCTTAAACATGTTTTGCCGCTTTTGTTAAGTATAAGACTTTTTACGAAAACGTAGACGCGATTGCCGGCAACAGAGCATTCTGCGTAAGGGAGCCTGAATATGGATGTGTTGGAAAAACTGAAAATTTTGGCAGACGCGGCAAAATATGACGCGGCCTGCACATCCAGCGGGCTGGAACGGAAAGGCGAAGGTTTTGCCATGGGATCTTCCCGGGATTTCGGCATCTGCCACAGTTTTGCCGGTGACGGTCGCTGCATCAGTTTGCTGAAGGTGTTGATGACCAACTATTGCAGCTTCGATTGCGCCTATTGCGTGAACCGCCGTAGCAACCTGACGCGGCGGACAGCCTTTACGCCCCGGGAGCTGGCAGACCTGACTTGGCAGTTTTACCGGCGGAATTACATAGAAGGACTTTTCCTGAGTTCTGCTGTGTGGAAATCGCCGGATTATACCAGCGAACAGATGCTGAAGGTATTAGAGCTGCTTCGTTATGAGTATCGGTTTGGGGGGTACATCCACGTAAAGGTGATTCCCGGAACGGATCCGGTACTGGTAGAAAGGATGGGAACTCTTGCGGACCGCATCAGTGTGAACATCGAACTGCCTTCTTCCGCCAGTCTGCAGAAGCTGGCGCCGGATAAATCAAAAGAAAATATACTGCTGCCCATGAAGCAGATCCAATATAAAATTAAAGAGAACCGGCAGGGACGGGGACGTTTTGGCGGCATACAGCCGGTGGGAAAACAGAAAAACCTGGTGGATGGTGCAGCCGGCTCAAGAAAAGGTTTTCTTTTGAAAGAGGATCCGCTCCAGTCAAACGCAGGCAAGGCTGTAACGGAAGGCAGAGTTCTTTTCGGTGAAAGTTTTGTAAGTCCGCAACGTTGCCTTGAAGGCTCAAATACTTATGCCTCACAGCCTGTAGACACCAAACTGTTTCAAAAGCCGTGGAAAAAGGGAGGAAGGACTTTTCCCCCGGCTGGCCAGAGCACCCAGATGATCGTCGGCGCTTCCCCGGAAAGCGACAGGCAGATCCTCCAGCTGACGGAAGGACTGTACCACCGTTACCAGATGAAGCGGGTGTTTTATTCGGCATATATTCCGGTAATGGAAGACAACAGGCTGCCTTCCCGGGAAATGGTTCCGCCCCTGTGGCGGGAGCACCGGTTGTATCAGGCAGACTGGCTGCTGCGCTTTTACGGGTTTACTGCATCGGAATTGCTGGATGAAAAAAATCAGCAGCTTCATCCTTATTTGGACCCTAAATGCCATTGGGCTCTGCGGCATCCGGAGCTGTTTCCGGTAGAGGTAAACCGGGCTTCCTTTGATGAACTGCTGCGGGTACCCGGTATCGGCACGGAAAGCGCGTACCGTATTGTGCAGGCAAGAAAAATGTGTTCTTTAACCTGGGATGGGGTAAAAAATATCGGCGTCGTGCTGAAACGGGCCCGGTACTTTCTTTTGTGCAAGGGCAGGTCTTATCCATTTTTATCCCGAAACCGGAACGAGTTCCTGCTGGCCATGATGTCGCCCCGGGAACGTGCCCTGTTTCACAGACAGGAACGAAACTGGTTTCAACCCACTCTTTTCGATGACTTTGCGGATTCAGCAGGAAGGGCAGAAATGATTGACCTGAAAAAGGATGGGAATCCCTGGCTGTCGGTACCTGTTCTCAGTGACAGACAGAAAGAGGCATTGCTATGCGTCAGGATACCGGTGTTTGGATAATGGATTCAGCAGCACAGAATCAGGCTGTCATCTCTCGGAATTTTCGCGCCGTTATTCCTCCGGTTACACCGGACCTTGTTTATTATTACGACGGTACCTGGGAGGGCTGGCTCTGTTGCGTTTATGAAAGTTATATGGCCAGGGAGATTCCCGGTGACGTACTTGCCGATGGGACAGGAACGAAAACAGCAGAAGAAAACCTTTTTTATTCAAAAGTAATTAAACATGACATGGAAAAGTCAAATCGTGTCTGCATTGGAATCGCCGATAAGATTGGTCATGGGTTTCTTCGAATTCTGCAGCAGGTGTTTTGTTCCTGCATACCCCATAAAGAAGAAGAGATGCTGCTGTTTACCCATAAAGGGTTCCGCTATGGTATGGGGATCCTGAATATGCGGCAGGATACGGTGGTTAAAAATGTCCTGAAAGGTTTGCATGAACTGGGGCGGGAAATTGATAAATGGTACGGCTTTGTGCGGTTCAGCGACGTGAAGGGAATCCTGGTGGCGGTAATTGGTGCGAAAAATAATGTGCTTCCTTTTATTGCTTCCCATTTTTGCGACCGTTACCGTAATGAAAAATTTATGATTTTTGACAAAAACCATAATATGGCATTGTTGTACCGCAGAGGGGAAAAAGCTATTGTTCCCGTGGAAGATTTTACTCTTCCAGATCTCAGCGAAGACGAAAAACAGTATCGTGTCCTCTGGAAAAGCTATTATGATGCCATTGAGATAAAACCCCGTCACAATGAGACCTGCCGCCGTACCCACATGCCAAAACGGTACTGGGTTTTTCTGACGGAAATGACGGAGCGGGACAGTTGCGTTCTGAAATGATAAGGAATAAAATAAATATGATAAGGTCTGCATTGTAATCGGTGTTTTTTATATAAGGAGTCTTGTGAGGGTGGATATGAAACTTCCGGACTTGATGTATACAGAAAAAGCAAAAAAAACAGAGAAAGGTTTCGGGGTCATTTGCGTTTTATTTATAATCACCGTGCTGGTGTTAGCTGAAATTGCCAGTGTACGCGTGGCAAAAATTTTTAACCGTGAAATGGAAAAGCAGGATATGCTGCGGGGAAAAATTACCGTAGAAGCCATTTCAGCTAACATTAAGGGAGACGTTGTTTTTGAAAACCTGTTATGGACGAAACCCGACGGAACTGTGATACTGAAGGTTCCGGAAGGATCCTTTCATGCCCGTCCCTGGGACGTAATTACTGGTCATTTCAAATCTACCACAATCCAGAAACTGGAACTGCACGATGCGCTTATTTCTGTAGGCTTTGATGAGGATATGCAGGTGGATTTCCTGGCCCGTAAGAAAAGAGGAAGAATAGGAAGACCGCATTCGAGAAGTCCTGTCTCGGAATGGATCGCGAATTCACCGGAACATGAGGAGGCTAATTTTAACCGGGACGGAAGAAAACTGAAAGCAGAAATTATATTGCATAACTGCAAATTGGGCGCCCACTATCGGAATCGTCATTACCTAATGAATAATGTGAACATGACGATGAAACTGGACACATCAGATACTTCTTATATTGACCTGTCTACCGGAAAATTTGGCGGAACCATGGTTGGGGGAGGAGTATCCGTTGAGGGAACGGTAAATTTCAAACCGAAAAATCCGGAACTTGATATAGATCTTTCTATCCGGGAAGTTGATCCGGCATCACTGGGCTTTGGAATGAAGATCCATGATCTGATGACAGTGGTTACCAAATTAACCGGGCCGGTGACCAGTCCCACCGGAAGAGGTACCGTACGCATGAAAGAATTAACGATTCCGGCTTTGCAATTCAAGGATGTAATCGGTGATGTAAATTATTCGGATTCGGTTTTCCGATTCTCGGACGTTAATGCCAAGGTTTTTGGCGGGCATTTAAAAGCGAGAGGAGATTACCATCTGGACTCCCGTAAATATAGTATTTACGGAAAAGGTACAGGCCTGGACAGTAAGCTGGCATTGAAGGATTTAAACTTCTCCTGTCTGATAAATATGAATTTATCGTTGCACTGTGACGGCAATCCCCGTAATATTCTTGCATATGGAAATTTTGAATCAGGAAAAGGCCATTACAGTTTTCTGCCCTTTGAGCGTCTGGAAGGACGGTTTAGCAATAGATTCAAAGAACTTCATATCTACGATGCCAAAATAGAAACGGCTTTTGGTACGGTTAGTACTGATGCGTTCAGTGTTATTAACGGAAAACTGACATTGGAACCGATAGTCTTTACAGATCCGGAAACCGGGAAGATTATCACTATTAAAAAACTGCTCAAACACTAAATAATATAGAGATAAGGTGTGACTATGCTGCATTTAATCTGTATTCCGGCCGGTTATAGCGCGGCCGGTCCGTTTTTTGACAAGGATTTTACACATAATAATAATGAGGCTATGCTGATTGCTTCTTCACGCAGTCTGGTACAAAATGCCAGACTGCGGGGGATTAACGCGGCGAATTTTGACTATCTTGCTAACGAGGTCTTAAGGTTCTGCGGCCTGCATCGCGCAAGAAAAATCAGCCGCAGGACTCAGGAACTGATTCTTGGGGATATCCTGGACAGGCTGTTGCGTAGAGGAACGCTGACTTATTTTGCAGAGCTGGTTTCGAAAAAAGGTTTCCTTCATGCCGTCACCGTCCTGATGGATCAGATCGGAAGTTGCGGAGTGACGCCAGAAGAACTGGAAACTGCTTTTTCCCACTGGGATGGAAGGTCTCTTTTCTGTCGTAGAAAAGATGCAGAAGTGTCGGTCATATACAGGGAATATCTTTCGTACCTGATTAAGAACGATCTGTTTGATGTACAGGGGCTGTACAGGATCGCTGCAGAAGGACTTTCTGCAATAAAGAACAGGCCCTGCTCTTTTTTTTGTAAGACTTTGTATTTTACCGGTTTCTATCAGTTTGATGCGCTGCAACTGGAAATCATACGCCAACTCAGCCGCTTTCTGGACGTGTGGGTGGCGTTGCCCTATGAGGCGGGGCGGCCTGAGCTTTATGGCGCCACGGAATATACTTACGGCGCATTAATGGAATATGCAGTGGAGGAGCATCCGGCATTGCCTGTTCCGATTCGACGGACAGATTCCCTTTGCCATATTGTACAAAATCTGCGAAACCCGGGCAGGATGAATGTACCTGCTGACGACGGGGTGGAAATATGGCAGATGGCGGACAAGAGATCGGAAGTGCGATCCGTTTTACGCGAGATAAAAGTGCAGATCCGGGATCATGCAGTTCGTCCCGATGAAATTGCGGTGGTCTTGCGCCGTATGGATGAATACAGCGGGATCAGGGCCCTGTGTGATGAATATGGCATTCCGGTTCAGATGGATGCCGGTGCTTCGCTTTCTTCCAATCCCTTGTTCCGGTACGTTTTGTCCCTGTTGCAATTGGTATCGCTGCACGGAAGGGAAAAGGCAGAAGCCTGCATACGCTTTTTGTCCCTGCCCTTGCAGCGGTTCGCTGTGGGACTGCGTATAGAAACCGTTCTGCAGGTTGCGGGGAAGCGTTACTATACAGATTATGAAGCATTTATGAAATGCCTGTTTGAAACTGCGGAAGATATCCCAGTTGAGCTGCACAGTCTGTGGCAGGAAATTGAGCAGATTCCGTATGAGGCTACGGTGGACGAATATTGCAAACGGCTTACTGACATTCTGGCCTCTCTTTCTTTACTGCGTAAAATGGGATCGCAGTATCGTTGTGGTGCGATAACGCTGAAAGAATTTAAAAATATTGCCTGCGCATTAGAACTCATCAATGAAATACTGAAAATGCTGCCCCAGGATTATTCCGCGGGGGGATTTGCGGAAAAAACCGTTTCATGCACAGATTTTTCCGAAATTATGGCAGAAACAGCGGAAGGGAAAACGATTTCCCTCAGTCCGGAAAACGGGGAGGGAATCGCTGTGCTTTCAGCTGTTAATCTGGAGGACGTAACCTTCCGTCAGGTTTATATCCTGGGATTGCAGGAAAACCGGTTCCCCTTTCTAAAAAATGAAAACTGGATATACGATGACAGGGAAAGAAATGAACTCGCATCCCTGGGAATTGCGCTTCCCTGTTCTGCTGACGGGTATAAGGAGGATATTCATTTCTTTGCCAATGCGTGCGCGGCAGCGCAGGAAAGGCTGGTTCTGACATTTTCAACAGAAGACGATCAAATTGCGTCACCTTATATCAATGAGATCAAATCCCTGTTTACGGAACTGAAAATACAGCAAAAGACAGCGGTCCCTAAACTAGAAGAAAGCCTTTCAAAGCAAGAACTGGAGCTGGGGCTTGCCCGGAACGGGGCGGAGGAGCAACTTGGTGAGATTACGGACTTGCTTCTGGTTGAAGCAGGCGGGAGCGACAGGAAGCGAATCCGGAATGAAGAAACATGGAACGGCAAACTGAAAGAACCTTCTCTTATTGAGGACGTAAGCAAGAATATAGGCAGCCGCTTCAGCGCATCCGGACTGGAAGATTTTCGCAAATGTCCTTTCTGGTTTCTGGTGCGGTACGGCTGGCGGCAGCAGGAGGCGGAAAATGCGGAAGAGGATATCAGTCCAATGCAACGGGGCGATATCCTGCATGTGGTTCTGGAACGGTTTATCGATCTGCATTTGAATGAGCAACTTGCCGCATGCCGGTGGGATGTGCTGCAGGATGAACTGGAAATGATTTTCTCGGCAGTTTGCAGGGAAATGGAGGAAAAGGGAATCCTTTATGCCGGAGATTTCTGGAGGCTTGACCGGGAACAACTGCGCCTGATGCTGCAGCGCTGGCTGAAGCAGGAGATAGAATACAGCGCAAAAGGAAGCTTTGTCCCTGTATATACCGAAAAGGAATTTGGCAGGAAAAATGCCGTGGGGGTTTCGGTTGGTCTTAACAGCGGGGAACAAATCTTTCTGAACGGGAAGATAGACCGGATCGATAAGGCCGGGAACGTCTATTATATAACGGATTACAAAAGCGGAGATGCACCGGGACAAAGTGGATTTCTGGACAGCGACCTGCAGATGCCCCTGTATATCCTGGCTGCGGAAGAGATCATTGCAAAGCCGGATGAAGCAACTGTCATTGGCGGCGGGTATTATTCATTAAAGGAAGGGGCGCGAAAAAACAGTTTCCTGTTTTCCGATGCCCATAACAGAGCGAAGCAGATTCCTTGGCGGACTTGGTCGGAGAAGAAAGATAAAGACGGGACCAGACATGTTTTTACAGATGCAGAAGCTCTGCGAAAGGAGTTTCATGAAATGCTGGATGGGATGATGGAGCGCATAAAGGCTGGCAGTTACGTGCCTACGCCTTATAAAGAATGCGCAAAGTTTTGCCCGGCAGCCGGAATATGCCGTTACACAGTAGTGACACCCGGATGCAATGAGGAGGAGAACAATGGCTGAATTTGAGTTTACGCCTGCCCAGAAAAAGGCTATTCAGTGCATTGACAGGAATGTTTCTGTATCCGCCGGCGCCGGGAGCGGGAAGACACGGGTGCTGGTGAATCGTTTTTTATATATTTTGTCGCTGGGCTTATGGCAGCCTGAAAAACGAATCCTGCCCCGGGAGGTGCTGGCGGTCACGTTTACACGTAAGGCTGCGGCGGAGATGCGGGAACGAATCCGAAACGAAATGGATAAAAAGATCAATAGCGGTACGGATAAGGCGTACTGGCAGGATCAGCGCAAAGGACTGGCAGGTTCCCAGATCGGGACTATTCACAGCTTCTGCAGCAGCCTGTTACGGTCGCATCCCGTGGAGTGCGGACTGGATCCGGAGTTCTCCGTAATGGAGGAATCCGATTATAAAGAGTTCTTGCAGGAGGAAACGAGGGACCTGCTTCGCAGCCTTCTCCATAAAGGGGAATCTTCCGCTGTGGCACTCTGCACGGAATACGGAAGCCGCAGCCTGTTGACCCAGACGATATTTCTGTTGCAGAAGGGTGTTTTGTTTCAGAAGGGGATATTTTCCCGGAATTATCAGGAGTGGAAGGAGTCATTGCGGCAGGAAGCTGTATTACTGGGAGAAGAGTTTTCGCCGGAACTGGTGGCTTCCAGTGCTCCGGTGAACCGGACGGTGCTGGAAAATAATCTGGATACAATTCACGAGGCTCTGGCTGAACCGGAGTTGCCCGGACATATTGCTTTTTTAGAGGACGTCTGCCGGCAGCTGAAAAAGCAAGGAAAGAACAAGGAAGTTATTGGCGCTTTGAGAGACCGACTTCAGAGTGTATTGGCCTATCCATTAGTCGCCAGGTCACTGACACTGTTGCCATTATGGGAAGAATACCTTCTTACCGTTCAGGCATATCTGGATAAAAAGAAGCGAAAACTTGGAAGGCTGGGGTTCGACGATCTGGAAACAATGGCTCTGGATCTGCTGAATAATCATCCTGAAGTGCTGGCAGGCTGCAGGAGCCGGTTCAAATTCATTATGGTAGATGAATTCCAGGATACCAACGAGCGGCAGCGACAGCTGATTTATCTGCTCTGCGGCGGGGACGCTGATGTGCTTAAGGATAAAAGACTCTTCGTAGTAGGTGATCCAAAGCAGTCCATTTACCGTTTCCGCGGGGCAGATGTAAGCGTTTTTGCAAGAGTCCGGAACGAAATCCAAAAAACGGGAGGGGAGGATATCCTGCTGGATGATAATTTCCGGACGGTAGCTCCTGTGCTGGATTTTTGTAATGATATTTTCCCCGGAATGATGGGAACAGAGCGGTCCTGTGATGTTTATTATGAAGCGCTGCAGTCTCACAGAAAGAGTGACAAAAAACCTGAACTGCAAGTGTATCATTATAACAGCGATTTTTCTTCCGATATTGTAAGGGAAATAGAAGCGAAATGGCTGGCAAAACGGTTGAAGTCGTTTCATCAGGAAGGGATCGCCTTTAAGGACATGGCGGTCCTGATGCAGAAGATGACCTATATTTCCGTTTTGACGAGTGCCTTTCGGGAACAGCAGGTTCCCTGCACTGTTGTTGACGGAAGGGGATTTTACGACCGGATCGAGATTCAGGATATGATGAATCTGTTTTCATTTATACTGAATCCCCACGATAACCTGAATCTGGCAGGCGTATTGCGGTCTGTTTATTTCGGGCTGGATGATGAAATCCTAACCAGGTTGCTGCTTGACTTGGCAAAGCATAATAAAGAGACAGGAAAAAACCATTCTTTATGGGATTATTTACTGGAACAGCCTGTGAAAAAAGAAGAAAGAACGCCTTTAGTAAGCCGGAGCATTGCTGTATTGAAGCAAATCCTGACTGCGGGAACCGTGCTGAATCTGCCTGATTTCTGCCGGGAACTGCAGGCATATCTCCACCCGGAAACTGTGGCGGCCATGCAGTACAACGGGGAAGAGCAGCTTGCCAATATCCGGAAATTTTTCCGAATGGCAGATGAATTCGCTGCAGACCAGCAGGGAACGGTACAGGATTTTATACTGCATTTGCTGCGGATGCAGGAAGAGGGAGTTAGGGAAGCAGCTGCTGATGTGGCCGCAGAGGATGCGGTTCAGCTGATGACAGTGCATAAATCCAAAGGGCTGGAATTTCAGGTGGTTTCAGTTCCCTTCATGGATGCTGCAGGGAAAAGGGATACGGAACAGGTAGGATATAGCCGGGAACTGGGGCTGGGGATATCTGTCCGTGATTCGGGCGGACAGCTGGTGTCCAGCCCTGTGTTGCGGGAAATCAAACAGTCTGATGGAGAAAAAGAACAGGAAGAAAAAGTACGGCTGTTATATGTGGCCATGACCCGGGCCCGGGACAGACTAGTTTTATCAGGCGGCTTTAAAGAAACGAAGGCAGATTCAAAAACTGTTGACTGGATGAAGGTTCTTCTGCAAAATCTGCAAGAGGATAGTGAAAGAATTGTCAGGACAGATATTGACGTAAGTGAAAAGGCGGAAGAAGAGAAAGCAACAGACATTTCTGTACAGAACCGGGAAATTACTTCAGACGCATTTTCTCATGCAGTCAGGAATTCGGAACCGTTAAAGTACTTCGGGGAAAGTGCTATGACGCGCTTTTCCGCTTCTTCATTGCAGGAGTATGCATGGTGCCCCCGCAGTTACTATTATCGGTTCATTGAACAGATTCCTGTGGCTGATGAGGAGGAAACGCACGGAAGTACGCTTCCTGCAGCGGTACTGGGAACCCTGGTCCATGAAGTGCTGGAAAAATACGGGAACTGGCGTATGGCTAACCGATTTGCAGAGGATGATGCGGTATGGCGCGGTTTCTATCTGGAGAGCATGGAAAAATTAGCGGAAGGCCGGATAAATCTTGCTGTCGGGGCGGAAGAGATGCTTCGAAACTATCTGCAGTCTTCTCTGTATAAAGACTATTCCTCCCGGCAGAAATTTGCGGAATACAGCTTTCAACTTCCCTTGCTGAAGGATGAAAAACATACTTACATTATTACCGGTTTTATAGATGGTATAGCCGAAGCACCGGACGGTTCCCTTCAGATCGTGGATTATAAGTCCGGACAGGTTCCGGGGGAAAAACACGTGGCCGACGGATATGCCTGGCAGCTTACACTGTATAAGCTGGCGGTGGAATCATTACTGGGGAAAAATGTAGGAAAAGCTTCGCTGCATTTTATCCGGAACTGCAGTGAGTGGATTTTGCCAGACCGGGATTATAAGACGGAAATCATGCAAATTTGCGGTGAAATTGCCGGGAAAAAGACGGAAGAAGATTTTGGGCCGAATATGTCCCATTGTACTGACTGTCCCTTTTCATACATGTGCAGAAGGTGAAGGGCGGTTCCGGTGAAAATGGAAAATTTTGGTGAATTCTTTTAATTTTTAGGAGAAAACACCACTAACAGTGCAAAGTGTGGTAAAATGATAGTGTCGTAAAATGATAGTGTCGTAAATTGTATAGCATTCCTGACAGATTATTGGACAGAATAATATTAATGTATATTACGCTTGAAAAGGAGTGAGGAACATGGCAAACGTATCACAGGAAACCATGATGTTTAAAAGGAACCGGGAAAAGGCTCCTGTGGAGCAGACCATAAAAGAGGTTTGCGAAGCATTGAAGGAAAAAGGCTATAGCCCGAAGGATCAGCTGGTCGGCTATCTGCTCTCCGGTGATCCAACATATATTACGAGCTATAAAGATGCCCGCAACAAGCTGCGTCAGTATGAAAGATACGAACTGGTAGAAGCATTGCTGGAAAACTACCTGGCTGTAATTCAAAAATAGGATCGGGTACCCTGATGAGGATAATGGCTCTTGATTTAGGTACTCGCACCATAGGCGTAGCTGTCAGCGATGTGACCGGGCTGATTGCCAATGGTATAGAAACCGTACGGAGGACATCGCCTGAACGGGATTTCTCCAGACTGGAACAGCTTGTTGCCCAGTGGGAAATCGGCGAAATTGTATTGGGATATCCGAAAAACATGAACGGGACAATCGGGGAACGGGCCAAGGTGTCCGAACAGTTTGCAGAAGAACTGAAGAACCGGTTTCCCGGAATTTCCGTTGTGTTATGGGATGAAAGGCTGTCTACCGTAGCTGCGGAACGTGTCCTGATCGATGCAGATCTGCAACGTAAAAAACGCCGGAAGGTAATCGATATGATGGCTGCTGTCGTGATCCTGCAAAACTATCTGGACAGCAGATCCCTTCGTAGATCCTGAAATTTACTGCCCGTTTATTCGAAAACGCGGCGTATTGTTGGCGATGTGTCCTGACGTGGCTGACGGAATAGGCTATCGTTAGAATCTGTGTATATTTCCTGAATTGATTAGGTGGATGAGAGTGGAAGAAACTTCTTCAAAAAACAGAATCATTATGGGAGGGGCGCTGGCAGTTTTAGTTGCCATTGCCCTTATTATTAAATTAGGCGGCGGTGCCGCCGCGAAACTGGCAGAACAGATGTTGGCTACGCAGAATGTGGTTTCTGGAACTGTAACCTATGAAAAAGTCACTGCCGGTTTTGCAGGTGATGTAGAAATCCGAAACCTTACATGGAAAGCTCCTAACGGGGACGTAAAAATGGAAATGCCGCTGGCCACGGCTTCCGTAAATTTCTTTGACGCGTTGCGTCAGGGAGGCGGAATTGGATCTGTTTCCAACATTGTTTTTAACAGACCGAAATTTTACGGAGTATATGAAGAAGGGCAGGGGTTGGATCTGCTCAATCTTTTAAAACTTGCCGGCCAGGATTCAAAAGAAGCTCTGGGAAAAAGCAATGAGCCGGTGAAGCCCACCGGTTTCCGCGGCCTTATTGAAGTGAAGGATGGCGCGGTTGAACTGATTTCAAACGGAAAAAAAGTTAATCTGGATAAATTGAATTCCCAAATGGCTTTTAAACAATATCCAGTGCTTCGGGCAAGCGCAACAGCCAGCAAAGGGAGTTGCGATCTGGTCCTGAACATGGTCTATGAAAACGGGGCGGCCCAGGTGACGGGAGAGGCAAAAAGCGCCGAAGTGGCAGATGTGATGGCCATGTATCCGGATTTAAAGCATATCACGGTAACTGCCGGAAAAG
>Ga0256404_1001795_pt1 | contig 49999 bp, 80 predicted proteins | sample RumenRJG_01DNA_FD_185990 | JGI IMG/M metagenome (GOLD analysis project Ga0256404, IMG submission 185990) | Bovine rumen microbial communities from Lethbridge, Alberta, Canada - RJG_01 | ecosystem: Host-associated > Mammals > Digestive system > Stomach > Rumen | place: Canada: Alberta | collected...
TCTTTCGGCATTCTCCGTTGCTGCTGGTCGCAAAAAACCCTTCCCGCCGTTCCATCCCTTGTAGGTTGATGAACCTAATTCTTGGAACGGCGCGTAAAAAAGGTTAGACCCCACGTAGACCGCTGGCTCGTTCGCGTCTATCGAGTGCGTGATGCTCGCAGAGAGCCGTCCGGTGTCATACGGGGCGTTTTCGCTCGCTATCTTCGTGCAGTCGATGCCTATCTCTTCAAGTCCCTCCAATATCGATGACCGCATGGCCGCGATGAACAGCCTCGTGTTGTCTATGTTGATGTCCACGTACCCTACGCTAGCCAACGCCACGCTCCTTCTTGCTCTCGTCGGTCTCCTCGTTGAAGCGGTCGGTGACGTACCTGCCAGCCTTCCAGTCCTCGTAGGAGACACCCTTCGGCAGCTTGCTGTATCGGTGAACGACCGCTGGCGGTATGTCATCGCGGTCTACGTCTCCGACTGGGTTGCACCTACAGTTGTATACGAGATACCCGGGGGCGGTCGGGTCACCCGGCCCTGTCATCATGTAGCCGTCAACGTTGAACTTCTCATGAACGCCTACGGTCTGTCCGTCCGCTTGCCTGTGGGCAAGTCGCGTTCTACCATCGATGTGTGCATGCCACCTCTTCTTGAGCGGTATCCCAATTGACTCGGCACGCTCAAACGACCTCTGCCTTCCGCTCGACTCTGCATAGGTTATGGCGGTTCTCGCGGCCCTCTCAGCAGCCCTCTCGTCCATCTTGACGATTAGCGACATTCGCGCTGCCGCCTGTGGTATCGACTCTCCTTGAAGGATGCTCTGCGTGACCGCTGCGGTGAACTTCTGCCTGTGCCAAGCCATGTCCCTCTCGATGTCTATCTCTGGGAAGAGCTGCCTGTCCTGCTCGATGAGAAACCTCACCGCGTCTTGATTGTAGAGGGTGAAGGCGGTGTCAAGCCCAGCCTGACGCTCGATGGAGTACATTGCGTAGTTGGCGTTCTCAGCATAGATTGACGGTATCTCGTCATAGACTAGCTGCCTTGCCCTCACGTCGGCGTTGACGGCATCGTAGACGAGCGTGTTAATCATGTCCTCTTGCCAAGAGCGTTCCATGGCGCGGTCGTAAAGCCATCTGTCATACTCGTCCTGCGTCTTTATGCCAATGCTGACGGCCTTCTTCCAAGCCCTGTTCTGGCTGTCGAACACCTCAAGCCACTTCTCAAGCTTATCCTGCATCTCGTTAGCGGCCTGAGAATATGCCTGCCACATTCTTTTGGCTAGGTCATCTATCTGCTCGTCTGTCCATTCATGGGCTTGGTCTGCCATGTGCGCTCCTGCGGTGGCTTACTCTTCGGCTTCCTGTTGGACAATACCCATGCGAGCCATTTCTTCGTTCTTGTTTGCGGTAATGACAGCCTGAACCTCGTCGGGCGTGAGGTTCGGCAGCTTGCGAAGGATGGTTGCCTCGTCGAGCCATGCGGCCTCCTGCACGAGCATTTCTACCTGTTCCTTCTGGTTGCTGATTCGCTGCCGCTTGAAGATGGGCGAGTCCTCGATTCCTTGCAATGCCAAGAGCTGAGTGATTGCGTCGCTCACCCAATGCTCGAAGTCCGATGCGTTCTCGTCAAGCGGCTGATATGCCGCGTCGATGTGGTCGTTGGTCGCGCCAGCAGCCACGGTGTGGACGTCAAGCGCACCGAAGTCCTCGTAGATGCGGGCCTTCATGTCATCGAGGAACACCTTGCGGGCCTGATAGGGTATCTCCTGAGTGTATGGCGTGACCCTGCCGCCGCTCTGCGTGTCGGCGTTGGCGATGTGGTTGAGCTTGAGTCGGTCGAGGAACTGGGCGAGGTCATCCTCGGTCATGCCGCCGTAGTTCTCCACTATCCAGTAAATCTGGGCGCAGTCGGAGAGGTCATTGGCGAAGCCGCTGAGGATGAGGTCGTAGGCGTCGATGGCCTCCTGCATGCCGACCAGCGTGCTCTGCTTGAGCCTTGAGCCGTACATGCGCACGATGGGCAGGGCGTTGTAGTTGTCCTCGCTGGTGATGACGGTCTCCCCAGCCTCGCTGTACTCGTAGGTGACCATGTAGGCTCTCTTAGGCTGCACCTCCTGAAGCTTGCCAGAGACGGTAGCGTACTGCGTGTAGCCGTCCTGCTCGTACAGGACGGCATTGAGCGGCTTGCTGGTGTCGAGCTGCCAGAAGCGAACAGCGGCCTTGAGAGAGCCATCAACCTCGTCCTCGATGGGGACAAGCTCCGTGGCCTTGAACTCGTATGCTCCCGTCACGTCCCAGAAGAGGTAGCTCACGCCGTGGATGAGCGCATGGTACCCAGCCTCCTTGATTACGTGGTCGAAGTGCGGCCCAAGGGCCTCCTTGGTCTTATCAACGCCGCCTTCCCGAGCCTCGTATGGGTCAACGAATGAGACACCATTGCCAAGGCTGTACATGCAGCGCTGGGTGTTGAGCCTTGAGAAGAGGTTTGAGGCGATGCGGTGGTTGCTCGCCGTCCTGTCCTGCACCTTCGCGCCTTGAACGTTGAAGAGGGTTCGGATTGCCCCGGCAACGGTTGGGTTGCGCTGGGCGTCGTACTCATCTGCTAGGCAGGCCGTCTTGTACATGTCGGACTGCTTGTAGGACTGTATCGCCGAGTTTACGAACTTGATGTGGTCTGGCTCATCTAGGAAGTCTAGAAAGGTCGGAATCATGATGCCTCCGATTGTCTCGCGGAAGCTTCTTTATCCGCGTGCTTTACCTCCCGTGAAGTATAGCAAAAGAGGCCCCGTAGGGCCTCTGAGAGCCGTTCTGAGGCTCGTTTGCGTGTCGGTCGGGTAGTTTATTCACCCTTGTGAATCGCGGCGATTTTCGGGCGCGTGATGACCGTCTGCTTGGTGCCGTTGTACTCTGAGTGCTCCTTGACGGTTGCCTTCATCTCGATGGTGTCGCCGACCTCGGCGTCCGTCCATTCCTCTGAGTCCTTGTCGTAGCAGTCGATGACCTTCTGGGAGGTTTCGGCCCCTCCCCTGTGGCCGTTGGTTGCTAGTTGATAAAGCTGCCTACGCTCGTCGGGCAAACAAAAGTGATGTGGCTGTGGTCGTAGCGGTGCGGGTAACGCTTTGCGAGCTTGCGGGCAATTCGGGTTTCCATCTTTTCGTTGCTCATCTTGCCGAACACTTCCTGACGGAAGGCGAAATGCGCCCAGAACTTGATATCGCCCTCGTCTACGTCGATGCCCTGCTTGAAATAGATGCTGTCGAAGTGCTCGCGGGTGATTTCGTATGCCTTCTGCGCGGTCATGCTCATGGTGGTCATCTCTGTGCTCCCCTCTGGGGTAGGCCCTGTGCCTCTCCCTCTCGCTTGGCTATACTATAGCACACTACAAGAGCGGAAGTAAAGAACTTTTTTGAAAAAAATAGCCCCACCAGACGCATCCGATGGGGCCACCGCTCGGCCGAAACCTTCGCGGGCGATTCAATGGGAAATATATCACAGCTCGCGCAGCCGCTGGACCACGCCTTCGTATTTGTTATAATACTGTATAGTTTCGTTTCGGGTATTTTGGAGGACATATGAGTAAACGACATGCATATATGGACCTTACGGGGCAAAGATTCGGAAGGCTTGTTGTCTTGAAGGAAGTTGAGCGTAACAAGTTCGGTCACATACAGTGGTTGTGTCAATGTGATTGCGGAAACACTGTTGTATCCTCTACAAGTGTTTTGAGATGCGGAAAACGAAAGAGCTGCGGGTGTATCCAGCCACGATATTATTCTCAGAATAAAAGGTTATACGGCGTCTGGTGTAGCATGCTCAGTAGATGCAAAAATCCAAACATAAAAAGCTACAAAGACTATGGCGCTCGCGGCATAAAGGTATGCCCTGAGTGGCACGTATTTAAAAACTTCCTTGACTGGGCAATGTCAAGCGGATATGACCCCGAAGCGCCGTTTGGCGAGTACACAATAGACAGAATTGACACGAATAAGGATTACTGTCCAGAGAACTGCCGATGGGTTAGCTATAAACAACAGGCTAGAAACAATAGGCACAATCATCTTGTCACAATCGATGGCGAGACTATGCCGCTCATAGCTGCCGCAGAGAAGTATGGCATAAGCATAAACACAGTAAAAATGAGAATAAGACGCGGATGGAGTGACGTTGACGCGATTACCACTCCATCCGCTAGGGCAAACAGCGAACGGCAAAAGGCGCTTCTAAAGCTCCCGTATCTTGTCGACCAAGGCTGAATACGTTTTGGGATATAAAAGCTTGATGGTCTCCAAGTGCTCGTCAATGACCTGCATCACGTCCTCGTATGGCTTGCCGTTGGCGGCATCGAGGAAGTCCGAGCCGCTGAGAGCCGATTTGAGGACAGCTTTTCCCTCTGGTGGGTAAACCTTCGCCATGAGGTGGTCGCGCACCGTATACAGCCACGAGAGGCGCTGACAGAGCTTGTATGACGCCTCCCGATGCTCAAGGTCATCAATCTCCCGCTCGATTGTCTCTAGGTCAATCACTGCACAGCCCCCTCACGCATATCGGGCGTCCCAGCGCCCTTCTCGCGGCCTGCACGGCCTCCATCGCATGGTTCTCGATTAGTTGTGCCGCCCATTCCTCGACGCCGATTGTATCGCCTCTCAGCGTGCCTGAGCGCACCTCTGGCAGCAGCCCCCATGACACGGTGATGGCGTGGGCAACCTCATGGAGCATCACCCTGTCCAGCAGCGGTGGCCGAAGGGTGTCCACGACGTAGATGGTTCTGTCTCTGGCATCCGTCACGGCAAGCCTCGGCGTGTCCGTCCGGTCTATGAGGGAAGGGTCATCCGCAGGCACACGGATGACCCTCCACACATCGCCGTTTATGACGAACGGCCTCAACTTACATCTCGGTCATCATCTGGCGAAGCTGCATCTTGAGCTGTTCGCGCTCCTGCGGGTCGGCGGTCTCCATCATCTGGCGAATCTCGGCCATCATGTCCTGATGACCATAGCTCTCCGACCTGCGGTAGCCGCGACGCGAGGTGTAGCGGCCCATGGAGTCGCGGGGCTGGCCGCGATAGCCGCGACGGCTCTCGCGCTCGTAGCCACGACGGTACCCACGCCCCTGCTCGTAGCCGCCCTGATTGTAGCCGGAGCGGACACGGCCACGTCCACCACGATAGCCCATGCCGTCATCATAGCCCATCTGGCCGTCCTCCATGGCCTCGGTCACGGAGCGGTAGTACTCGGCCTCCCAGCACGCCTTCTCGGCCTCGGCAAGGTCTTTGATGTCATCAATCATCATGTGGTCAACGCTGCCGTTATCGTGCATGTCCTGCTCGGCCTGCATCAGCAGCTCGTCCTTGAGGTCCTTAAGCTTCTCAACCAACTCTCTGCCCTCCTAGGCGATACGCGCGACGGTCAGGTTGCCGTCAGCGATGCTGATAGTCTGCTCGTCAACGATGTCCCCACCGACGCCAGCGTTCACGTTCTCAAGCGCCACGGTGTAGCAGCAGCCCTTGGGAACCGTGATGATTGCGGTGCTGGTGACGTTGAAGTACTGCTCGACGGCAGCGGGCGTGACGATTGCTCGGGATGACTGAAGCGCCTCGCCATCGATTGCGAGCGCGACCGCGATTGCGGCTGCGGTGCCGCCCTCTGGGACAGCGATGTTGCCGTTGAAGGTGACCTCGTAGCGGGCGAAGCATGAGTTGCCGCTCGCGCAGCCACGGAGAGTAAGGATGCCGCTGCCGTTCCGATGCACCACGTACCCACGCGGGCAAGGGATGGAGTCGATAAGGAGCAGGTTCTGACCAAACGCCACGTTCTGTGGCGATTGCGCCTGCACAAACTCTGCCATGGCTACCTCCTACATGCTGCCGCAACCACACCCGCAGCCCTGATTCTGGGGCTGGCAGGTGAAGATGGGCGTGCGGCCATAGACGGGCATCGACGGGACTGGGCAGTTGGAGAGACGGTTGTACAGCGCGTCAACCTCGTTGGCGAAGCCCTGAGTAATCAGTTGGTTCTGAGCTGCCTGCGAGGCTGCAAGGTTAGCGGCGTTGAGCTGGGCCTGAAGCTGCGAGTTCTCGCGCTTGTATCCGTCAAGCTCAAGCTGGCACAGCTTGTCGAGGATACTCTGGGTGTTTGACTGGTTCGCTTGGATGATGTCACGGACGCCATCGGAGAGGGCTGCACGGTCGGCGCAGTTCTCGGCAAGGATGGTGGCCGTCTGCTGCGCGTTGCCGAGCTGGATGTCGGACGCGAGCTGGGCGGTCTGCATCTGGACCCCGTTGAAGCCCTGCATCATGCCCATGTTGGTCGTGTTGAAGCCCTGATTGATGGTGTTCTGCGTGGCACCGAAGCCGTTGCAGAGGGCCATCTGGATATCCCCGCAGCACTGGCAGAGCTGGGTCGCGAGGTTCTGGACGCCCTGATTGACGCCTTGGATGGTGGTCTGGAGCATCTGGTCACGGAAGCCGTCGTTGGTCAGCTGGGCCTGATTGAGCCACGGGTAGATTTCATTGCCACCCACGCCGCCAGCACCATAGCCGCCACCGCCACCGTAGCCGTTGCCACGGCCACCGAAGCCGCCCAGCAGGGCAAAGAGGACAAGGAGCCCAAAATGTTATCGCAAGGGCTTTTTATCCCCTGCTTCTACCACTTCCGCATTCGTGGTAGTTCGGCATAACTTTTCAACTGGCCTTCCACGTCCGACGATAGATTACGTCTGCAACGGTGTTTCGGCTCACGTTGAACATTTCGGCAAACGCCTTGATGGTCATTTCGCCTTGGTGTTCTCGGATATACCGAACGTCGTTCTCCGTCAGTCGTGACCAAGGACAACTCTCACCTTGTAGGTGGAGCTTGCTCTTGACCGCGTGGCTTCTGTTCTCCTTGTTCGTGACCCACTCAAGGTTCTCGGCCCTGTTGTCGGCCTTGTCCCCGTTGATGTGGTTCACTTGCGGCTTGCACTCTGGATTCGGTACGTAAAGCTCCGCCACAAGTCGATGAACGAAGTAGAACTTTTTGCCTATGCAGACTCGTCCATAGCCTTTGTCGTTTGGTTGTGGCTTGAGTGTCTTCCCCGTATGCTTGTTGATTACTTGGCCCTCGCGGGTTATCTCGTAGTCATCGAGCGTATAGCGTGTGTATGTCCTTATGTTTATACCTCCTTCCCTCCATTATAACACAGCTTTGGGGGATACTCATGCCTTACCAGTTGCCGAGGTCTCGTGGAGGGGTTATATCTTTTCACCCTCTATGCTCTGCCCCTGACCGTGGTTCCCACGGCCTTCGGTTCGGATTAGCATCTCAGCCTTCCCGCTTAATACCTCGGTTTGCACCTACACGTCACCGTGTAGGGTGGCAGCTATCTACCACGCACCATTCCCATCACCGAAGCCGCCATTGTTGCCGTTTCCGCCGTTGCCAGTGGCAGCGGCAATGTCGGCAAGAGAGTAGTCAGGCATATCGCGTCCTTTCTATTCGGTTGTTACGATTGCCTTATCCATCACGCCGTGTGCACCCGACGCTAGGAGTTGATGATGCCCATGACCTGATTGAAGTCATAGCCGTAGGCCTTGAATGCCTCCTGTGGCGAACGTCCCTGATTCTGGGCCACGAACTGGGCGAACTGTGGGTTAGACTGCGCTAGGCTGCTGACCAGAGCCGACGTGTCCCCTTGGAGCATGGAGCGGAGTTGCGACATTCGCGCCCTCATCTGAAGCTGCGGTGCCTGCGGTTGGAACTGCTGCATGAACCCCATTCAAAGCCCCCAATGCTGCATTGACCTTTGCAGTGAAGTCATCGAACTCCTGACGGCTGACAAACTGAGCGCCGTCAATCTGGACGGGCTGCTGTTCCACGTGCGGGGAGAAGTCGAAGCACTCGATGCTCTTCGTCCCCGTGCCGTCAGTCGTTACGATGTAGAAGCACGTCCCCGACTTGTCGAACAATGCTGGGGACGTGCTGTTTGGCGGTAGGTTGTACTGCATTGCGCTGTCGCGCCCGTTGACCTTGACAATGCCGTTGATGGGCTGCTGGTAGGGTTGCACCATCGGAGTAACGGGCTGTCCCTGATTGTATGCTGGCAGGTACGGGTTGTTCCACGTGGGCTGGTAAGGCGTGTACGGCATCTTCTCTCCCCTTATGACTGGCAGATTGCCCACGTCAGCAGGCAAATCCCAATGAAGAACGCCACGATGACCTTGATTGCCCTGAACATTAGGCAAGCTTCTTATAGATGGCGTCCAGAAGCTTCATGATGGCGTCGAGGGTGAGTCGCATCTTGTAGATGACCGACCTGTCATAGCCCACATTGGTCGCGGTGGTCTTGGTGACCTTCTGCCCGTCATTGATGCCGAGCGCGTTGCGGATGTCGCGCAGAATCTGGTAGGCGTCGACCACCTCAAGGTTCTTGTTCCTCGCGCCCCAGACCCACTCGCCGACCTTCGGCACTCCGTTGGCGTTCTTGGCACCGAGCTTGCTCACCACCATGTCAGCAGCCATCTGGGCGATTTCCTTCTTGTCCTTGTCAGTCACGTCATCCTCCGTTTCGTAGGGCGGTCGAACAAATGCGCGGACGTTAGAGCGGTCACGCGTCTTAATGGCAACCGCGTCCCCTGTGGTGTTCCCCTCGTAGCTCACGATGGTGTGGCTACCCTCGCTATCGACCATTCCAACATGGTCGCACGGGTAGTCATCGATGCCCCAGTCATAGAGAACGAGGTCACCGGGCCTCGGGTCGCTCACGAGCATGTCCGGGCGGTTGCGCTGGAGCCACCAGTAGTATGAGCTGCATCCGAACTGTGGCAGGCCGGGGACGTCGAGGCCGATGCTCCGGAAGCAGTCGCACTGGAAGCACAGGCACCACGCGGGCGCGTTGGCGTCCGTGTAGTTGTAGCCCATGTCCTGCCAATACTTGCCGCCGCCCACGTGCCCGAGCTGCGACCTCTCCCACGCCAGCGCGTCAGCTGCGGTCGGCATCGTCGGCCTCCTTGACCTTGACGTTCTCAGGCTCGAAGCGGGTCATCAGTTGCTCGCGCTCAAGCTCATCGAGCGTGGCCTCGTCCAGCTCATCAATCTCGTCCACTATTCCTCGCCGCCTTCGTACTCGTCCTTCTTGGCCTGCTCATAAGCCTTGACGCTCATGCCGATGCAGCTCGCGATGAGGGAGCCTGTGGCACCGATGCACGTCTCGGCGATGGCCGTGTACTCCCAGCCGATGGCGCAGCCGACCACGCCCGTGAAGGTCGCGAGCGCAGGTATGACGTAGATGGCCAGCCATTTTAGTGTGTCGTAAGTCTTATCAGATAGAAGCATTGATACCTCCTAAGACCAATCCGATTAAATCACTCGGTTGCCTGCATGTCAATGGACTTGCGGTTCGGCAGGTGCATTACCTGCTCGACAAGCTCATCGATTAGCTCGTTCTCGATGCCGTACATGGCGCATATCTTGGCGTACTCCTTGTGCTCGGCCTTGAGGGCGTCCTTCTCCTCGATGGATGCGCAGCCCAAATCGTCCATGTAGCGGTGCACCTTGTGCAGGATGTCCGACCTCATCTGCGAGCACTGGGCCTCGATGATGGACATGACCCGACACTCCTGCTCGTCCATCTTGCCCTCGATGCGCTCCCTCCATTCGGCCTCGGCCTTGCGCTTGGCATCCGTCTCCGCCTGAGCCTCGTCGCGCTTGCGCTCAGCCGCGTCCTGCCGCGCCTTGATTTGCGCCGTCAGGGCGGTGACGATGACCGTGGAGGCGATGGGCGCGACCCATCCGAGGAAGCTGGTAATCACGTTGTCCATCACGCCTCCAGCACGTCGGTCGCGCCCTCGAACTCGGGCAGCTCCTTGAGCCATTCGTAGGCGTCAGCCACAGTGAGGGCGTCGTCGTAGTCGTGCTCGTGCCACTCCACGTGGACGCACATCTCCTGCTGCCCGCCTGACGCCAGCTCGTCGTCGCGCCTCGCGCGGCTGGTGTAGCTCACCACGTCCACGAGCGTCTTGTTGCCCACGTCGTGCATGATGGTGCGGATTCGGTGGTAGTTGGTCTGGATGCCGTTGCCAAGCGTGATGCGCTTCGACAGACCCATCGGTTCCCCCTTACTTCTTGTAGAGTGCGGTGACGAGCCAGTTGCGTGCGCCCGTCGTCGTGCCGACAGCGCTCCATAGGTTCGTGGTCGATGACTTCGGGTCTTGCATGTATCCGGGGTTGGTGTGGCCGCTGCCTGCCACCTGTAGCCAGCAGACGAACGTGTAGCCGCTCACGGACGGCGCGGTCACGCTGACGCTGCCGCTGTTTGCGGGGAGGCTCACGGTCTTGGAGCTGGTCGTGATGTCGTCGATTGCGCCGATGTCCGCTGGCGTCGGCTTGTTGGCCGTGGTGTAGGCGTTCCACAGCATCGCGCCGGCCGTGGCGTCCCAACACGAGCACGAACCGTTGTTCATGGTCAGCCACGTCGTGTGGCCGTTCCTCGCCGTGTTGGACGAGTTGCTGACCGTGCCCTTCACGTACCACTGCTGGGTGCTCGTGTAGGCGAGCGTGTTGATGGCTCCGGACGCGGTGGTGGTTGCGTAGCTGCCCGCAGGCTGTGCGCCGATGGCGGCAGGCGTGGGCTTGTTCAGCGTCGTATATGCATCCCAAACCCACGTCGATGTGGTGCCGTCATAGAGCGAGATGCCGCCGTTCTGGACAATGAGCGACGCGCTGTGCCCAGAGTACGTCTTGTTGTTCGCGTTCTTGACAACCGCCCCGACGTTCCATAGCTGGGCCGTGCCGCCGCTGTTGTTTATCCATGCGCTGTCGACGTTGCGGGTGACGTAGCTTCCCGCAGCCTGCGCACCGATGTCCGCCGGTGTCGGCTTGTTCCCCGTGTGATAGACGCCATAGTTCGTGCCGCCGTTGTTCGCTGCATTCGGGACGCAGACGTAGATGGTCGCGTTGCCGCTGGTGCCGTTGTGGCCCGCGCTGATGTAGGTCTGCCCCTTGTGGTGCGTCGAGGCGGTCGCCGTGGAGCCGAGCCACAGGTTCGAGCCGTTGTCGTATACGCCGGGGTAGCTGTTGCCAGCCGAGTCCTTGAGGAAGTAGCCCCTGCCCGAGGCGTTCTGGTAGATGCTTCCCGTCATCGGTGCCGACGAGCCGCCCGTGATGGGGAGCGCACCGACGTCAGTTGCTGAGGGCTTATTTGTGGTGGTGTAGATGGTGCCGTTCCCTGACAGCAGCTTCATCTTGCTAACCGTGTTGGTGTTGGAGTCGCGGTTGGCCTTTGTGGCGTAGACGAACTCCAACGCCTCGTCGTCGTAGTTGCCTATCGACCACGAGCCGCCACCATTGGTGTCGAGGCACACGGCTGGGTAGTACTGATTTGTGGTGGACTTCGGCGCGTACAGGGCTGCGTTTCCGTTGGCACCCTGAATGTAGCTGATGCCACGAGCCATCGCCTTCAGGCTCTTGAGCGTCATGACGTCCACGTCGGTCGAGAGGTAGCCTGCGGTGTCGCTCGCGCTGATGTAGAGGCTGGCCGTCTTGGAGCCTGACGGGCCGTATACGGAGAGCCGCAGGTAGTTGTTCGGGCTGTTGCCCGTCTTGTGGGCCGACAGGTAGCTCAGTATCCTCCGCGAGCTGTCCACGAAGCGAATCTGGTGGTCGCCGTTCGCTGGTTCCGTGTAGGTGCCGTCCCGCGTGATGTTGCCCTGTGCCACCTCCACGACGTTCTGGAAGAGCGTCGTCAGCGCCACCTCGAAGGTGTTCGCCAGCGTGGCGATGGCTCCGATGGCTAGGCCCGTGCCGCCGTGCAGGGCGTCGAAGAGCCTGAACTCCTTCGGGATTGTTCCGCCGCGCTGCGCCGTCTCGTCATGGCCACCGGATATCGACGTCGATGAGTAGGTGTCGGTGAACTTCACCGTGACCATGACCCTGACGGCCACGTCCTCGTCCGCCGTCGATTCCCACGTTACGGTTCCTGACAGGTCGGTGCCAGCCACTTTGGGCTTTGTCGCGTCTCCGGTGAGTGTGCAGTCGTGCCAGCTCTCGCCATCGTCTAGGCTGTACTGCGCAGTGACCGTGACTGTGCCACCAACGGTGGACGAGCATGACCACGTGGAGGTGAAGCCTATCGCACGGACGTTCCTTGTGACCTTGACGGAGCTGACGGTGACCTTGCGCCACTGGGCATAGAGAGTGCAGTTCTCGTTGACCGCCACCGATACGCCGGGCGCGTAGTGCGTCCCCGTACCGTCCTGTACACTGTTCCAGCCGATGAACCTGTACCCAGAGCGCGTGGGGTACCCAGCGATGGTGACGTTGTAGCCGTACACCGCCGTCTGGGCTGTCGGGTTGACCCCGTTGCCGTTGCCGTTGAAGTTGACGGTGTACTTCCAGATGGCGTAGAGGGTGGCTGCGGTGTTCGAGGTGTACTTGGCACCAGCCGCGTATGAGACTGTGGTCGCTGTCGAGCTTGTCCCCCACCCGGCAAAGGTCAGGTTGGTGCGGGTGGGAATCGTGCTGCTCAGGGTGAGGTCGGTTCCGTAGGTCTTTGTCTGCGATGCGGGCGCTCCTGTACCCCCGTTGGCGTTGTACGAGATGATGGGGTTCCAGATGGCGTAGAGCGTCGCTGCCGCGTTTGCCGTGTAGTTCGCCCCTGCTGCATACGTGGTTCCGGTGTTATCTGCCTTCGTGTTCCAGTGCCAGAACACGTAGCCGCTTCTCGTGGGGGTTGTGCTGCTGAGGGTCAACGTGACCCCATAGGTCTTGGTCTGGGACGCAGGGGCACCGGAACCGCCGTTGGCGTTGTACGAGATAATGGGGTTCCAAATAGCGTAGAGCGTGGCTGCTGCGTTGGCAGTGTAGCTCGCCCCTGCCGCATACGTTGTCCCGCTGTTGTCGGACTTGGTGTTCCAGTGCCAAAACTCGTAGCCGCTTCTCGTAGGCTTCGTGCTGCTGAGGGTCAGTGTCTTGCCGTAGGTCTTTGTTTGGCTCGAAGGCGCCCCACTGCCGCCATTCGCGTTGTACGAGACTGTATACGTGATGATGGTCCACTGGGCGTAAAGCGTCGCTGCCGCATTTGCCGTATAGTTGGCCCCAGCGGCATAGGACGTACCACTTCCGTCATCCTTGGTGTTCCAGCCGCTGAAGGTGTACCCGGTTCTGGTCGGCTTTGTCGAGCTGAGTGTCAGAGTGACCCCATAGGTCTTGGTCTGAGAGCTTGGTGCACCGCTGCCGTTGTTCGCGTTGTATGCAACAGTGTAGGTGATGACGGTCCAGTGGGCGTATAGCGTGACGCTCGCGGTCGGCGTGTAGCTCGCGCCGCCGTTGCCCACCTTGTTCGTGCAGGAGGACTCCTTGTACCACCCGCCGAAGGTGTAGCCGGTGCGGGTGGGGGTCGGCAGCGTGACGCTGGTCGTGCTCGCACTGCTCGTCCACTGGGCGGTCATGGTGGTGGCCGCGTTGGCGGTGTAGGAGCCGCTGGCGGCGTAGGTGGTGCCGTTGGTCGCCTTCCAGCCGTTGAACGCGTACTTGGTAGTCTTGGTCGCGGTGCCGCTGGACGGGTTGGTGCCGCCCGAGTAGTTCGCGCTGTAGCTCACCGTGTAGGTGGCCGTGGCGTTGCTGCGCGAGATGGCACCGCGCAGCGTCAGCGCCTGCCCGTAGAGCTTCGTCTGCGATGCGGGCGTGCTGCTGCCGCCGTTGGCGTTGTAGCTGACCGTCCACGTGTTCTGCGTCCAGTGGGCGTGGAGTGTGACCGCGCCCGTGGGCGTGTAGGAGCCGCCAGCGCCGCCGACGCGCGTGCCGCCGCTCGCCGCCGTGTACCAGCCGTCGAAGGCGTAGCCCGTGCGGGAGGGCGTGGGGAGCGTCACCGCAGACGTGGTGGTGCTGCTCGTCCATGTGGCGTAGAGAGCCAGCGCGGAGTTGCCTGTGTAGGACGCGCCCGCCGCGTAGGCGGTGCCGCTGCCGTCGCTCTTGGTGTTCCACTTGCTGAACGTGTACTTGGTGGTTCGTGCCGCCGTGGCGCTCGTCGTGGAGCAGCTGCCGCCGTTGGCGTCGTAGGTGACCTTGTAGCCCGTGGCGCTCGCGTTGGAGCGGCTGATGGCCGACGCCAGCGTCAGGCTCTCGCCGTACCACTTGGTCTGCGAGCTGGGCGTCGAGCTGCCGCCGTTCGCGTTGTAGGTGACGGCGTAGCTGGGCTTGGCGGGGACGGTGACGGTCGTCTTCGCGTATGAGTCAGCCGTCGACCAGCCGGTGTACACGCCGTCGTTGTGGATGGCGACGCCGACCTCGATGCTCTGGGCTGCATGCGTCCTGTTGTACGTGCGCGACGAGCTGCCGACCCCGTACGTGCCGCCGCCCGAGAAGTAGGCCGTGGAGGCGGTGACGTATTTGTTCGGCGTGTCGGAGCCTATCACAATCTTGCGGAAGAAGTTCTCGCCGGAGTCGTGGTAGTAGTCCGCCATCTGGCAGTAGCCTGTCACCGAGATGGTCACCTGCGTGTCGGTCTGCGACGTAGAGATGTCGGCACGCGACCTGAACGCGCTGCTGATGTAGCTTCCGTAGACTGTGGCCATGCGCTATCCCACCCACTTCAGGCTGAGGTTTCCGTTGTCCTGCAAGGCCCACTCCCAGCAGTTCGACCCTTCCTGACCGACCTGCATGGCGTTGAGCACTACCGTGTAGGGGATGTAGAGCCGCTGGTTGTCGACATATGCGACGCGAACCGCGTCAGCCGCCGTCTCGCCCGCCTCCCAGAAGCCGATGGAGTCAGGGTCGACGGTGACGTAGTTCGAGCCGGGTGTGTCCTTGCCTATCCTAGCGCCGTTGGCCCCGAAGTAGGCCATGATGTTTGCTTCCTCGTTGCCCTGACCGTCGTAGAACGCAACGGCGCCGGGCGTGATGGAGACGAGGTTGAGCTGGTAGCTGACCCCATCGTTCACCTGCGCGTCCCGCAGCAGGATGCCTAGGGCGTTCAGGAGCAGGTTCGGCCCCTGCGCCTCCACTAGGTGGGCAAGCATCTCCTGCTCCGTGACGTGCGCTCCGTTCTCGTCATACCAGAAGTGCTGTCCCGTGGCCCTCGCGGCCTCGCCAGCCGCGTTCGCTATGCCCTCGGCCTCCTCGGCCTTCTGCTGGGCGATTCGTGCGTACTCGTTCGATGGCGGGTCTGAGACGTTCCCGAGGCTGATGGCGCGTCCGTCCGCGAAGCGGAGGGCGATGAGCTGTCCCGGCCTTGAGCCTACGCCGCTGTCGACCGGGACCTCAGTGCCGTTGACGTTCGCATAGGCCCTGCCGTACTCATCGATGCGGGTCACCCTGTAGAGTCCGGTGTCAGACCTTCCTGACTTCCTCGTTGTTATGCGTGCGAGCGCCCTCGCCGCGTCTGAAACCTCGTAGGCCATCAGCCCTCCCAAAGCCTCTGTCGGACAACCGCCGTTGTCCTCACCTGCATGGCCGTGTCAAGCGCGAAGTCCTGCTTGGTCACGGTGGCGTCGATTGCGTCACCCAGCGCCGGGTAGTCAAGCCTGATGGTATCACCTACGCCCAGCTCGCACCAGCCGTGTGATAGCTGCACCTCTCCATCTACCACCGACGCCTCAAGGAGCTTCTGCCTGCAAAGCTCCCGTGCCAGCGCGTCCGTGGCCCCAGCCTGAAGCTCGGTCGGGTTGATGAGCCTCGTCACGACCTCGTAGCCCCTGACCGTGGTGGACACTGGCGATGATGGGTCATCGTTCGTGACCTTGGCGTAGACGGTGTGGGTGCCGTCCGACCACTGCACCTCACATGCGTTCGGGACGTTCGTCCAGTCGGTGTCCCTCTCGGCACTCGGAAGGAGGATGCTGCCGTCACCGGGCCTGAATGACTGCCTAGGTGCCGTTGCCGTCCCCGTGCTTGGTAGGAATCGAATCCTGCCGAACGGGTCGACGGAAACCCTCATTCCCGCTGCCGAGAGAAGGGCGTTCACCACGTCAAGCCACGTGGAGTCCATCGACGCCACCCAAGGCGTCGCGAGCACAGTCGGTGATGGCGTCTCCACCACAGGGGCGATGCCGTGCGCCCTGCAAATCTGCGCCGCCACCTCCGTGCATATCGCCCCAACTGGCACCACGTACCCGATAGGGCAAAGGGCCTCAAGCGGCATTAGCATGGAGTGGCACGTCATGGAAGCCGTGCGCCTCATGCCCTGCGTGGTCTCCCTGATGCGCTTGCAGAGCCACGTGCCGATGGGCTTCCTCTCGCGCTCGACGCCCTGCTCGACAATCATCCAAGCCCTCACAACTTCCTCGCGGAACGTCGGCCGGTCGATGCTGATGGTTGCGCTCTCGACCGTCCTTGAGGTCACGTCGCGGGTGACGTTGCAGCTCAGAACCGTGTCCAGCTTCTCACGGTCACCCCACGTGTCTCGGCTGACAATGCGGTACTCGAAGCTCCTGTGGTAGCCCTTCGTGTAGTCAATCATCCGACCTCACCTGCCGGGACATCGACGCGCTGGGCGCTGACGCTCACGCTCGTCGGATATGGCGCTCGGTGGCTCATGTCCACCTTCACGATGGCCCACATGCCGATGCCCTCTGGGTCGCGGACGTAGGCGGGGCCAGCGTGCCTTGAGAGCCTGCGCAGGCCGTCAATCTCGCCGTCCTCTATCTGACGGAGGATGCTTGCGCTGTAGGATGCCGTGGAGGTGTAGAGGTCACCGAAGTAGGCCACGGGAAGCGAACGGCCAGCGTATGCCACGGCCTCGGACTCCATGGCGTGCGTCTCCTGTAGCTGTAGGCCATAGGGAAGCTCGACCGACTGAGTGCCGAACAGCGTCTCGTCCTCCCTGTCCTGACCGCCGCCCCATGACACGACGATTCGGTCAACGGGCGTCTCGATGACATACTCCGCCGCCGCCTGAAGGTCGGTGTTGGCGTCATGGGCCACGATGCGGTACCTGCAAGTCCCGAAGGACGGGTGCGGGTCGGTCACGCTGGCAAGCCCATCATTGGGAAGCCCCTCGCCGACTAGCGTGGTGGTGCCGTCGTAGTTGACCCTCCACACGTCAAGCGTGACGCCCTCGACAAGCTGGCCTGAACCCTCGGTGGCGCTCTCAAGCTCGGTAGCCTCTGCCGAGTAGTCTGGCATCTCGCTCATGGTCGGCGAGAACTCGATGGCACCAGTTTCCTCCACGTCATCCCACTCCGACTGGCTGATGGCGTAGGTTCCCGGCGCGACGCCGTAGTATCGGAGGTCGAAGTCAGCCGTCGTGTTGAGGTGGCAGGTGAACACTGGCGATGGAACCTCGGAGAGCTGCACGCTTCCAAGCGATGTGTCCTGCGGGTCGGGAAGCCCGACAACCTTCGTCAGCGTCACGTTGCCTTGCTGGTCGATGGTCACATAGTCACGGTCATCCCCATCGACCTCAAGCTCGTTCCCCTGTAGGTCAACCTCAAGCGGCCATCCCTCTGTGCCCTCTCCGTCCTCATCCAAGATGTAGACAGTGATGTTGCTGTCCACTGGACCATACACGGTGAGGCCCGCCAGAGGCCCTGAGACGGCATCTGAGACGGCAACCTCGCCATTGGTGGAACTCTCTACGTTGACGACGCCAGAGGTCGGAATTTCAGGCTCCTGTGGCTCGTCAGGCACCGCCATGGCCGTGCTGGTCACAACGATGTCGTACTCGTCCGCCTCACCAGCCACGGAAGTCACGACGAGGGTGAACGTCTCTGGGTCATAGGCCCATGCCGCCGCAAGCTCGTCCTCGCCGTCGAACGCCGTAACCGTGTCGATGGTCATGGTGTCAACGGGCATGTCGATGGTGAGCGGTAGCTGAACCGATGCATAGGTGTCCGTCCTCTGCTCCACCTCACCAATTGGGCTTGGTGACTCGACCGGCACGTAGCATGCTGGGTAGACCCTAGCAACGTATGCGTCTTGGTCGAACTCGGCGAAGCACGTGGGCTGCGGAACCTCGCCGTCCCACTCCACAGCGAACCTGTACGGGACGCTGGTTGCCATCATGCCCTGCTCCGTCATCACGATTGCGCGGGCCTCGTACTCCTGACCGGACATGAGGGCAATCTCGCTCGCCTCTACCGTGACGGACAGGGAACCCTCGGTGAGTCCATCGGAGATTTCGGTCCACCAAAGCTCCTCGTTCTGCGAGACGTAGGAAGGGGAGCCGTCTGCCGACACTCCCTCGTAGGCATTGACCGCCGTGACGGACAACCTCAGCTCGACGGGTTGGTTGCCAAGTGTCTCGGACATGGATGCGACGATGACCATCGGCATCGATGAGAGCGGGAGGTTCGTGCCGACGTTGATGCCACCGGACGTGGTGACGGCAACTCCTGCTGTGGGCGCTGCGAAGGCCATGAACGACTGCATGGCGCTCCAAGGTGACCATGCGGTGGTGACTGCCCCTGCCGTCCTCACTCGCCAGTTGATGACGCTGCCATCCTCCACGTTGGCAAGGCTGATGATGGCGAAGTTGTCCGAGGACTCCTGCTGGACGTTGGCGATGACCTCGCCGTTGGACGTGACCTCGACGTTGTAGGCGGTCTGGACTGAATCGCTGTCGGAGTTGTGCAGCCAAGATATCGTAACGTCCGTGCCGACCTCGCGGGCCTCTGACGAGAAGGTGACGATGGGCGCGTACAGCACCTCGGTCGTTCCCTCTGCGTCTGTCGTGGCTTGGGAGGCAACGTCTGTCCACGGGCTGATAAGCTCGCCCCGCACCCTTCGGACTCGGATGTAGTAGGTCGTGCCGTCCTCAAGGCCGCTGATGGTGATGACCTGCCTCGTGGCTCCTTGGCTCACGTCATCGGCCTCAAGCGTGGTACTCTGGATGTCACCGAAGGCGTTGTCATCATAGGCGAAGGCGTTGGAGGTGTACTGCACCTCGAAGCTGTCACCGCTTCCAGCAGTTGCAGCGAAGTCAACCCTTATCGACTGGTTGTAGGGCGCCGTGAGCCTCAAGTCGCTTGGGGCGTCGAGTGTCGGGGTCACCCTTGAGGGGACGATGACCTTGGCTATCCCGTCTGACTGCCTCGCGGAAGAGGATGACAGCGACGCCACGATGTAGGAGTTGTCGACGCCCTTGGAAACTCGGACGTAGTACGTACGGCCCGCCGTAACGGTAGTGCTCGCCGTGTGCGACCTCACATCAGAAGCAGGCTCGTAGTCGATGGAGCTTATCTTGTCGGTCAGGCCAAGAGACCAAGCGTTCGCGACCTCGGAGTACTCAACCGCGAGGTCGGTTCCGTCCTCCACGATGCCCGAGAACCTGACCCGCAGCGCATATGCGTCTGTCGCGCTCACGTAGTCGGCGATGAGGTTGGTCAGTGGCGCAAGGGTCGAGACCGCCTTCGGGGGCGTGGCCGATGCCGTGACGGTCTTGGCCTTCGTGTCGACGTAGACCCACGTGCCGCCAGCATCGTTCACCCGCCTGACGCGGACATAGACCTTCTTGTTAGGCTCTAGTCCCGTGATGGTGTAGGTGGTCGGGGAGCCGTCTACATTCTTGGTGGTGATTGCGTCGAGCGCACCAGCCGCCCATGCCGTCTGACCTTTGACGAAGTAGGTGCTGTACTGCACCTCTATCTCGTCACCAGTTCGGCCAGCGTTCTTCCACGTCACCTTGACCGTGGTTGGGCTTGTGACGGTCAGCTTGAGGTCGGTTCCCGCTGCTGGTTGCCACTCTAGGACGTCCGACGTAACCCACGCCGATGCTGTCTTCTCGTTGGCGAGCAGCGCCCTGACCCTGATGCGCACCTTGTCACCAGCGACGTGCCCGGACTCGCTGTAGCGGAACGTCCCCGTCCTGCCCTCGGTGACGCCAACGGTGCCCTTTGCCACCCATGCCGACTTGGAGTAGTCGTAGCTCTGGACCTCGATGAGCTTCGACCACTTGGCCGTGTCGCTTCCGGTGAGCACCGCGCTGCCGCCAGACCTCGCTATGCTCAGGTTGTTCGGTGCCGATGGTGCCGCCGACTTCTCTGCCGCCAGAGCCTCAGCGTCCTTCTGCTTCTTCTCGTCGCTTGACGCTCGGCTCGTGGCGTTGTCTGCCTTCTTCTCGTTTGGAGTGACCCACTTCGTCTTGTACTGGTCCTTGGCGTCCGCGCCCTCGACGTAGCCCATCGCCTGATTGTAGTAGCTCGCGGCCTTCTTGAAGTAGTCAGCGGCCAGCTTCTCTGCTGCCGCTGAGTCACCGTAGAGCTTGGACTTGCGCTTGTTGGCTGCATCCGTGACCTTCGTGGCGGCGAGGTTGGCAGACTCCTTTGCCTTCGTCTCGAAGTAGGTCTTGAGCCGCTTCTTCTCGGCCTCAGCAATCTGCACCTCAAGCGCGTCGGCCTTGTCCTTGTAGGTCGTGACGTACTTCGTGGCCGTATCCACCATGGACTTGGTCACGCGGCTGTCGGACAGACCCCGCTTGTAGGCGTCTGCGGATAGCTTGTACTGCTCCGACGCGCTCCTGTAGAGCTTCACGGCCTCGGGCCAATACTTGGATACCTCCGCGTCACCCTTGACCATGGTGCACCAGAGCAGGCGCGGGAACTGCTTCGTCTCATGAGCGTTCGTCCCGGTGTATGCCTTCATGCCGTAGGGAAGCCCGGTTCTCGGGTCTTTGATGCTGGACGTGCTCGTGAGGGTGAACAGGTAGTAGCCCTTGACCCTCATGGATGCCTGCCATGCGTAGCACGCACCAAGCCCTCCATACTCGACGCCCTGCCAGTATGCGTCCGACGCAGCGAACTCATCCTGCATGTCATCGATGAATGCGTTCCACGGCTCGAAGTTTGAGGAGGTGACCCACTCTGCGCTGAACCAGTCGACCTGACGCTCTTTGGTCACGACCTTTCCTGACGAGTTGGTTGTCTGGTACTGCTCCGTGCGCTTGGTTGATATCGGCCTGACGCAAATCCTGACCAGCTTGTAGGCGTTGCCACCCGTAGGCACGTTCCAGAGCGACTGAGCTGGCTTCACGCTCGATATGTTGCCGTACACCCAGCCGTTCTGCTTGGTATACCAGTCCCACCGTATCTCGTAGTGGTCGATGTGGGAGTCCCCGAACCTCCAGTCTGCCTTCACCTGCCGCTTGGTGTCCTGAACGACCTGAATCGTGATGTTCGTCACCTTAGCCATTTGCAACCCCCGTCTCGGTCACGCCCATCTCACGGAACGTCTCTGCCTGATTGACGATGGTGAGGACTGCGGACGCAACCCTCTCGTCCGTCACGGCATGGGCGTCGATGTAGTAGTTATTGTAGACCGTGCTTCCGTGCTGGGCCACCTGTGCGCTCTGCAACTTGTTGCCAAGTCCGGTCGCTGACACATCGAAGCTTGCGTCCACGTTCATCATGTCGGTGATGTCATCGAGCGTCTTCTGAATCTTCGGCATGCTTGAGCGAAGGCCCTTGTCGAGGCCCTGCATAATCCATCCGCCGTTGGGGACGAGCAGGCCAAGGTCATACTCCTTCGGTCCTTTGTGCGCCGCAATCCACGAGCCAAGCCCGCTAATCCAGCTTGTGACGCCCTCCCATGCAGCCTGCATGCCGGACAAGAGGCCTGAGATAATATCGTTGCCAGCACCAACGAGAAGCCCGCCGAGACCGCTGAGCGCAGAGAGAATCCTGCCCGGAAGCTCCGAGAACCATGAGGTGACCTCCGAACCCTTCTGTTGCACAGCGGAGAGGAAGTCGCTCATGGCCTGAGTGGCCTTCTCGACCATACCAGATGCCCAAGACGTGACAGCATTGATAGCCGTGTCAAGCGCACCCTTGATGTCCTCCGGTAGCCTATTCCAGTCCTCGCCAGCCTTGGCTATGCAGTCTGCGATGATGTCACCAGCGGCCATGATGTCGGTGCCGAAGTCATGCAACCATTCGATGACTGCCGCTATTGCGTTCATGACCGTAGACAGGATGTTGATTAGCGCCGCAAAGACGTCGATGAACGTTCCGGCCACGAGCGTGGCAACGTTCTCGATGGCGGGCATCCACGGCTCAAGGGCCTGCACCACGTTGTTGAACGCCTCGCCGAGGTTGTCAAGCGCGGGCTTGAGCGATGCGTCGATGACTCCCTGTAGCACCTCAAGCCTCTCGGGAACCCCGGCCAAGAAGTCCATGCCTATCTCGCCCAGCGTCTGGAACGCCTCGGAGAAGGACGTTGATGCTTGGCTACCGGCCTCGGTGAACGTCTCAACGATGGTCTGCACTAGGTTGGGAGCGCTGTTGGCGAATCCCTCGGTGATGGCCGTGACGATGATTGCGCCACCTTCGACAAATCCCTCGGCAAGCGTTGGAAGCTGCTCGATTACCATGGCGATAATCTCTGAGAACCGCTCGATGAAGAACGGCGCGTTCTCGGCAACGCCCTCGGCAAACCTCACGACCAGCTCCGAAGCGGCCTCCGCGAAGTCATCGGCATGGAGCGAAATCTTCGTCCTGAGTCCGTTCACGATGCGTTCGGCAAGCTCTTCCGTCGTATCGTCAACATCTGTCTCGACACCCAGCGCGTTTGCCAGCATCTCCATGAAGGCGTAGGACACTGACTCAGCAAGCTGTGGTATGGCCCCGACAAGCGCCTTCCCGACGTTCTCGACAATGGGGAGGACGTTGTTGATGACGCCGCCCGTCCTCTTCTCAAGCTCTTCGTCCCACTGGCCGAAGATGGCAAGGCGAATCTCGTCCATCGTCTCTTGGATGCGTTCGACGTCACCGCTGCCGATTGCCGTGACGAAATCCTGCCAGCCGTTCTGAAGCATTCGGAGCGAGCCTTGAACGGTGGTCAGGGCCTCGTTTGCCGTGGTGCCAGCGATGCCCTGCTTCTGCTGGATGAGGTCGATGGCCCTCACTATGTCGGCGAACGAGTCGATGGTCATGTCCCCGGCCTCGCCGATGCTCTCTGCGTACTCGTTGGCGTCGGCAAGAAGCTGCTCCATTCCAGTCTTGGTACCCGCATAGCCCAAGCGAAGGTTGTCGAGGGTCTGATACATGCCCCTAGACAGGGAGCTGTAAACAGCCGTCACGTCCTCGACCGACGTGCCGAAGGTGTCGGCGTTGTCGGCGATGGCCTTCATGGCCGTGGCGTTGCGCTCCGCAGCGGCATCCATGTCCCCACCAAGGGAGTTGATGAGGGATGCAGCAAGCGTGGTCGATGCCTGAAGGTACTGGTTCTGGTTCATGCCAGCCTCGCGGAACGCCTTCTCCGAGTTGGCAATCACCGTGTCCGCCGCATCGCCGTAAAGCTTCTCGATGCCGCCCTTCATCTGCTCGAAGTCACCGTAGCCCTCGATTGCGCTCTTGGCGAACCCGCTCACCATATCTACGGCCTTGGTAGCCACGAACTTTGTCGCGTCGTACATGGCCTGCCCCATGGCAGACGCACGCGCTATGGCACCTTCCGTGATGCCAGATATCTTGTCGGACGCCTCGTCCTTGACGCCAATCTTCACTGCTAGGTCTAGGAGGTTCATGTCACCACCAGCCCCGCTCTCTCTATGACCTCCCTCACGATTGCGTCACCGTCAACGTCCTTGCCGCTGACTGGCTTGAGCGCATCGCTGAAGGATTGCGTGATGTACTTGCCCTGCGGGATGAGCCTCAGCGATTCCGCGACGTACAAACGATACGCCATGGTCTCCTGCCTCTCGCGGTGGAGCGCCATGGCGTATCTGCTGAAGCTCTTGAGTGTTCTTGGGCCTCTGTACTGGCCAAGACCTAGTTCGACGGACTCCCGCCCTCCGCCGACGAGCCGAAAAAAGGAATCAAGTCCTTGTCGGTCAGCAGGTCGTATGCGTCCTTGATGAGCTGCGGGACGGTGAGGTTGGCCGTGTACTCTTCCTCACTAACGCCATTGACCGTCGAGAGGATGGTCACCAGCTCGCCCTTGTGCTTGCGGATGATGCCGGGAAGGGCCTTGCGGACGCGCGACAGGAAGAACCCTGCGCTGGTCATGCCCTCTGGAACCTCCTGCTGCTCGAACAGCTCGCCAGCGTCCTCGGCAATCGCACACACCGGGTCAATCAGGTCGGCGATGATGTCAAGAACCTCTTCGCCCTTGCGCTCAGAAAGCTTCATACGGTCTCCTACTCGCCAGCCTTGACGTAAATCTCGAACGGCACGGTCGAAATGTCGGACATGCTGTAGTGCGCCTCGAAGGTGAAGGCGAAGTTGCCCTTGCCCTTGTCCGCCGACTGGATTTGGAAGCCGCCAGTGCTGAGGGTGTTCATCATGTGGATGGCAACGAAGCCTGCGGTGTGGCTGTCGGCACCAGAGCCGCTGTCAACGTTGACGTCGGAGTAGTCACCGACCCACCAGATGTCATCGAAGTCCGAGGCAAGAAGGTCGGCACGCGGGGTGACCTTGTTGGACGCGGTGTCGGCTGCACCAAGGAGCGTCTTGGTCAGCGCTGCGGTGACGGTCACGAACGTGCCGCTCATGCTCGCCGCCCACGAGTCGAGCTTCTTCAGCTCCTTCGTGTTAGCGGGCACGTTGTCCACGTCCTCGCCGAAGTCCACGTAGGTCGGGGTGGCGGTGAAGTTGACGCCGCCCGTGGTGGCACCGAGGATGCTGCCTGCGGTCACGCTGCCGTCCGTGGGGTCGAACTCGCTCGTCAGGAATCCAGCGTTGAGCTGTAGGTTCTTGAAGGTGTCGGTAGGCACCTGAGTGTACTTCATGTTGTCCTCCTAGTACGAGGTCAGGAACTCTATGTTGATGTTCACGTATCGGCGCTTCACCATCTCGTCCTCGCCCTCTATGTCCAGAGCCTGCGCCCATGGCGAGCCGCGCTTAATCCACAGGGCACCGTTGTCGCAGAGGACGAGCACGCCGCCACGCCCGATTGCGTCGTGAATCTCTCGCACCTTGGCGTTCGGCTCGGCCTCTGACTCAGTTCGGTAGTAGAGGTTGACGGGCATGTTGATTTCCACGTCCATCGCCTCGCCCAGAACGAGGTCGTAGGTGAGGTACGGGAACCCCTGCCAAAGCGGGTCATCTTGGTCTGGCACGGAGGTCGATGCGTAGGCCGGGATGGAGAAGCTGCTGAGGAACGTGTAGATGGCTGCTTCCGGTGTCATGCCAGCGCCCATTCCTCTGCCGCCACCTGAGAGACTTGGAAGGTCGAGCTTGCTGGCGTCTGCTTGTCATCGCCTTGGCTGGTGACGCGGAACACCTGCCCGTCCCTCTCTCGCCTGAACACGTCGTGGAAGTCCAGAGACGTGCCCTTCTCGGTGGTGATGGTGTATGTGGCCTTCATGCCCTCTGACTCTGCGACGCGGGCCTGTATGGTCGTGTCGTAGGTGATTGCTGCTTGGAACTGCATGCCATCAGCCCACACGGTCTTCCATCCGCCCTCGCCGTCAGGCACGCGGGTCTTCTCTATGAGGGTGCAGTCCTCAACGAAGTCGTTCATGAGGCCGGGGAATGCCATCAGCTAACCTTCCTCCACTGGTTGAGGTCTGCCGCGAACACCTGCTTCCAGCCGTTGGGGCCTGAGAGGCCGTCAGAGGCCGAATTTGCCGTCAGGTCACCCCTCACGGTGTAAGTGTAGCCACCGAAGCTCTCTGACTGGTACGGGCTGCTCAGGGCCTTCCTGCGGGCATCCGCGCTGAGGCTCCTTGCCTCCTCGTAGTCCTCAATCCAAGCCTCGATTTGGTCGATGACGAGCATGAGCGCCTTCGGGATGGCAAGGAGGGACAGGGTGCCCTCGAAGGACTCTTCCTCAAGGTCTGCCGGGTGCTGGTGCACGCCGTCGTTGAGGTAGCTCCCCTCGATGCGGTACCACTGCCCCTCCACCATCCGGTCGGTTGCCGACGCTGGCAGGACTCCGCCCACGACCTTGACGCCCATCCTCTCACGGACGAACCAGTTGTGGATGTGCCCAAGAACAAGCTCTACGGTCGCAGCGTCAGCCATCGGTCACTCCTAGGCGGTCTCGGTGACGGTAGCCACGTAGAGGCTGTAGGGGTTGAAGAGGACGGGGATGTACAGCGCGGAGGCCTTGGTCCACAGAACGGCAGGGTCTTTCTCGGACCACTGGGAGATGTAGACGTAGGTGTCTCGGTTGGACACGCCGCCCTCGTAGTAGGAGGCAAGGTCAACCTCGGGCGGAACGCCCCACAGGCCAGCGCCGAGGCGCATGCCATTGGAGGTGCCGAAGAAGGTCACCTTGGTCTTGTCGTAGTAGCGGTTCTGGTGAACGACGGGACGGCCATCGCTGTCGAGGGTGTAGGGCAGCGAATAGGACAGGTCATCGGTGATGACCTGAGAGATGCCGAACTCGTCATCGAGCCAAGCGCGGAGCTGGGCGTTGGTAACGAGCTGACCAACCATGTTCACGCCGTTGATGGCCTTCTGGATGGCAGCGTTCTGACGCATCTTGGTCAGCGTGGAGCGGGCGCAAATCATGCCAGTGAGGGTCACGCCATTGTCTGCGGCATCGTCCACAAGCTCTTGAATCTGGGTGGCTGGGTCTTTGGCCGCACCAGCGCCGAGGTCGAGCGTCTTTGCGAGGTTGGCTGCGGGCACGCCGTAGTCGATGGTGAGGTTGATGTCGTTCTCCTTGATGGTCACCTTGCCAGTCGCAAGAAGCTCGGCACGGGCCACCTTGGCGCGGGTGATGACCTGATTGGAGAGGTCACCAGCGAAGTCCATGACCGCGTTGTACAGCTCAGGCTCTGCGGTCACGCCACGTCCGGTGAGCTGACGCAGAAGCTCGGTGGTGTTGCGCTTGACCTTGATGAGGCCCTTCTCCACGTTGTGCTCATCGATGGGTGCGGGGATGGACTTCTGGGCAGGCACGTCGAAGGCGTGGAACTGGGCCATCTGCGGGATGGAGTACTGCGAGGCCATCGTGTGGTAGGTGGCCACGAGGTTCTGGGTGGTCTGGTCGGTGAACAGGCCCTCAAGCGGGTCGTTCGGGCGGGCAACGCTCTGGAAGCCCGTGGTGAGGGTGTCCGCAGGGTTGAGCATGCCCAGCGTCTCGTTGATGAACTTAGCCATCGTTGGCCTCCTTAGTAGGGTCGGGTGATGGTCGGGGTGGCCTCGATGACGGTGATGCCAGCGAGCGCGGTCGCTGCGCCAGCGACGGTCTGGCCACCCTCGGTGGTGTCCGCGCTCAGCGCCTCGGGGAGGCGGTCACCGTACACGGTACCCTTGGTGACGATGCTGCCCATCTTCGCGCCCTCGGTCACGTCGATGTCCTCGAAGAGGATGCCGACTGCCGTGCCGTCGTTGGCGGGAATCACCGCGCCAGCGGGAACGACCTTGCGGCCATTGTCGCGGGTCTGGACGAGGTCATGGTCTGCGGGGATGGTGTAGGACTGGCGAAGGCACGTCTCGTCATCAACGAGGAAGTGGCCAGCCGCCCAGCCGTAGCCCTTGTTGGGGCCGTCGAAGTAGCTCATGCTTACTCCTTTAGTCTTGTGTCTTGCCGAACATACGCTCGTTGCGCTCCTGCATGCGCTTGGCAACCTCGGGGTCAGCCCCCTCGGGGAGGCCCTTCGCCGGGGTCGGTGGGGTTGCCGGGTCGCTGCCCTTGGTGAACTGCTTGAGTACGAAGTCCGCCCACTCCTGCTTGGCGCTCTCTTCGAGCTTGCCAGCGTCCTTGAGCTTCCCGTCCTCCATCTCCACCTCGGACAGGTCGGTGACGCGCATGATGGTGTCGATGCGCTTCGGGTCGATGCCCGCAGCCATCAGCATCCCACGGTACGCCTGAGCCTTCTCAGCTTCCGCACGCTCGGTCTGAATCTGGGCCTTGAAGTCCTCGAAAGCCTGATGCTCGTCGTTGTACTTCTGCTCCCACTCATCATCGCCATTAGATGCGGCCTGAGCTTCCTCCAACTGCTTCTGGAGGTCTGGCACCTTCTCTGCCTGCTCCTTGTAGCGGTCGCGCTCGGCCTTCAGGCCGTTCACGGTCTCGGTGTGCGCCTCGATGATGGACTCGACCTGCTTGTCCTCGATGCCCATGCCCTCTAGGAACTTGCGTGACAGTGCCAATGTGTGCTCCATTTCCTCGGAGATTGCGGCAGACGCTTCCTCGCTGCCTTGACTAGCGCACAGGCTACCACACGTCAAGCCTCATGTCAAAAAACAACGGGCCGACCCGAAGGCCGACCCGAAGGGAAGAGGAAGGCGCCCACCACGGCGCCTTATTGATTGTAGCACTACATACGGAACTTCTCTCGACCGTATGGGGTGTCGTAGTACCTGAACTTGCTGGTGACCTTGGTTGGCTCGCGGTCAGGCATCGGTGACCAGCCGATGAACGTCCAGTACTTCCTTCCGCTCCTTGAGGTGAACTCTGCGTAGCACTCGTAGTACTTCCTTGTCATCTTCGTGCTCCCTTCTCGTGCTCCCGTGGTGGGGAGGTACTAGGCCCCTCCCCATTGGCCCTGTATTCCTAGCACCAACTCAAGACCGTCTTTACGTGCTTGCACATGCTGTTGTCAATGGCGTCATAAATGCCGTTGGTCATGGCATTCTGTCGGTCTGCCCAACGCTCGAAGCCACGCACCGTCTTCCAGCTCTTGGAGCCGCATGAATCCATGTAGACGATTTCGTCGCGCTCAAGCCAAATCATGCCATAGCCAAAGTCTGCCTTGTCGGTGCTGACGTTGCCGTACTTGGTTCCGATGGTTCCGCTCTTGACGTTGATTGCCATGGTGTGCTCCCGTCTGTCGTGGAGAGGCCCTTTCCCCTCCCGTCAAGAGATACTATAGCACATCACAGAGGCAAGGCAAGTGAGAATTTTTCGGGGCTTGGTGAATATTTTTGCCTACAGGGGCGGGTTTTCAAGGCACTACCTTGCATAAATCAGAACATCTTGGACACGTAGCCCTCGTTGCGTCCCTTGGCGAGCATGATTCTGGCAAGTGAGGCGAGCGAGTCCGGCGCATCGTCATGCTCGGCTTCCTCGGTCCAGTCGCATATCTGGTTGATGTACTCGGGGTCCGTCCCGTCGACAAACACCACATCGGGCCACAGCTGCTTGCCGTAGGTCTCAATCTTGATGGCCTTGTTCATGGTCTCTGGATAAGGCACGACTGGGATTCCCATGTTCTTGAAGTCCCTAGCCATGAAACCCTTGTCACCGTTCGTCTCGATGTGGAGCTTGCCCAGCATGAGGCGGGTGTGGTCTGCCTTAATGAGGTCGGCCACGTCCGAGACGTGCTTGCGCCAGACCCTGCCGTAGACGTAGTAGGTGCCCTCCTCGTACCGCATGGCGGTGAATGCCGTGTAGTCCTCTCCACCGTATGCGGCATCCACGTGGCACAGCCCGTGGTAGACCTTCTCGTGGCTCGCCCCCGTCTTTGGGTCGGTGAATATCACGTCATCCGAGGGTATATGCCTGAGTTGGTAGTTGGCGGCTAGGAGCGATGGCGTGGTGACCTTTGCAATCTCGTCGTACTGCTCTTGGGTCATCAGTCCCGTGGTGTCCCAAGGCCAGCGCTCGGGGTCTGGCATGAGCTGGAAGGCGTCATCGACGTGCCAAGGAGTCCCAGTGTTGAATATCTTGCCGCCTCGGTTGATGAGATTCTTTATCTCGCGGTATGCGTCCTTCGTTCTCTCCCGCTCTGCCCTAGATGACCTGTCCTTGAGGTTCACTATGTCATCGGTGAAGATGATGTCGTAGTGCTTGCCCGTGAGGGAGCCGCCGATTCCCATTCCTGTGAGCTGTGCGCCGCCTCTTGAGTCGCTTGAAAGGCTTGTGCTCACCTCTAGCATGTTATCAGTGGTTATGCTGCACGAGACGCCCCAAAGCCCTTCGGAGAGGTACTGCGTCACATCCGTTCTGAGCATCTTCTTGACCTGCTCAAGAATCTCCTTCACGTCGGTGTCCGTCTTGCGGAAGAACGCCATCTGGGCGTTGGGCCTGAGCAGAAGCAGCTCCCACAGTGCTATCGAGACGGTCGTTGTTTTGAAGCTGCCTCTATGCGCCTGCAGGGTGTGGTCTGACTTGCCGAACACCATCTCCCTGCACCAGTCGCGGTGGAGGTCTGTGAGCAGAGGAAACCCCAAGCGGCCTGCAAAGGCCGTGGGGTTCTCCTTTAGTGCGCTTACTATGTCGGCACGTCTGCTCATGGAATGTAATCCCACATCTTGTCTTTATGTTCCTCGTACCAGTCTTTGTCAAGCCTAAAATATCCGTCTTTGTAACCTCCGTCATGGAGTATGTAAATCGGAGCTTTGGCTTGTCTCAACCCTCTCAGCAATGCACCTCTGTATGTCCCTATTCTGTCAGCTATATCGTCTACAAAAGGGTCACCCATGTACTCGTCATATTTCTTTATCGCCTCTTGGACTGTTTGATTTGGGAAGAAGTCTCTTGTCACGCTCTTGTAGTAATTCCAATCAGCTCCAACCGCCACGTTGTATTTTGGATTGAACAAATCGATTAGGAAACCTTCAAGCCGTATCCTGTCTTCGGTTGGATAGAACTCGAATCGGTCAAACACTTTCTCACCCGCCGCTATGTGCTCGCCTATCCTTCGATAGAGGTTGTCCGTAGTTCCGATGTACACAAGCTCGTCACCGTCATAAAGGAAATACACCCCTTCTGTTAGCACTTGCATTTCTACTCTACCTCTTTCGTGCCTCCGACAAAAACAGGCTCGACCGTCGCACCGTCCCTGTCTATCCTGAACGTTCCGTAAATCCTCGATAGGCTGTCCACGTTGGCGTTCGTGCCGTATCCTATGAGCTGAGGGTTGATGATGTATGAGCCGCGCACCTGCTTCCCGTCACGAACGACGCGGGTAATCACGCCCTCCTTTTCCAGCTTGAGGATGTGCTTGTTTATGACGGCCCTCGTGGTGCTCAGCTCCTTGGCCCACTCGTCCTTGTGGTAGACGCTGGGAACGACCACTGGCAGCTCGTTGTCTGCCGCGTATGCCGCTGGCAGCAGCCTTAGAAGCTGGTAGAGCACGTCTAGGGTCTGCTTGGTGATTCCCTTCATGCCCTTTATCGTCACCCATGCGTCGAGATAGAGCCGCACCCATTGGCGCTGCTCGACCCTGCTCACCGTCCGTATGGTGTCCTGCATGACCTCGCCAGTCGTGCCGTCAACCACCCTGTCTCTGAATGTACCCACGAATCACCCCTTGCGGTACGTCCTATGGTAGATTGATTATACCACATTTGGTGCATTCAAGAGCTGGGAATCGTTCTGCAATCTACCGCCCACATTCCCACGAATGCACCACCACGGTATATTCAGTGGAACGTGACGGTATATTCCTTGCACCCGTGCGGTGCATTCAAATCAAAAGAAAAGGGCCTTGACATGCAAAGACGCGAAAAGGCCCTCTCTTATATATTCTGTGCTTGGTTTGAGGCGAAAATTGTACTGTGGTTACAACTTTCTACTCGTTCAGCCCCAGAAGCTCGTCCATCTCGGCCCTTGCCTGCGGGTCGATGGTGTCCACCTCGACGCGCTGGACGGGCATCTCGCCCAACGAGTTGCGAATCTCTACGAATGCCTTTGTGTCCCCGTCCATTGCGAGCTGGAACTGCCTCATGCACATGGCCGTTATTCCGTCAACCTCGTTTCCGTGCTCGTCCGTGTACTGCTCCGAGCATATGGCCTCGAACGCCTCGCGTATGCTCTTTCTCCTTGCCCTCGTCTCGGCGCTCTTCCTGCCGCCCTTTCTCGCTTCCTCCACGGTTAGGGCGTGACGCGGGTTGCCATTCTTAAGGCCTGCCATCGTACTCGTACCTCCATCCTATGTCTTTGCAATTACCCTTCTTCTTGCCCTGAGTCCCGCATCAAGGCACGCCCTGCAAGTCCTCTGGTGCGGGTACTCTGGCTTGAACGTCCTGTTGCAGCATCCGCACGTCCTGTCGTGGTTCTGAAGCCTTCTCCGCTCCCTGATGACCTTCGCGTGCGTAATCGCAACCTCAAGCGTCTGTCTGTCGTGCCATTGTATCGCCACGCCATGGGCGCTGCTGCTCACGATTGGGTACACGTCGATTGGGACTGGAACTAGGTTCTCCTTCGAGTAGTCCCGCGTGTCACCGTTTGCGAACACGCACACGCAGCCATCGGGGAAGTCACGACCGTTCTGGCGCATCCATTCGAACTTCGACAGCGGTATCCAGTTGTCCCTCGGCGTCTTCTTGTTCCTTGGTGCCACCTTGATGAACTGATACCCGTGAGACTCCCTGACATCCAACAGGTCTCGGCACCTCTCTAAAGCTGCACCAGATATGGCGCCGCGCTTGAACTGGGTTGCCCTGATTCTCTCGATTCCGTCTGGGCTTATGCCCATCTCATCTTGCGTCATGCCCTTGTTCCAAGGCGTCATGCCCCTCTCGAAGCACCCGCCCTTGGTTCCGCTCCTGACTCCAAGCCTCACCTTGAGGTTGCCAACCTTCGCGCTGTTGAGCCTGATTCCGTACTTTTCATCGAAGGCCTCTATGATTTCGCTTTCGGAGTGGTTCGGTATGAACTGCCTGAGAAATTCGCGCATCTCATCCGTGTACTTCACGTTCCTTCGCGCCATGACCTCGGCGCTTTTCCTCAGCCTGTGATTGGCGCCATACGCCCGCATCATCGACGCGGTGACGTGGACGCCGAACCGCTCCGAGAACGACCGCGCAAGCTCTGAGTTGGTCATGCTCGGATAGCTCTCGGCAATCCATGCCTTCTGCTCGTCTGTGTACCTTCTTGGCATCAGTCACGCCTTTGCCTTCTTGGGCAGCGGGTAGCTGCTATACGTCTTTCTCTCGTCAGCATGGGACCACCCCCCGCAACGCACGTGCCGTCCACCATGGCGATATGACGTTCATAGGCAGATGCAGGACGCGCCTGCGCTCCATGCCAAGCGTGTCCCCAACGATTACGACGCCCGCGCACCCAAGGAGGGAGAGTTGCACGTAGCACATGCACGCAGTCTCTAAATTGAGGTCCTGCGCCTCGAACCAAGCGTGATGCTGGTCCACCCCTAGCTCGCGCAGCCTGTTCGCCCCGGCAATGAGTGTCGCACCCCCACCACACGCTGGGTCGTTCAGCGTGACGTATCCGTGGTCGGAGATGGCGGACTCGCAACCCTCCGCCGTGATAACCTCGCCAGCCATGGCCTCGCACACGGCGTACGGCGTGAAGAATTGGCCGTCCTTCTTGTTGCCGATGCCCAGCTCCATGTACGCTGCGCCGAGGTAGTCCTGCCTCGGGTTCGACTCCAAAGCGGAGATGGTGCACCCAAGCATCTCGGACATGGCCTCAAGCTCGTCGCTGTCGTACTTGTGGCGTATGCGCTCGGTATCGTCACGCAGCGGGCCGTCAAGACCGAGCGGCGCGGCCAGCTCGGATGCCGACATGATGGCGAAGTCCTGCCACGCCTCGTGGTTGCTGCGATGCCCTGCGCACCTATTAAGCGCTTTGCCCATCTGCGCCATCCACCCGCTCACCACGTCACCGCCTCGTCGAGCTGCCGCATCTGCTCCTCCTCGCTCATCCGCGTGTAAATCTGCGTCGTCGCGATGTTCGAATGACCCATCAGGTCGGCGAGCAGCGTGATGTTGCCGTTGCTCTTCATGAACTCCTGGCCGAACATGTGACGGAACGAGTGCGGATGGCACACCTCAGCGGGAACGCCGTACCGCTTCGCGTACGCCCTCAGCCTCTGCCCGACAGCTTCCCTGGTCAACGGCGTCATGCCGTCTCCGTCTCGCGGGTACACGAGGTATTCGCCGGGCGTTGTCTCGTAGTAGCCGCCGAGCGCATCGACCAGCGATTTCGGCGCGTAGACCTTGCGGGTTTTCCCCTTGTTCGTTATAAGCTGCCAACCTTGCCGCAATAGCTCCTTCTTAAGCTGCACTAGCTCGCCGACGCGGACGCCCGTCATGGACAGCAGCATGACCATCGCCCAGCCGTTTGTATTGCAATCTGCAATCAGGCCGTCAAGCAACCTGTCTTTCTGCTCCACGGTTATCACGTTCTCGAGCGAGTACGCCTTCTGCTGCCTGAGGGTCTTCACGTCGCACGGAATCCCCGCATACTTGGCGTACTGGTTCATCGCGATTATGCGGTTGTTGATAGTCTTCACGGCCTTGCCGCCTTCAATCAACCGCCTCTTGTAGTCCATGACGTTCGCCTTGGTGACCTCGTCGTACGATTCGAGGAACTGCCGCATGGTGCACATGTAGTTCGCGATAGTGTTAATCGAGAGCTCCTTGTCGACAAGGTGGTCGTACCAGCCGAGCACGTCCACGCCATCCTTGCTCGGTAGCGGCTTCGGCATCCTCGGCGTCATCTCTACCCCTCAAGCATCCTCGGCACCGTGGTCTGCTGCGAGAACGTGGACCTCATCTTCGTGGCATCCATGATTACCTTGGCGTTGTCGATGATGTTGTGTGATATGCCCTCAACAGCCTTGGAGCGCTCAATCTCTGCCTTCAGAGCCGCCTCGTCGCTCACATCTACCTCACGGAGCCTGTGGAGCTGTGCGAAAAGCTCGATGTTGAGCTGCCCAAGCGTGTTGTTCCGCGTGTCTTCCATGTCTACTCCCCGTATCCGAAGTCCGTCTGCACATCGCCCGTGATGAAGTCGAACGTTGCCCTCAGCCTGCGAAATAGCATACCTATTGATAGCCGCTCAGGTCTATCTTCGTCACGCACCACACGTCGAGGAATGGCTCTGGGAACAGGTAACCTATCGATGTCGGCGTCTGAACCTTGCGGATGCCTTTCGCCTTTTGGTATTCGGGCGAGCTTTTGACGATGTTTCGCAGGTGGGACTTTGACAGAACGTAGCAGTAGCGGTAGTCGCCTATGACGTAGAGGATGGTGTTATCGTCCCTGAATATGCCGCTCTTGATGTACTCGGCATTGTTCGGGTTTGACTTCTCTGCCACTTCGATATAGGCGTTGCCCGTCTCGGCCATCCGCATGTCGTACTTGACTTCGATGCCGTTGAAGCTCTCGCCCTTCTCCTGCTGGTACCGCTTCGATGCGTACTGCTGGAACACAAGCCCGTGCTGTATCAGCGGCTTTATGAGGAAGTCCTGATACTCCATGCCCTTGCCCAGCTTCTCGCTGTAGTAGGGCGTCATACCATGTTGCCCCATACGTCCCACCCTTCTGGCGCGGTGCGTGCGAACATCTCCAATCGGTCTCCGATGGGGTATATCTCGTCTATGATGTCGCGGAACTCCTCGGGCTTTCGGCTGTGCTCTTCGCGTTTGATGCTTACAACGCTGTCGTGAAGTCTTTGAACGTCTGGGGTGCAGCTCCCCTTAGTAGCTATTAACAGGAATTCATGCCGCACGCTGTTGTAATGCCCCATGTTGTGCAAGACTTTGTCCCACACGAAGCTGCTCTTGTACTTGAAACCCCATGCGTTTATGACCTTGAACGAATCTTCGAGCATGGGTGAAGTCACCCACATGAACAGAACCGCTTCGTCGGTTGATGGGACAGGCAACGCGCATATGTCCTCTAGCGGCATGGTGTCGTAATGCTTCTCAGCACCTCCGAGTGTCCCCGTGTTCTGTTTGTCGTTATAGCTCCAAGGCGGGTCGGCATAGATGACGCGGTACTTGCAGGGCGGGTCGTAAAGGTCGATGCTCCTGCTCTCCTTGCCAGCGGTGTGCGCTTCTTCGATGGCCTTCTCGCGCTCCTGCTTCTTTTTCTCAGCCCTTACGCGCTTGTACCCTTCGTTGATGCTCATGGTACCAGCCAACACGGCTTCTTTAACCTCTGGCGTCGCGTGCTGCTCTATTTGGCGAACGCGTGAGACGGTATCGGTCGATACTCCAATACTTTCGGCTATCTCGCGCGTGACGTTTATCTTCGGTGTCGGCTTCATTATTTCTGAATTCTGAAATGATGGGTCTGCGCGCCTCTTGTTGGAGTTTGCCACTGCCTGCGCATGCTGTCTCTTTGCCTGCTCAATGCGATAGCTCGACTTCTTGAGCTGTAGGCTGATGCGCAGCGCGTCGCTGATGTTTCGCCTTGAGCACTGGTTGTCGATAATCCAGTCATGCGCTTCGTCGCGGTCTGCGAAGTCCTTCTCTATGACGTTGAACGGTATCCCGTGCGCCGTGCATATCTCGTATCGGTTGTGGCCGTCAACTATGACGCCTTGCCACGTCACTATGGAGTCGCGGCATCCCTCTTCGATGATGGACTTCTCCAAGCCCGCACGTTCTTCGCCTGACAGCGGCGGTATGAGCGCCTTGAACTCTTCATCGACTTTCAGTTGCATCTCTGCTCCTAATGAAAACACCCGCCGAGTAGGTTACAGCTACCCAGCGGGGGTTTACCAAAGTAAATCATCTATGTGAGACGATGCTGTAACCAACGTCATGGCATATTGTACCACAACGTCAGATTCCATGCTCTTCCACATCTTTCAGGATTAGCTCCCTGATGTACTGCGTCTTTTCGGGCACGGAGTCCAGCTTGGCAAGTACGAGCGCGTCCTTCTCTATGCGCCATCTGGTGACTACCTGCCGAGTCTTCTTATCGTAGGCCTTTTTGGCCCTCTTCTGTGCGTCTGAGACTGGCATCCTCCCTCTTTCTCTCTGGTGTTGGGTAGTATAGCACATTATACGCTATAAGGTGACGCTCCACCCGATGTGCGCAGGTGGAGCAGTCTGGCGAATAGAGCTGTGTGGTATCTTGACTAATCAACACGCCGCCCAGTAGCACGCGGCCCACATGAACCCACAGAAGAGCAGGAACGCCCCAATGTGCTCCAAAACCGAGCAGATGGCCTGCCTCCGCTCCTGCTCGGCGATTTTGGCCCTCTCAGCCCTTCTCAGCGCCCTCTCCAGACGCCTTGCCTCCGCTGCTTCCATGTCTACTCCCCTTCGTAGTTGGTGACGAACTCGCACAGGCCGCAGACCGCGTTCATCGCCACGTCGTACAGATACCCGTCAACCTCGTCGCTGTCTTCTGCCTTCTCGGTCCACTTGCTCAGGATGGCCCACGCCTTGTTCAGCGTGTCCATGTCGCGCTTGCTGAGCTTGCCATTCTTGGTCATTTCGCGCTCCCTTCTCTGTGCTCCCTAGAACGTGGTTGGGGCCTCTCCCCTCCCGCTGTCTATAATATAGCACATTTTCAAGGCAACGCTAGTGAGAATTTTTGGAATCTTGAGAATTTTTTCTCCAGTATGGGCAGAACTGCGAGACGCTGCAATAGGACTGGCACCGTGTGTCCTCGCCCTCCCTGTACTCGACGTAGAGGCCACGCCCCTTGTTGCTCGGCTGGTTCGCAAGCCAGTCCATATGTTCAAGGGCCTTGTCCTCACTGTCAAACAGCTTGACCGCCTTCTTCTGGCCCCTACGCATCACCGCCCACTTGTCAGGCTTGTGCCAGCGCTTCTCATGGCTGCACGGGTTGAGATGTTCGTCGGATACGGTCTCGGCAACCGCCACGGCCTTGAACCACCACATCACCTCATGCTCGATTTGAGCGAAGTCATCCTCAGTGAAGTCCCACTCGATGACATGCACCGGGTGAGGCGGGTAGCCGCTCTCGGTCTTGGCCTTCCTCTGCTGATGGTCTCGGAGCATGGCAACTATCTGACCCCTATGGGCCTCGTAGCCCTTCTGGCGAAGCATCCAGCAGTATGCCAAGGTTTGCAGCTTCCACTTCTCGTAGTCACCGAACATGACCTGCCAGACGCTCGTGACCTTCCAATCGGTCACCGTTCCGGTGGCTTCGTCATAGAGGTCGAAGATGCCTGATAGTGAGTAGGTCTTCCCGTCAACGTCGATAGGCACGCACAACCACTGCTCCTGATGCTGCTCTGGGCCGCTCTGAGCCGATTCTAGGACCTTGTGGACGGCTGTGCCTAGGATTGCCCACAACATAGAAGAAACGTCTTCCGTGACCTCTGATTGGTGTCTTCTCTTTAGAACCGCCTCACACGTCCCGCCAAGTACCTCGGTGACGCTGTACCTCCTTGGAGTGTATTGGTGGTCGCTTGTGGCTGCATCAACGAACGGCTGCGGAAGGTTGAGGTCGTTCGTTATCACAGCATCCCCCTCTCCGACATTCGGCACAGCTCCACCATCCCGGCGTGCGCATTGCACCCAACCTTGTCGCAGAGCACTCGGAAGCCCTTCAGGAGCCTGTCCCTCTGCCTCGTGGTCATTCCCGTGTGCGTCTTGGGCCTGCTCAGGCCCATCCTGCGTGCCTGCACCCTGATTGCGTTGTCGGTCCGGTCAAGCTTCATCTCCCAAGAGGCGAAGTCGCTGCCATGCTTCTCGTACATGGCCTTCATGATGCGAACCTCGTCCGTTGTCCACATCCTGCCGTTAGCCATTAGTCCACCTCGATTCCCAGCGCACGCATACGACCAGCGAACTTCGACTCAAAATAGGATGGATACTCGTAGTAGGCGCTTTCGTATATGTCCCGCACCAGCTCCCGCAGCTTGACGTCGTTATCCTGCCACACGTCGCGTGCACCGCGCAGCTTGGCGTTCTCGGCCTGTAGCTCCTGCGCTCTGTCCCGCAGCGACATGATGGTGTCGGCAGCATCCTCCATCTCGCTAGCGGCGCTACGCATCGCCAGCGCCATCGTCTCCTTGGTGGACGGCACGAGGTATGGAACGGCGGGGTCAGGCGCAAGGCTGCACAGCTCCTTGGCTCGCTCCCGCAACTGGTCGCACTGGGCGCTAATCATGCTCATGGGGTCACCTCGATTCCCAGCTCGCGCATGCGGTCGGCAATGTCATCAAACCTTGCAAGTCGCTCTTTCAGGTTGTTTCGCTTACCGACTGGCTCGGTAATGTAAGCCCACATGTCCCGCACCAGCTCCTCCAGGCTTGCGATGCGCTCGCTCTGCTCGGCGATGCCCTCGCACGTCTCGTACATGTGGTGTCTCACCCGCTCCTCGTGCGTCATGCGTCCTCCCTTCGAACGACCAACGCGAATCGGCACGCCATCAGCGTCCACGGACAGTTTGCCGTAGGAGAACATGTCGCTCATTCGTCCACCTCCACTCCCAGCTCGCGCATGCGCTGCTCTAGGATGCAGTAGCCGTTCATTCGCCTGCAATCGTCACAGGTTGCGTGGTCACTGTGAATGGCGCACTCATACGCATACCGCACCAGCTCCCGCAGCCTCGCGTTCTCTGACTCCATTAACTCCAGCTTTGCCTGCGTGTCTGCCATTCTCAGAAGCAGGCTCGACTTGTCCTCGTCATTGCACGCGCTTTTCACGCCAGCCATGTAGCCAATCAGGGAGCCATGCCAAAGCATCGCTTCATCCCAGCTCTCAAATGCCATCTAGTCTACCTCCACTCCCAGCTCGCGCATGTCGTAGTCGAAGTCGCACGCATCGTCGGCGTACTCACATGCCACGCAGACGTTGTGGCGCGTGCACTCACGCAGATGCCGCATCAGCTCCCGCAGCGCCACGTTCTCGGCCTGTAGCGTGTTGGCACCGCGCAGGTCGTAATGACACCCGTCCAACCCCTTGTCAAGGTCAGCGTATATGCACGGCATGTCATTGACCTCCGGATGCCGCGAGGCGATGGCGTTCGCGTCGATTAATCTGTAGCTCATGGCTCAACCTCGATTCCCAGCTCGCACATGCGGTCGCGCATTCCGTCGCAGCGCGCAGGCTCCATGACCGCGCCATCCGCGCCGTTGAGCCTGCACCCGTCACAATCGCGCTCGTACTGCATGCAGTAGGCCATAGTGCGCACCAGCTCCCGCAGCTTGGCGTTCTCGTCGGCAAGGCTCGCTCGGCCCAGCTCGTATGCAGCCATGCCGATGCTTTGGTTCTCCTGCCGCAGCTGCTCGTTCTCGCAGCACAGCTCGTCTATGCGGCGCTCTAGCGCCTCTGTGGCGGTCATTCGGCATCATCTTCTTCCGGCATCGCGAGCACGACGAACGGGCACGCGATGAGCGCTATGAGCCACAGCAGCTTGTCTGTCGGGGTCATTCCGCATCACCCGCCAGACGGAGCTTGGCGGCGTATCGCTCGACGTAATCGGCAATGTCGAACGTCTCTGGCCCGCTCATTTGCTCATGCCAGCCCTTGCCGAACTCCCGCAGCACGTCCTCGACGGTCGGGGCGTGGTGGTGTGCGTATTCCTCGGGGTCGTGCCAAGTAGCCGTGTCCCAGCCGTGGGGCCGCACGGCCACCAGCTCCCTTATGGCCCCGTTTGCAGCCAGCCCGTACTGGATGCCGATGACCGTGCCGTCCTCGTAGTGGTCGCTGTCCACCTTGTCACCGATGCGGAACGGCACGCCGTCGGCGTCCACGGGTAGCTTTACCCACTGGCTCTCGTCAAGAGCGATGGGCACCGACATGACGCCGTTGCCGTATGCCTCGGCGCATGCAGCCTCGTGCTCCGCGTCTATGCGGTCGGCGATGGCGAGAAACTCGCGCCTCGAAGGGTGCGGGTAGAATAAGTCGGTAAAGTCGTGGTCGTTGTGGGTGTACCTGACCTCAAGCTCTGCTGCTGCTTCCCTCAGCTCGTCGGTGATGCTCATTCGCCCACCACCTTCGCCGTTAGGCCCAGAACGGCTTCCAGTATCTCCTTGCTCAGGTAGCCGTTCAGCTCGACCCTGTTCTCCGTGGTCGCTTCGCCGAGCGTCTCGATGTGCTCGACCGTAAGCGTGCACTCCATGACGTAAAACTCGCCGTCAGGTGCCTTGCTCGCGTTGAGCACGGGAACTTCTTTACTCATTCGCTCTCCTTCCTCGATGCCCACGCGCAGAAGCCGTCAGGCATGACCATGTCGGTGTACCATCGCTTGCACCACCAGCCAGTGCGATAGTCGTGGTCGCTGTCGTCTACGGAGAAGCATGCGCAGTCCCTGCATCGCACGACCTCCACCGCGTCACGCTGTCGCTCTCCTGTCGCGTCAATGTCGCTCGTTCGTTCACTGCTCGAACAGTTGCACGAACCCAGCGTGGCGGCTATGGCCTGCTCGGGGGTGAGGTGGCATACACTCATTGTCAGCCGCTCGTTATCGCGTCCCCATGCGTTGTACATCACGCCATCCACGTACCATGTGGCCGTGCCGTTGTCCCAGCGGTACTCCACCCCGCGCTCGTCCAGCAGCGCCCGCAGGCGCTCGGTGGCGGTAGGTTCGAGTTCGGTAATAGTAGGTTCGAGTTCGCTCATGCTTCCTCCCAACTGTACTGGTCGAAAAGCTCCTTGCTGCCGAGGAAGGTCAAAGAATCTGGATGCACCCTCTGCACCGTTCCGTCCTGATGCTCGACAACGAACAGACCTTCCGACGTTGGCATGGGCCAAACAAACACAGGGACGCGAGCAACCTCTTCATAGTCGATAATGCCATTTCCCTTGTAGTGCGGCTCCCTGATTGTGAGCATCGCCTGACGCCTTGGGAACTCACACTTGAAGGTTGCTGCTGCCATTACTGCTCCTTTCCGAACTTCTCGATGTACTCATATGCCGTGCCGCTGAATATCGGAGTGCGCTCCATCACCACGCTGTAATCCTCATCCCATCCGGTTCCGTAGACGCTGATAGTTACTGGCAACTTGCCGTCATGCGTGGCTCCCCAACGATGGTCTACGATGCCCTCCACAACGTAGAGGTATTCGAGGTCTCCGTGCTGGCACCCGAACGGCTCGAACTCGACCGTGCATGGCTTGCCGAGGAACTTTGCCAAGAACGGCTGGCACCATGCGCGGGTGTCAATTCCCATACCATCGGCCTCCACGATTGCCTCGGCCATGTCGATGCCGTGACCCTCGGGATACCCGTCGCAGTGACGATAGAACCTCATAAGCTCTTCGGTGTCTGGATGCTCACCCCAATAGGTGGACTGTCTGATGATTGTCGCGCTTCGTGTGCTCATTACTGCTCCCCTCCCAATATGCACTCTTTTGCCCTTGCCACGCTGACCGTCTCCTCGGTATTCCAACTGTCTGCGCTGTACACCGTGTAGTGCCTGAGCCTCAGAGTTCTCCTGCTGGTCTTTGGGTCGAAGTGCCTTTCGTCGTAGCCGTACATGAGACGCCAGCCTGTGTCATCGTCATTCTTGACGAACATGCAGTCGCACTCTTGTTTGCTGCGATAACGCCTCACGAGCTTGTCTATGGCCCTCGAAACCTTGTCGGCATCGACACCAATCATCTCGTCGGAACGCAGCTCGTCGTAGTCGTTGAAGTAGTTGCGTTCGGTGTAGTTGACAATGACCTTTCTGATTGCCATTACCATTCCTCGCTCTCCCAGTCGATGCCCTCGATGCCGCCCTCCCAAGCGTCGCGCGGGGCATAGTCAAGGTCACTGGACGGGCTTGCCGCCAGCCATACCTTCATTCCGTCACGGTCGGCCACGGTCACGGCTGCGACCCTCTCCGCCAGAGGCCAGTTCTGCTGGTGGGCGATTGCGACCGGAAGCTCCCCGATGCTCTTGCCGTCTGCCGTCTCCTGCTCTGCCAGCTCCTGAAGGTACTCGATGAGGTCGTTCAAGGTCTCGAAGTTCTGCCACATGATGTGCTCCCTTGCTCCTTGGGTCGGCCCTTTGCCTTCCCGCTGATGGATACTATAGCACATCACGGGCGCAACTAGTACGGGAATTTCAAAAAAATTTGGGCCACCCGAAGATGGCCCAGAGTCGCTATCGACCAGTGCTGCCATACCCAGCGGAGCCACGAGCGCCGCCCTGAATCTCGTATGCTTCCTCGTACTCTGGATAGTGCACAGGCATCACCACAAGCTGCGTAATCTTGTCCCCGCGCTGGAAGGTGTGCGGCGTATCGGATAGGTTGTACAGCTTGACAACAATCTCGCCGCTGAAGCCCTCATCAATGACGCCTTCGGAAATGATGCCGTGGTTGATGTTGAGTCCGCTCTTGCTCTTGAGCATCCCAACCGTGTTCGGCGGTAGCTGCACATGGACGCCCGTATGGATGGTTGCGGAGCGATGGGCGCTGACCACGATGCCCTTCGGCGTCCTGATGTCGGCACCAGCATCCGTGTCGTGCGCCCTTTCGGGCCTGAATGCGCCCTCGTCCAGCTTGACCTTGATTTCCAATGTCTACCTCCCTAGTATCTCGTCCCAGCTCTTGCCGCTGGCACGCTTGACAGCCCGCAGGAACCTTATCAGGGTCGGCTCCTCCTCTGCTTGGATGAGGGTCTGCATACGGCTGTAGCTGATGTTCGCGAAGTCGCAGAACTCCCTCATGCTTGGCATGCTCGTCTCGGCGAACGCCATGTAGAGGCCCCTTCCAAGCCTAGTCTTTCCCTTCATGCCTGACCCTCTCGATTACGCCACTCACCGTGAGGACGGCATCCTCGACCGACAGCACAGCCCACGTCGTGACCGAGGCTATGCCGCCAACCATGGCCGCTGCTGCCAACAGGCCCAACCCTACGCTAAGCACCCCTTCGAGCACTTCTTTTCCGCTCATTCTTCTCCTTGTCCCTCAGCCATCTGTTGCTGATGATAAGCCTTGCGGCTCCCATGGGGAAGCCCATGTGCCTGTCTATCTCAGGCGGCGTCATGCCGCTGTGAAGCATGTCCATCACAACGTTCTCGTATGGGTCTGGCGGCATGGCGATTGGCTTGTCGCTGCGCCTCTCGTATGACCCACGTGCCTTACTTGGCCTATCGTAGTCAACCCCGAGCTGATGCGCCCTCTTGGCGATGGCGCTGGTGGAGCGCATGGGAAGAACCTCCTGCCACCCGCCCCACTCAGGCCCGAACTTCGGCCAGCACTCGATGATGATGCCGTCCTGAATCTCCGTCCACGTGCTACTCATAGCACATCCAATGCTCGCATTCCCTCAGCCCATCGTCGCACTCGTGGACGTCACCGCACTGGCCCCCGCTGCGGTCATCGCGCTCCTGAACGCAGATGAGGTGGCACTTGCCGCCGATGATGACCTCCACCGCATGGGCGCAGTTCCAGCAAGCCCCGGTTTCAGGCTCTTCCTCTTCGGGCATACCGTCGCGCTGTAGGGCGTCCATTTCCGAGTTGTACGGCACCATGTCTAGGCCTCCACTTCCTTGCTCTCAAGCAGGAACTCCAGCTCGTTGATTGCAGACTGGTACCCAGCGGCCTCGGCCACGGCCATCGCGGCGAGCGTATACTCGTGGCGGTCGATGGCCTTGCGGGCGCGGGTGTCTGCGCTGTCCCTGCGCATCTGGTAGGACTTGATGCTGGTCTGGATGAAGCTGGTGGTCATTTCTACCCCTCCTTGATTAGTAGCGAACCTGCTTGCCGAGGCTGATGATGTAGTCAAGCACCTCGGCCATGTTGCCGTTGTTGCCTCCGAGCATGAAGAAGATGCTCTCGATGTCGTTTCCCCACCCAAGCTCGATGAGCTTGTCGAAGCGCTCAGGCTGTGCCGCCTGAATCTGTGCGTTGGTCATGCTGGCCATTGTGTGCTCCCTTCTGACTGGGTGGGGCCTCTCCCCTCCCGCTATTGATACTATAGCACATTACAAACGGGAGGGTAACGAGAATTTCTAGTTTTTTCTGCGATAGTCAACATTGCCAGTGTTGACAGGCTTGCATGTCTCATAGAGCCTAGACGCTATGGCCTTGGCCGTCTCGACCCTCCCCTTCCGCCCAAGCTCCCTCACCAGCTCGGCGAGGTCATGCTGGGTGGTTATGACTGTCGGCAGCAGCGCACCATACCTCGTATCGATGACCTGCCAAAGCTTCGTGAGAGTCTGGTCTGTCGGGTTCTCCTTGCCCAAATCGTCTATCACCAGAAGGCCGCATCTCCCGTACTTGTTGATGACTGACAGTTCGGTTGCTTCGCCTGAGTATGTCGCGCCTATCTCAGTCAGTAAATCGGCGCTCGTGACGAACCGCGCCTTTCCGTTGTTTGACATGAGCCATCCCTTGATGATTCCTGCGGCTCTTGTGGTCTTGCCGCTTCCCTGCTTCCCGAATAGGATGACTCCGTTCCCACGAGTAAGGTCATGTGATGTGTCAGGTTCTGCGTCGATGAATCGTTCCGGAACTCCTGCGTCCCTCATGCGTTGCAGCAGCTGGCGCTCCTTACGTTCTTCCATCACTTCATCGCTCTCCGGTCCCAATTCCACCCAATGCACGGGTGATGCGCTTACGAAGATGCCGTATGACGCCAGCTCTTCGTAGGTCATGGTGTTGGCCGCGTAAATCTCCTCCATTGACTTCATTCCTACACGCTCTCAATCTGGTCGGGGTTCCATGCGTACTCGTCAAACTCCGCGTTCTGCTGTTCGGTGTACTGTGTGCGTCTGCTGGTCTGCCTCGAATCGTCCTTGAGCGGAAAGAAGCCAGACCAGCCACGCTCCAATGTCTGGTTGACTATCGCAAGCATGTCACGCGGATTGTCTGCTAGGTTCCGAAGTTTCCCGAGGTTCTGCTTTAGGGCATAGTTGGTGAACTCCGACTTCTTCCTCTTTGCTGTCGCAACCTTATATCGCAGGAACTCGCGCAGTGCGTCGCGCAGCGGCTCGTCCTCCGTGAATCCGTCAATGATAGAGTCGTACGTCTCGGCAGGCTTCTTTCTTTCTTTCTTCTTAGTTGTTTGTTTTGGTTGTTCATTACAGTTGTTATCGTCAACTGTGCCAGCCACTAGTGGTTCACTGATTGCATCACTAGTCGTTAACTGTGTTGAGCACTGTTCCTGACCTGCGATTTCTTCATTCGCGCTCATTTCCTCGATGACTCGCATGGCGTCAATCCTGAAATACCTCTTGCGCGGAAGCCCGCTGTACTTGATTTCAAGGAAGCCTATATCCTGCAATGTCTTGAGGGCTTCCCTCTGGTAATACGCATTGAGTCCTGTGTGTTCCTCGACGTTCTCGACGGTCGAGAAAAACCACCCATCACTCAACTTGCTATTGCGCTTGTAGTATCTTGCCTCTGATGCAAGCTCGCCTATGAGGACAGCCGCATGAAGCCCGTACTTCCTTATGAGCGTGTAGTTGACCGCCACGTAATTCTTGAAGTCTAGGGCTTCCAGCCCCATCTCCCAATAGGAGCTTGACCTATGTACCGTTCCGTTTCCCACAAGTGCCTCCAAAACACTACACCCGCCTAAGCTGGGTCCAGCAGCCTAAGCGGGTGTGAGTATCACTATAGCACGTAAACGATGCTGGACCCATCGTGTTTGCTATTATAGCACTTTCCCTCCACTGTCAACGGGGGAATCCCTGAGATAGTAGCGGGCGAACTGCACCTTGTTCCCGAATCGGTCAGTGCCCTCGCAGGTCACCGTCTCGATGTTGTAGCCCTTCTTGCGCAGGTTGAAGATGATGGCGCTGAGACGGGTCGCGCCGAACTCCTTGATGGCCTCCATGCTGCTGATGCTCGCGTTGGACTGTAGCCACCGAAGGACGGCCTCGGTCTTGGTCATTCGCTGTGCCATGGTTCCCTCCCTATAAGTAATTACGGCCCATGAGTCGAATGAAGCTCTCATGATTCGGCTCGTCTATGCCCTCCCGCTCTTCCCAGCGGCGCTGGCAGTCTGCTCTGAAGAACTCTTGCAGTTCATGGTTGTTGTGAACTCCTGTGTGTCCTTGGTGATGTTCGTGGCACAACCAAACTGTGCAGCCCTCGCGGTCGCTGATGGGTCTTCGAGACGATGGGTAGATGTGGTGGCACTCAACATACGGACTCTTGCAGATGAAGCACTCGCGGGTATCTCCGTATAGGCTAGGCTTCTTTGAGGATTTCATTTCTCACCTCCACTGCCTCTTCAATCGTGTCATACACTCCGATTTGCTTTCTACCTATTGTTAGTCGGTACATGCCATCTTTCTTCTGTCTTGATATGTATCGCTCTCCAGTGTTCGTCATTGGCTTCTGTCGTGGCTTGCACATGAGGCTTCTCGAATATCTAACATTGTCACCTTGTGTTATCCAACGCAAGTTGGTTGCTGAGTTGTTTGCCCTGTCATGGTCTATGTGGTCGATAACTGGCAGATTGTTCGGGTTTGGAACAAACGCTTGAGCTACCAGCCTGTGCACATAATGGTTCTTCTTTTTCCCGTTACATCTAAGCCCGATGATTTTGTATCCATGTCCGTTGTCTGTCGGTGTAAGTTGTCGGACTCTCCTTTGACTTACAACACCGTTTCTAAACTCTAGGCTTCTTACCCTTCCGAGGTTGCTTATCTCGTAAAGACCCTCGTAGCCATCTATGGGCTTCCAAACTTCCTTCATGGTCAGCTACCACCTAACCACTACGGCCCGTGCGTCTGGTGGTAGCAGACAACACGGGCCGTGAGTACACATTATAGGTTATCGCGGCTACCACCCGCAAGAATGATTATACTACATATCTCCCGTTCCCAGTCCAGGACGGCCAAGCTCGCGCGTCAACTGTTCGTTAATTATCCTGACCTCTAACTTAATTGCCTGTATTGCCTCTAGGTTGGCGCGGTATAAGGCCTCACAGCAATCTCGCTTGAAGCGAAGTTCGGCAACCTCTGGCACACCGTAGACGGTCATGCTTATCATGCCCACGGCCATGTCCTGCGAGCGCAGCCGAAGCGCCGTCTCTCGGAGTTTGATTTTATAAATACGCTCTGCCTCGGCGTATGCTGTGCCGCTCTTGCGCAGCTCCCTCACGCTGTAGTCAAGCTGCTTTGTTTTGGACTGTATCTCGGACCAGAGGTCGTAGTCAGCCATGCGTCACCCTCACCTCTCCGAACACGGACCTGACCATGTCCACGGCATCAAAAGGGACAATCTTCCGAGTAATAGTCGCTCTGAGACGCCTGAGCGCCCGTATTTGCCGCGTTCTGGTACTGGTTGGTGTAGTTGTTCGGCTGCTGCTGTTGCGGCTGATTCTGGGCCTTAGAACCGCTTAGGAACTCCACCTCGTCGACGATGACCTCAATCTTGGAGCGGTTCTGGCCGCTCTTGTCCTTGTAAGACGATTGACGGAGCTTGCCCTCGACTGCGCACTTCATCCCTCTGGCTAGGAATCGGCTCAGGGACTCGGCGCGGTTGCCGAACACGACGCAGGGAATCCAGTTGGTCACTTCCTCCCACTCACCGCTCTGCGGATTGCGCTTTCGGTCCGACACGGCCAGCGAGAAGGTCAAGACCTGCGTCCCGCCTTGGGTCTGTCGCAGCTCAGGCTCGCGGCCGATGTTGCCGCTCAGATTACAACGATTGATTCCCATTGCTAGTCCTCCGTAACTACCTTGTCGACGAAGATGAACGTCGTGGTGTTGCGCACGTCGACCCAGACCCCGCAGATGCGGACTCCATCGGTCGTGGTGCGCTTACCAAGATGTCCGATGACTTCGATTGGCTCGCCCTCGTTCACGAAGCCCTCAAGCTGGTCGTATGCGTCGCTCTGGGAGGTCAGCCGACAGTCGAAGATGTCCATGCGGCCCTTATCGTTGATGACCTCAAGCGCGAAGTCAAGCACGCCCGAACCAGCCTCGGCTGCACGCTTGACGGTGCCAGCCAACCTGACGAAGTTGTTGTCCATTAGCCCTCCTTTACCCAAGTGAAGCACCGATGGCTGGTGCTGTCGTTCCAGATGCTCAGGCCCGTTATCTGGCCGTTCTCGATGCGAATCTTCTCGACATGGAATCGGTCGAAGCACTGAGGCTTGCCGTTCTTGCCCGTCTTGATTTCCTTGCACTTGTCTGCATAGACGAAGATTCGTGGTGCCGTGTAAAGCTCGCGACCGATGCCAAGCGTGAAGCACGACCTTTTAAGTGCATCGCTCGCCTCACCCTTCACCGCCTCCATGTTCGACGGTGAGCCAGCGTTGGACTTGCTTATCCACTCACAGAGTCCATCGGAACGCTCCACTAGGAAGCTGACCTCGCAGAACAACGTGCCCTTGCACTCATAGAATCGGTTCTGCCAGTTTTCCACGCCGAACGTCTCGTCAAGGATTCTCATGTCACATCGAGAGTCCTTATATAGAAGCAACTCCACGCCCGCGTTGGTGACCCTGCTGACCCTGACTTCGATTTCCTCTGCCTTGAGGTCACGAAACTTCATTCGTTATCCCTTTCTCTCTGAGGCGTCCAATACGCCACCGGCTGACGGCCCCTGCCGTCCTTTCTGCTGAACAATCTGTGATAGATTATACCACTTCCCATCGGCCCCTTGCTTGCGAGAATCGGCGTAGCTCCCGCCACCTTTGCCCACTCCCAGAACTTGTTCCATTCGTCGGGCCTGAGAACCCCGTCACGCTTGCACTGTATGACGAACGTCTGGCCATCAAGCATCGCCACCACGTCTGCGGGCTTGTGAGAGCCTGCCGAACGGACGGTGACGTACCCGAATCGCTCTAGGTCTTTCACCACCCTCCGCTCGAAGTCTGCTCCCCTTTGGTAGTTGGTAGCCAACGAATCACCTCCTAACGCTCACTGTCGGTCAGCGCGAACAGGTCGCGCGTCACCTTTGCGCAGTGGTCGGCCTTAGCCTTTCCAGCCACCATCTCGATGGCATTGCCGTCTGCATCGACCATATTGGCATTCTTGACACTGAGGGTGACGCTCGCAGTCTTGCACCAGTTGCGGCCCGTGTCGGAAAGCTCGAAAGTCACGCGGCACTTGGTGCGCTTGGTGACGGTGGCGCGGAAGTGTGCGCTGCTGCGCTCGTCGTAGATGATATAGGTCTTGCCAGTCTCGAACTGCTTGGTCATCTCGTGCTCCCTAGAACGTGGGGTGGCCTGTCCTCCCCGCTGTATATACTATAGCACAACTTTGGGCGAATGCATGCGGGAATTTCTTGAACCTAGGAAGTTTTTCCTAGGCGTTGAAAAGCCCTTCGAGCGTACAGTCTCCGTTCCTCTTGTACCTCGCGTATACGGTCTTGTACTCAAGCCCGAAAATCTCGCACCATTCCATGAGGGTTCTAGTGGAGTTACCTATGGTCACGTCGATGTTGGTCCGCCTGTTCCTGCTCTGCTGCTTCTGGGTGACCCACCTGCAATTCTCTGGGCAGTAGTTCCCGTCATTGTCGATGCGGTCTAGGGTCAGGTCATCGCGGTATCCGTTAGCCGTGGCCCAGTCGCAGAAGCTCTGGAAGTCGTTTCTCCATTCCTCGCAGACCGTTATGCCCCTGCCGCCGTAGCGTTCCCATCTCGCGTTGTTCTTGTTGAAGCAACGGTCCTTCATGCCTTGCCACTCTTGATACAGA